>ERZ1673752.4481-NODE-4481-length-11594-cov-14.911864_pt1 | contig 11594 bp, 10 predicted proteins | sample MGYA00580195_ERZ1673752 | MGnify/ENA primary metagenome ERZ1673752 (study PRJEB41218, sample SAMN15661744) | gut metagenome | host: Homo sapiens | place: Canada: London | collected 2015-08-20/2019-03-30 | study: EMG produced TPA metagenomics assembly of...
GTGGAATACACAAACTGGAAGCCGAAAGTGAAAAACATTAGCGTATTGGCTCTAAGGGCAATTCGTGCAATTTCTTGCATTGTTTCGTCTTTGCCGAAACAACTGATAACAGGAGAAGCAAAAACGAGTATGAAAGTGCTCCAACGTACACAAAATGAGGTTGTCAGTATCAAGGAACAACGTACTGCCTCTTTTAACCTTTGGAAATTTTCTGCCCCGTAGTTATAGCCAGCCATCGGTTGGAGTCCCTTGACAAATCCGAAAACCACGTTCGTTCCCAATGTTACAATTTTCAGAACGATGCCTACTGCTGCTACAGCCTCTGCCCCATATTTTACGGCAGCTCTCTGCAATAAACTAATCGAAAGTGTTTGGAGGAGTTGCAAACAGAGCATTGAAATACCTATCTTTATGATGTCCAAGTACATTCTTATCGTTGGGACGAACAAGGCAAACGAAACTTTCACCTCTGCTTTCATAAAGAAGCAGGTGTAAATGATTGTTGTAATGATTCTTGAAAGAATGGTTGCCCACGCAGCACCTTCCACACCCCAGCCGAAAGCATAGATAAATAGAGGATCCAATGCAACATTGACAACAGAACCGATAATCATTGCCGATGCAGACGTTTTTGAAGCCCCCTGAGAAACTATAATATTGGACATCGACACATTCAACGTTCCTATGACACAACTGACGATGAACAGTCTGCCATATGCTTCCGCTAAGCTCATCATCTCCTCGTTTGCCCCCATGAAAAGCAGAATTTCTGGTAGAAACGCATTGCATACAAGGGCAATGAGAGCAGCTAAAATCACAGAGGTGATCACTGAGACGGAAGCTACCTGACCAGCCTTGACAATTTGCTTCGCACCCAATAAGCGAGATATATACACTCCGCCCCCAACACCAAACATCAGCCCTATCCCAAGAAACACCAACGATAAAGGGAAAACAACTGATACGGCAGCGACAGGAAGAGTTCCCAAACGTGCAACCCAGAAAGTATCTACCACATTGTATATTGCCATAATCAGCATTGCGATGACAATAGGTATCCCCAACTTTGTCAGGGATTTCATCATACTTCCTTCTTGCAAAATATTCACAGCGTTGTTCATCCTTATAATCTGTATCTTCTTAAGTAAATAAATTCTGCTGCAAAGGTACAGGGGGATACAGGTCGTCACAATAGACAAACAACGGTGATAATAGCACTATTCGTGGTAATTCTTTCTGAAAAGCGTTGGAGAAACTCCTGCAACCTTGGTAAATAGTCGTGTGAAGTAGGAGTAATCGTCAAATCCCAAACCTTGTGCTATCTCTTTTACAGAGGTTGTTGTATAGACTAATTGTCGCTTAGCTTGCAAGATGATTTCATCCTGAATATTCCGACTTACACTCGTTCCCCAAACAGCATTTATCGCTTCATTCAGGTAGGCAACTGTTATATTCAAACGTTCGGCATAGAACGAAGGAGCACGGTTCGTTCGGATATTGCTTTCGAGCAATTCCCGAAAATCCCACGCGATTTCCTTATATCTGTTTATATTCCCCTGCAATTCGGATTGAGTCTCTGTCGCACCTGCAACATCCTTTACAACCAACCCCACTATTACGGTTGTTAATCGTTGAATGATCGGTTTTGAAAATGAATTTTCTGTGCAGCTAAGTCTGTGAGCAAGAAGCGACAATAACTGTTTCTGTTCAGATATGTCAAATATTTGGATTTCTTGGCGACCATACCGCTCCAATAGTCGTTTCTCCTCCTTATTTACCAATACCGAGTCAATAGTAAGGAAGTTTGCAGAAAGATTGTAAGCATCAATGATGCGATGTACCTGTCCCGGACGAATGATTGCAAGACTCCCCTTTTCGAAAGTACACTCCTTAAAATCTATATTTAAGCGACATCGTCCCTCCTCTATAAAACCAAAGAAATAATAGTCGTCAGTATGAGAAAAGGCATATCTGTCTGAAGATGCAGATGTTTTAGATATAATCGTCTTCAGATAAACTCCAAAATCGGTGAGTTGTGAACTTCTATGGATTGGCAAATGGGGCATATCTTTGAGTTATTTCATGATTGACAATACTTTCTATCTTTTATTCTGCCATTGTTGAAACTTGCTCATCAAGAAAAAAGCAGAGAGTAAGCTAAGCATTGTTAGGATAATCCCGACAACTGACCATAAGAACATTTGTGAAGGAGATAGAATAGATCCCTTTGCAAATTCAACAAAGGCATAGACACAATAAGGCAATGTCAAGATTGTGGTAATGATAACAGGTATATATTTTCGGTATATTGCCCATTGTGCAAGATGTACTATAAGATGGACGGAATACCCTGCAAATGCTGCGAACCACCATTGATAAGCGTCCAGCCATATCGAACAGAAAGAAATAGCAGAAATCAGAATAAATTCATGAGCCGTACCAACAGCAAACGTGGCTGTTGAATAGTCAAAATGTCCCCTATGTGCAAGAAACTGCTCGAATTTCGGGAAACGCCTTTTTAATTCGTTTCTATTATTGCCAAGCCAATTCTGGAACATAATAATCTCTTCGTATTCGTGAATCATGAATACAATAGGGAGAAGTAGCACTATCGTTTCTAATTTCGTCATCTCTCATCCATTATTCTATATTTGTTTACTGTTAGGATGAAACTTTATAATCACATATAGTCCTGTAATGCTTTCTCTGTGATTCGGATTGCCCCCGCACTATGAATACGGACGACAGAATATTGGTCATTATCAGCAAACCATTGCAATTTATCCAAATAAGGCTCTACAACTTTAGGTTTTCTCTTTCCCATCACACGAAACATCTCAGGAGCTTCTATCCGCACTCTTTCAGACTTGTCTTGCATCAATTCGTAAAACAGCTTTAGCCTTTCACAGAACAACTCTGGAGCACTCGTTGCAATATTTTCACAAGCCCAAACAAATGACAGTCTTACATTATCGGCTTCATCTTCTACCATTTGCATCAGTCTGTCTAAATAAGGAAGAACTAAATTCTTATCTGTTCTACCTATCCGCCCTATTGCATTTACTGCTCGTTCCCGTAGTTTGGGATCTTTGTTTTCTAAATAGTTGGCAATTTTGCCAATGTGTTCTTGCATTCGCAAAGGATATTTTAGTCCCATTTCTCCAAGAAGCCACAAAACCTTTGCTGTTACAGCAGATGAATATTTTTCTGAAAGTCCTGTTGCAACATCATCTATCGCAAATTTCCATTTATCTTTGCTCTTTGTCAGCAATTTCAACTTATCCAAAAATTCTTTTTCGGTATTTGTCGGTTTATCCATAATTGTTATAATATCGCTTAATACCTTATTTATGCACATTACTGAATCAATAAATTATTTAAGACTTTGGTGAAATTTTCCGCTATCAATATTTCGTTAGGAATTTCAGAGAATGCTAAAGGCATTAACTCTTTCCGATAATTAGGACTAAGTTTCATCCATATTCCCTGAAAATCTTTAATCAAAGGGGAATCCTTGACAGATTTTATACACCACCCATTAGGCTCGGAAAATTGTTGTTGGTCGTGTATAAAAAGTTCTTGGAAATCGCTCTGGAAAGCAGTTGATTGAATATAATCATAGCATTCATTATCGTTTATCAAATAATACAAATCATAGAAATGACGAATTTTCGAAGATAAGGATTTAATGGTATCAGCCTCAAATGAGAAACGAAACAATGAAACCAATTTCTCCACAGTCGTTCTCCGTTTGTCTAAAACATTGATTGAGAAAGATTTTAAATTGTATTGTTCTATTAAATCTATTCTGCCAATAGTTACAAGATACTCTGCCAGAAACGAGCTGATTTCCTTATTGATGTATGGATATGGGTTCGCATAAGTATTGATCTCGATTAGGATCTGTCCTGCTTTCATAGCGGAAGCAGTGAGTCCGACCAAGTTTGGATATTGATAAATTGCCTTGTAGAAGCGAGATCCTTTACTTGTTACATTGGGTACGACAAGTTCGTTTAGATCGGCTGACATATCCTTCGCAAGTCGTTTGATGAATGTTTTTAGTTGATTTCCAGAAAAAGAATCCGCATCAATGACAGCTACATCTATATCCTCAGAAAAGCGATTGGTTAGACGGTATGCTTTAGAGAGGGACGTTCCCCCTTTGAAAACTACTTTCTCGGCATTGATATTTTGAGACATTCTCTGTAATGCACGGGTAATCCAATAGTCTTTCTCGATAAATTCTGGTCTTATATTCAGGGTGTTTGCTGCAAAATTGAGTAGTTGGGCAAACAGAGGTTGATTTTCGTGCAGTTTCATCTTATATTCCATTTTTTTTGATTAGGCAATACTTCTTGCGGAATTGATAAATTATAAAATGTCTGGTAATTAAGCGACGTTTGCAGTATCAGAACATCTTCGTTCGGATTCAACACTTCAAGCATTGCACCCAATAATGCGATTGTCTGCGGAGTGTATTTTAAAGACAGTTTTTTTATTTTGTTGCGTTGAATTTCGCTTAACTTAGATAATAGTCCCAAGAGTTTTTTACAGTTATCCGCAGGATTAGTGTCAGGAATATTTTTGAAGAAACGAAGGCAATCAAGCAACTGCAAAAGAGGAATATTCTCTTTTGTAATTGTATTCCATTGCTTTACAAATTTTATCCTGTAATAACCACGCTTTGTGCTTTTCTTATCTTTGATAGTCCCTATCTGCAAAATGGCAGAAACTTGTGTAGTCAATCCAAGCTCATTAAAAATTTGATATCCTGTAATATAACCAATCAGTTTGCCGTTCTCTTCCAGTAGATCCTTTACAATCTGATAGCTACTGGGCATAAGCTCGCCAAACTCTGTCATTTTTGTTTTATAATACCGTCCTTTCGACAAACGTCTAATTTCACCAGCTTTAGTCAAGTTTTCCAAAACCTTGTTTACTGATTTCTGCTTGGTAACTTCAATAGGAAAATCGCTTGCGGAAAACACAATACCATAATCCGTTCTCTCTATTTTGTTTCTTACTATTTCTGAAATGTTTTCGCTCATAAATTCGTTTTTATTCCGACAAAAACACGAACACCTTATCGCACAATTCACTCTTCATCTTTATAATACACCTTGTAAAATTTTCCACGATCATCCTCTCCCTGTTCTACGTTTTGGCGATTGCCAGCAATGACGATTTGGATTTTCTTGTCCAAATTGATGACACGTTTGTAGGAGCGCTGCTGCTTTTTACAAGCGGATTCGGAAATTTCGAACTGATTATCGATGACAATATCACTTTGATCCTCATACTCTTGCTTATATTGATGAAATCTTTCAATCACTTCGGGTTGAGCAATTACTTCATGGGCAAAAGCATTAATATCAAAAGTTTCTTTCTCTTTGAAAAAATGCAACGACTTGTTGAGCAAATCAATTTGGTCTGCTTTGGAAACCTCAAATTCCTTAGGCAATTCTTTGGTTACAAAGTTCTTTGCTAACATCATAAAATTTTGCGTATTAGCGTATTCGTCTTTACGCTGGCAGACATGTAGGAAATCGTCAATCCAATATTGAGCTTCTACGCCCTTGTTGGTATTATCAACCACAGCAACTACATATCCGTTTTCTCTGTCCTTATTGAAAATCAGGCAGCCTTTGTCTAGCTTTCTAATGTTGATACCCTTGTCGCTCTCTAAATTGAAACTGCCGTTTTCACGCAACACCTTCAAAAAGGTATCCTTGTTCTCAGACTTGAACAAGCCCACTGCATCAAGAGTTTCTCCATCTAATATACAGTCTTTAAAATAGACAGTATAAAACTCTCCGCCTTTGATTTTTGGGTGAGTGCTTTGCTCATACAAATGTTTTGCCAAATTTACCGATTGTTCATAAAGTTGCTCAGGCTCATCGAAAATCTTGGATACATAGGTATAAACCTCATTCAACACCAAATTACTTTCGTGGTAGAGTTGATAATACTCTTCGGATGTGAAAGAATTAATAAAATATATTGTTAAAATTTTCTTGATATTACTATTTAATTCTGTAGGTAGTATGGAGAATAGCAATCCTTCATCTGCAATTTTATTACCAACTATATGCAAACAAATATTTGATATATGTGTATCTAAATATACAATTCTCATTATTTGTTGTTATTTACGTATGCTAAAAAATTATTATATACAATAGATTTTTGTCTGTCCATTTCAGATAGTATCTGTGATTTTAATTTCCTTTTGTCTCGTATGCCCAAATTACGTTCAGTATTGAATTGAGATATATTAATTTCAAATTCTGATTTATTAGCCTTTGAAGAATAATCCGAAAAACCTAAACTCAAGGTCATCCTACCTTTTTCACCCATATAATCATACGTAAAAACCGCATCAATATTCCACAAAACTAGAGACTTATGAAACTTATTGTCTTTCATAAAATCTTTTTTATCCAGGGAATCTCCCGATAGTAGTATCTTTTTTAATTTGTCCATCCATTTAATTTCTTCTGGAAGCGCAATGTCTTCTTCTGGTTTAATCGAAATATCCTTTATGTTTTCGCAAGAAAAATATTCAGTATCCAAATGAGTTGTCAGTCTATAGAAAAACACAAATCGTGTTTCATTGGAAAATTCTGAAAAAAGAATCTTTCTTGGTTTTTCATCTTGATTAATAAGACCTTTTTGTTTAAACTTATTCACTTGCACTTTTATTATTTGTTCCGCCAAATACTTTGTTTCTGGTGCAGTATGGGTAATTCTTATATTCCCTTTCCCATTTTCATTAATAAACTCAACTTTCCCGGTGAATTCGTTGGTCTGTTCGAACCAAGATTTGTTTCTATCGTGGCGACAAATTGTAAATTCAGCAATCAGATGGTTCTGATTATTGTTTAATTTGGTAAAAAGAATTGGTTGTTTAAGTTCGCAAGTAGGTAATGATTTCTTCAAATAATCGTTAATATCAACCGATAGTATATCAGGGACAAATATATTATTAGTTGTTGCCCAATTAATTTCTCTCGAAAACGCTTTTTCGTTATCTTCTTTTTTTGAGAATGAATTTCTAACTTCCTCAAATTCTTTTGGGGACAATAACAAAGTCTGTAATATTGGTACGGTATATTCCTTTTCTTGATTTAAAGTAAAGATGCCTCGTTCTTTCAGTATTCTGTGTATTTCTGCATTGGATATTATATTTTGATTAGCATATCCACGAAGCATTTCCCCATATGGAATAAACTTGTCTATATCTTTATGTTCTACATTCATATTATAAAGCATTTATAGGATTAATATAATTTACAACAGAAACAGTTTTTGTAAAATCGGCATCTTGGAATCCTTGTTTCAATTCATTAACGACATTGCTATGTTTCAATTGGTCGTAATCGGGAAAGGCAATGATAACTTCTCCAACTAAATTTGTCGAAATATCCTTCGCCAATCCCATTAGACGCATAAACTCATCCGCTTCAAAATGATCTATTGTTGCCAAAAACAATGAAATCTCTTTGTTATTGCTTCTTTTCTCTAATTTTATTGGAATTACACTAGAGTTAAGATACTCAATTGGGAGAATTTTCCCTGCATTACTTCTATTCTGAGGGTTGAGATTTCGACCGGTCAAAGGATAATAGAAAGAATATTGAGAATCGTTTTTTGTTTTAACAAACTTCATTACTTCTAATATGAAAGTTGCTCTTCTATTATCAACTAGATAAATGGTATTATCCCTTGTATCTTCAAGCCTTACAGAAGATACTGATTTGATTAAGTCTGTATCGGATTTTCCAGTATTGTTTATCCAAAATAAAATACCAACGTCATTTATTGAATTACACCGATAAATTTTTAACACCTTCTGTTTTTCTTCGGAGCAGTCATAACATTCAAGCATTGCTATTAGTTCTTTCATAAATTCCCTAAACTTTGTATTGGGATTATTGGGATAATTTTGATCTTTGACTGAAATTATTACATTATTCAACTGCCCATCTACAAGTGGGCTTTGGTATGTGTATAAAAAATCTATGCCATGTGTTCGAGAGGGATTCCCATTTTTATTTTGATGTAATTCATTACTGCATTTCAATTCAATACCCTTGGATAAACTGTCCCAGCCGACTGAATTGAAAAATTTTTCGGCGTAATCTTCTCCGTATTCGCCTATTTTCTTCGATTTTTCTCCCATGATTTTTTATATTTAAAATTCAACAATTTTCTTTCAATTACCGCTTCTATTAGGGCAATAGCCTCCTGCTCTTTCAGGTGTACCTCGTAGTGGAGTGCGTTGGCTTGTAATATCTTATCATTGCCTAGGCCCTTTCGAAGTTTGTATTCCAAGTCGTCACAAAGGTATACTTTTTTCGTGTTTATACCAAAGAAAACACGAAAAATCCTTTTAAGTACTTCCGAAGGGAAGCATATAACTGTGGATAATTGAAGACTTGCTTTCCCTTAGAGTTGGTCTTCTCTACTGACTACTATCAGCAGAGAATCCTTGACTTCTGCGTTTATAAGCGTAAAAACAATTAAATAGAAACATCTATATCGCATAGTTTCACCAAACTATCCTTATGGAAAAGCATAGTGTCTTTATATTCTCATAGAAAACATCTTTTCTGAATATGATGAGAAGATTACAGAGTTAGTTCTGTAAAACACCGAACAGGTCGGTAATCTCGCAAACCAACATCCAAACGGGAGCAGTCGGGATGTGTATATTTCCATTCTCACTGATGGTTATGATTTCTGTTTTCATACTAATTCAATATTCATTGCTTTTTCTTCTTTCGATTAACCTATCCATATCCTCCGAAATCTTCTTCTTCGAAATCTTCGCATAGGTCTGCGTGCTGGTGATGGAGGCATGTCCCATCATCTTGGCAATGCTCTCCGTACAAATCCCCTCGGCCGAAGCTGTGCCGGGCTTGATGGTAGGAGAGGTTTTCCTTCCGCCCGATGATGACACCGAGTTCGTGTATCTCAAACCACATCATGTCTCTGCTTGGCAAAGGGAAGACCGGCTGCGTATCATCGGTCGTATTGTACAAATCAAGTATCTGCTCCGCTATCGGATGCAGGGGAATGAATGACTCTACTTTTGTCTTCTTGCGGTTGATGCGAATGTATCTTCTATCGTCTGCAGTCCGCCCGATATGGTGTGGATATAGCAGTTGGGTATCTACATAGGCAAGTCCCGTAAAACAGGAGAAGATAAAAGCCCTGCGAGCCAATTCCTTCGATGGATCATTCGCGGGCAGTTTCAGTTCCAGCAGTTGTTTGAGTTCCGCTTTGCTGATGTGCATTCGCTTGGAGGGCGGTTTCTTCTCATACTCCAACTCTTCCAAAGGATTGGCACGGATAATCTCATGGTCTACGGCAAGATATATCAGTCTGTTCAGCCAACAAAGGCAATGGTTGGTCTGCGATGCCCCGAAGTTCTTGTACCGCTTCAGGTAGACCTTATATTCCCGTCCGAATTCCTCTGTGATGTCTGAAAAGGCAATATCCGTGTTGCCTTTCGAGTCCAAGAACTCACGGATATAGCTCTGGTAATACCGAGAACTCCCGTAGGTCGAAGTGGAGTCGATTTCCTTGGAACGGAGGGCAAGGCGTTCCCGTTCCCTTTCTCCCATTTGGAGCAGATGGGTAGGAATGACCGCCTGACCTGCTATCCTGTTTTTCAGCAGTTCGGCACTGACCACACCCTGCTCTTTGAGCATTTCATCATAGAGCCGCTCCGCATGTTTGCGGAACTCTTTCAGGCGGTTGTTCGTCCGCACGTCCGCAGTCTCCGCCGTTTTGGCATTCCACTGTTTGGGATTGCAGGAGATGCCGGTGGTTATCGTCGTGCTTTTCCCGTCAATGGAGATTCGGCAAAGTACGGCGGTCGTACCGTCCGCACGGACTTTGCTTCGGTTGATGTATAACAATAAAGAGAAAGTACTGCGCATGGTTGTTTCATTGTTTTTTTGATTTTCACTCTGTTTTCTATATGTCTGTGTGTTTATAATACAAGTTTGAGGTCTTTTGTCGCCTCGATATACCTGTCCATATCCTCGAAGAGTTTCTTGGGTGTAACCTTCGCATATACCTGTGTGGTCTGGAGGTTGGAGTGTCCCAGCATCTTGCAGATGGTCTCGATAGGAACGCCGGCTTCCAAGGTGATCAGTGATGCAAATGAATGTCTACCGGCATGGTAGGTCAGGTCTTCCTTAATGCCCGCAAGAACCGCAAGGCTTTTCATCAGACGGCGTAGATTGGGATGGTACAGCATGGGAAAGAGTGTCGGATGAGCATCATCCCTGTACTTCTCTATCAGGTCAAGGGCTTCGGGCAGCAGCTTGACACAGGCACGAAGCTCGTTTTTCTTGCGGCGGTATTTGAGCCACAGACTGCCGCTGTCATCCGTAACCGTAAACAGGTTATCCCGTGTAACGGAAACGGCGTCGGCATAAGCTGTTCCGGTATAGCAGTCAAAGAGAAAGAGATCTCTTGCCAAGATATGGGAAGTGCGATGTTCAGGGATTTCCAAGTCACGGGTTTTCTCGACGGATTCCCGGCTTAGGGCTTTCGGCGTTTTTCCCTTTGGCTGAGGAAGGCTAAAGTGGGCGAAGAAGCACCTGTCGGCATGTCCTTTATCATCCAAGATGAAACTCTGATAGTCATGAATGAACTGCTCCGTCATCTGACCGAAAGCGACGTCTTTGGTGCTAAACTCCTTTTCGATGAACTCTGCCAAGGTTCTCCGGGTATAGATATAGGTAGGGTAAGTTCCCTTTGCACGGTCTATCCCGATGCGTTTTCTCAATTCCTTGCAGACAATGTCCGTCATTCTCAACAGAGTCATCTGCGTTCCGAGACTTCCTTGAAACAGGTTTTTGACGGCTTCCGCATCGAAGTCTGCTTTCCTATCCACGAGCGTATCAAAAGCAGAGTGAAAGGAGAACAGCAGTTTGTCCAGTTTCGCATTGGTCTCTACGGCTTCATGATTCTTGCCCTTCAGACGGCTTTCACGAGGATTCCATAAGTCGGGAGTACAGGAAATTTTGCAACTGAATTGCACCATCGAATGATTGACGGTGATGCGTCCCATAATGGGCGCTTTGCCCAACTTGTCCAATCGGCTCTTTTTGAGGTAGAGCAACACCTTGAATTTTTCTATTTTCATACGCTTTAATTTTATGGGCAAAATCACCCGTTGTTAAAGCGTTCTTTGATAAGCAAAACATTGTAGAACAGCGAGATAGAATCTGTATCAGAGAAATATTTCATTTTTCCGTTACCTCACCTCATTGGGGAAACCAACGGATAACGGTTTGGTAACCGAAAGGATTCAATATTCCGTGCCGAACTGCTTTCCTATCACACTCGCAGAATATAGAAAATCAGCTAATTCACAACCGGTTACTAGTTTATTCTCTATGTTCTTCCAATTCCTCAAATGGAAAGTATTTTCCACTGTGCAAGACACACGTTCGGCACGCTAACGCTAGAGGCCGGTGTGCCTCTCGGGAGCATCGCTAAGATGATGGGACATTCGTCGATTGCCAGCACGCAAATCTACGCCCAAATCACCGACCAGAAGATTGCACGGGATA
>ERZ1673752.4485-NODE-4485-length-11586-cov-6.322695_pt1 | contig 11586 bp, 9 predicted proteins | sample MGYA00580195_ERZ1673752 | MGnify/ENA primary metagenome ERZ1673752 (study PRJEB41218, sample SAMN15661744) | gut metagenome | host: Homo sapiens | place: Canada: London | collected 2015-08-20/2019-03-30 | study: EMG produced TPA metagenomics assembly of...
CTGGGACGCAAAGCTACAGGGCCTGTAAAATGGCAGCCAGTTGCATGAAATGAGATGCACTGTCTGTAGGACAGTGTTTTTTTTCATAGATGTAACTATAATAATTTTATAAGGATGACAGAGGAATGTGAATCAAATTCATCTGTTTATGCCAAGTATCGCTTTTTATGGATCTGAAAATTGCAGAAGAAGGATCTGTTTCTGTGGCGTCACAGGCAGAAACAGATGAGCATATCGCTTCTGTCAGGCTGTGGCAGCAAAAGCGCGAAAAAAGAAGATGCAGAAACAATCACGGTGTACTTATTTTGATGACTGCTATCGGTCAGAGCCAGTCCGAGTCAGAGGCAGATGTATATTACTTGTGGAAGACAATGAACTGAACAGTGGCATGAATTCCATTGATTACAATGCAATTTCAGATCAGTTAACTATAATTATGGTCGCCTTTAAAGAAGGATGGATACATCGGGATCATTGGATATTTTGACAATTAAGTTTTTTAAAGAGAGAGTAGCGTATGGATGATTTTAAAAAACTCACAGAACAACTTTTGAAAATATATATTAATGCCGGATCAGTAAATAATCTTGGTATAGAAAATTATTTTGATGAAAATATCAGTCTGATTGGAACTGGGAAACATGAGTTATTCACGAATCTGCATGAGTTTTTAGAATCATTTAAATTTGATGTAAAACGAAGAGGAAAAATCAGACTTGAAGTAAGAAATTTACATCAGGAAGAAGAAAGACTTGATGATGACCATGTTCTTGCACATGGAACAGTAGATTTTACTGGTCTGTTTAAAGATGGTTCAATCTGTTTTAAAATGGAGACAAGATTTACGATTATCTATAAGTGGACGAATGGAAAATGGCTGGTTCAGCATCTGCATTATTCAACACCGGATCTGGAACAGATGGACGGTGAAGAGTTCCCTCTCACATTGGGGAAGCAGGTCAAAAAAACCCGGCAGGCCCTTCATGCATTAGGTACTGTAGTTCAAGATTATCGAAGATATTTCTTGCAAGAATTGAGAATGATAAGGTTGAGATGGAATACACTGTTTCAAATGTCCATGAGTGCTTTGAAAATTGTGTCATTATGTTCCAACAACAGGCAGAAAGTAAAAATCAGACGATCTCTTTGACAGAACAAATCATGTATCCGTATGTGTATATGGATGCACCTCACCTGTCAGAAGTCTGTCTTAATATAATAAGCAATGCAATAAAATATACAAATACAGGAGGTTGGATATCCTGTAATGTTGTACAGAAATCCTGTGAAAAAGAAGACTGGTGCAATATGATCATTAGTATTACCGATAATGGAATCGGTTATAAAAAGCCACCTGTCTGAGGTGGCTTTTTGTGTGTCAGAAATTATTTCAAAGCCCAGACAGTTATTATAAAAAATAAGGAGGAACTCTATGGAACAGAAGTCTGACGGTACAATAGCAGATAAAACATACAAAATATACATGAAGTTTTATCTTGGAAATCAGATATCAAAATAAGGCCACCACATCAGTGCCGTAGAAGCTTTTGAGTTTGTCCATTCGGGCACTCATGTTGGTGAAGAGCAGATCGAGGATCGTGATTGCGGCCATGGATTCTACGACTACGACGGCGCGTGGGACGATGACCGGGTCGTGACGTCCTTTAATGATCATTTCGGTGTTTTCTCCATCTTTGGTGACGGTGGACTGTGGCTGTGAAATGGACGGAGTCGGCTTTACTGCCGCGCGGAAGATGATCTTGCTTCCGTCACTCATACCGCCGAGGACACCGCCTGCATGGTTGGTGTCTTTGGTGATCCTTCCATCTTTTGTATGGAAGGAATCATTGTTGATACTTCCTTTTGTATCTGCAGCTTTAAAGCCGTCACCAATCTCAAAGCCTTTGACTGCTCCGATGGACAGCATTGCTTTGGCAAGATTGGCGTCCAGTTTTTCAAATACAGTATCACCGATTCCTACCGGCATACCGGTAACAACACATTCAATGATGCCTCCTGAGGAATCCTGATTTTTAATACATTCTTCCAGATAGGCAGATGCTTTTTGGGCATATGCGTTGCTTGGCATATAAATCGGGTTCTGGAAAATCTCTTCCGGATGGTATTCATTTTCCGGAACAGATACCGGACCGATTGCTTTCGTATAAGCATGTACTTCAATGCCAAGTTCTTTCAAAATCTTAGCAGCAACTGCACCTGCTGCAACTCTGGCAGTAGTTTCTCTTCCGGAAGAGCGTCCCCCTCCTCTGTAATCACGGAAACCATACTTTTCATCAAATGTATAATCTGCGTGTCCCGGTCTGTATGTGTTCATAATATTTCCGTAATCACGGGAACGCTGATCCTGATTTTGTACGAGAATTGAAATCGGAGTTCCGGTCGTCCGGCCTTCAAATACGCCGGACCAGATCTGTGCCATATCACTTTCCTTACGGCCGGTTGTAAACTGGCTTTGTCCGGGTTTTCTTCTATCCAGATAAACCTGGATATCCTCCTCTGAAAGAGAAAGCCCTGCCGGACATCCGTCGATCACAACACCGATCCCCTTTCCGTGCGATTCCCCCCATGTAGAAATCTGAAACAATCTTCCATAAATAGATCCTGCCATACTATATACCATCCTTTCTGTAAGCTTTTATTTATAAAGAATTAATTTGTGAATCAGTCAAAACAAAAAACGAACAATAAAGCAGAAGAACACTTGCGCGATGGGATTTGAAACATTTCGTTTATTCTATTTGTCATCACAACGCAAATCATTCATTCCCCCAAAATCACCTCATTATTATAATAGAAGATTCCCATCCCAACAAGTGATAAAAATATGAAAGTTAAAGTTATGTATTGTATTTACACGCCCCTTCGTATTATAATGACTACATATTGAGTGAAAAAAGGAAGTCAATAGTATAAATGAGTGAAAAAAGTATGAATGAAAAAAACGAAAGAAATCTTGACAGCACAGTAGATGAAATCATGGAAGAGATTAGAGAGCAGAATGTAAGTGAGGTGAAGGACATCAATGAAAAAGAACAGAAAAGCGAAGAAAGACCTCGGAAAAAGAAAGTCACTAAAACAAAACGTCCTTCAGGCCATCACGTATCTGGCGATGGTGTGGATCATAAAGCAGCCTCAGGCGAAGATCGACCGGTTAAGAAAAAGGCTCCGCGCCGGAAAAAGAAAGTAGTTCGTGAAGAGACCGGGCTTCTGGATCTGGATGGAGCAGAAGAATGGCGGGATGAAGAAGAGACAGCAGTACCACCGGTTATTAAAAGTGCAGATATTTTAAGCAGTGGAGATGCAGAAGCATTCAATCCGGATGAGGAAGAAATTTTTGATGATTCTTTCTTTGATGAAGAAGAGGAAAAGCCGCATAGAAGAACTAAACGGAAGAAAAAGCAAGGCTCAAAAAAGTCCGGTAAAGTGGTTAAAATTGTAGTTGGCGCTGTGGTTGGAGTGGCAGCGGTTGTTTACCTTGGATTTTCCGTATATTTCATGAATCATTTTTATTTTAATACGAAGATCAACGGTGTGAACTTCTCCGGAAAATCAGTTTCGGCAGTAGAGTCATACATGAAGAGTCAGGTAGATGGATATGTTCTCACGATGAAGGAATCAGACGGAACAGAAGAGAAGATTGCCGGAACAGATATTTCTCTTGCGTACAAAGCAGGAGATGAACTGCAGAAGCTCGTAAAAGAGCAGAATGCATTTCTGTGGCCGGTCTGCCTTGGAAAGACACAGACAATTACGGCATCAGTCGGTGTTACATATGACGAAAACCAGCTGGATACCCTGATTAACGGTCTCGAGTGTATGCAGGCAGATCGGCAGGTTGAACCGGTAAATGCACATCCGGAGTATTACGGCAATTCGTATGTAGTCAAAGCCGGGGAGACCGGAAGTAAGATTGATACCGAGAATTTCAAAAAGGTAGTGAAAGAATCAATCGAAGGTTTCAAAAGCGAGATTGACATGACCGCTGAAGACTGCTATGTAGAACCAAAATACACAATCGAGTCAGAAGAAGTGAAGAAAGCATGTGACGATATGAATAAGTATCTGAAGGCAAGTATCACTTATACCTTTGGTTCGAATACAGAAGTTGTAGATAAAGATCTGATTTCCCAGTGGGTAACGGTAGATGATAACATGGCAGTTACCTTTAACAGTGATGCAGTTGTAAAATATGTACAGCAGCTGGAGAGTAAGTATGACACTTACCAGACAAAGAGAACATTTACAACCGGAGGCGGCAACAGTGCAACGGTTGAAGGTGGAGACTATGGATGGATCATTGATGAAGCTGCCGAGATTGCAGCCCTTGAAGCGAATATCCGCAATGGAGAGACTGTAACGAGAGAGGCGAATTATTCACAGACTGCAGCAAGTCATGACGGAGCAGACTGGGGGAATACTTATGTTGAAGTCGATCTGACAAACCAGTATATGTATCTTTTTGTAAATGGTGCAATTGTGACACAGGGACCGATTGTTACCGGTAAGCCAAGCAGAGGAGATGCTACACCGCAGGGAGTATATATTCTGAAATACAAAGAAAAAGATACAACCCTTCGTGGACCAAAGAAGGAAGATGGGAGTTACGAATGGGAATCACCGGTTACTTACTGGATGCCGTTTAACGGTGGAATCGGACTGCATGATGCACCGTGGCAGACGAACTTTGGCGGGGACTGGTATCTGGAACATGGGTCACGCGGATGTGTCAACTTACAGTATGATGTTGCAGAGACGGTGTTCAACAATGTAGATTCCGGAACACCGGTTGTATGTCATTACTAAATTTATGAGAGAGGTCAATTTTATGTATGAACTGATAAAAAGGGACGGTCGCGCCAAGCGCGGCCGCTTCCATACCGTACACGGAGTGATCGAGACTCCTGTATTTATGAATGTAGGAACAATTGCAGCGATCAAAGGGGCTGTTTCTACCGCAGATCTTGAAGAAATCGGAACACAGGTGGAACTGTCTAATACTTATCATTTGCATGTGCGTCCGGGGGATCAGGTAGTGAAAAAGCTTGGCGGGCTGCACAAATTTATGGCCTGGGATAAGCCAATCCTTACTGATTCCGGCGGATTCCAGGTGTTTTCGCTTGCCGGACTCAGAAAGATTAAGGAAGAGGGTGTATACTTCAATTCCCATATTGACGGAAGAAAGATTTTTATGGGACCGGAAGAAAGTATGCAGATTCAGTCGAATCTGGCGTCTACGATCGCAATGGCATTTGATGAATGTCCGTCCAGCGTAGCGGAAAGAAAATATATGCAGGCATCGGTAGAGCGTACAACGAGATGGCTCGCAAGATGTAAAGAAGAGATGGCAAGACTCAATTCTCTTGATGATACGATCAACAAACATCAGATGCTTTTCGGGATCAATCAGGGTGGTGTCTATGAAGATATCCGTATTGAGCATGCACAGCAGATCGCAGAGATGGATCTGGATGGATACGCAGTCGGCGGACTCGCAGTTGGTGAGACACATGAAGAGATGTACCGGATCCTGGATGCAGTAGTTCCGTGTCTTCCGGTTGCCAGACCGACCTATCTGATGGGAGTCGGAACGCCGGCAAATATTCTGGAAGCGGTAGACAGAGGTGTGGATTTCTTTGACTGCGTATATCCAAGCCGTAACGGAAGACATGGACATGTTTATACAAAGCATGGTAAGCTGAATTTGTTCAATGCAAAATTTGAACTGGATGAACGCCCGATCGAAGAAGGCTGTCAGTGCCCGGCCTGCCGCCGTTATTCAAGAGCTTATATCCGTCATCTGCTGAAAGCAAAAGAGATGCTTGGAATGCGGCTTTGCGTTCTCCACAATTTATATTATTATAATCATCTTATGGAAGACATCAGAGAGGCGATCGAAGAGGGAAGATATGCCCGGTTTAAGAAAGAGACACTGGCAAAAATGGAAGAAAAAGAAGATTAGGATAAAAAAATTCTAAAATGTCTTGATGAATGTCCTATTATTGTGTATGATGGTAACAGTGTCTATTTTAGCAGGAGGAAAGAAGAATGAATAATCCAATCGTACTTATTTTATTTTACGTTGTAATTATCGGAGGATTCTGGTGGTTACTGATGAGACCACAGAAAAAGGAACAGAAGAGAGTACAGCTGATGTTATCTGAACTGGCTGTAGGAGACACTGTTCTTACAACAAGCGGTTTTTACGGAGTTGTTATTGATATTACAGATGAAGACGTAATCGTTGAATTCGGAAGCAACAAGAACTGCCGTATCCCGATGCAGAAATCTGCGATCATGCAGGTTGAAAAGCCGGAGAACAACTAAATCAAATTTTTTGAAAAAGTTGAAAAAAAGCATTGCATTTTATATGCAATGCTTTTATAATACAATTATTGGAAACGTTACCGATACCGATACCGAAACCGTTGCTGTAGAAAGATATGAGGTGCATATTATGAGAACAAGCGGTATATTACTGCCGGTGGCAAGTCTGCCATCAAAATATGGAATAGGTGCTTTTTCGAAAGAAGCATACAAGTTTGTAGATACACTTGAGAAGGCGGGTCAGAGTTACTGGCAGATCCTTCCGTTAGGTCCAACAGGGTATGGAGATTCGCCGTATCAGTCTTTCTCAACTTTTGCAGGAAATCCGTATTTTATAGACCTGGAAAAGCTGATAAAAAAGGGCTGGATTACAAAAGATGAATGTAAGGCATATGACTTTGGTGATAATGCGGGATATGTGGATTATGAAAAGATTTATAACTGCAGGTATGAGATCTTAAGAAAAGCATATGAAAGAAGCCAAATCGCAGATGATGCAGATTTTCAGAAATTCTGTAAGGAGAATAAAGAATGGCTGGATGATTATGCGCTTTATACGGAGATCAAAGCCGCGAATGATGGGAAGAGCTGGAGTGAATGGGAAGATGAATATCGTCTGAGAGATGAGCTGGCGCTGGAAAAATTCGCCAAAGAGAATCGGGAAGGCATCCTGTTCCAGAAGTTTATGCAGTATGAATTTGCAACACAGTGGGGTGCACTGAAAGCATATGCGAATGAAAAAGGGATTGAGATCATTGGTGATATCCCGATTTATGTAGCGTTCGACAGCGCAGACAGCTGGTCGCATCCGGAACTGTTCCAGTTTGATGAGAACGGACTTCCGACTGGTGTTGCAGGGTGCCCGCCAGATGCATTTAGTGCAACCGGACAGCTTTGGGGCAATCCGCTTTATAAGTGGGAATATCATAAAAAGACAGGATATGCATGGTGGATGAAGAGAATCCGTCATTGTGTTGAACTTTATGACGTGATCCGAATTGATCATTTCCGTGGATTTGATGAATATTATTCCATTCCATACGGAGATCAGACAGCGGAATTCGGACATTGGGAAAAAGGACCGGGAATGGATATTTTCCGGACGGTAAAAGAGACTCTGGGTGATGTGAAAATTATTGCAGAGGATCTTGGATTCCTGACAGACAGTGTGATCCGGATGGTGGAAGAGTCCGGATATCCGGGAATGAAAGTTCTGGAGTTTGCATTTGATTCCAGAGAGCCTAGCAACTATTTGCCACATAATTATGATAAGAACTGCGTAGTATACACGGGAACCCATGACAATGAAACACTGGCAGGATGGTACAGAGAATTAAAAAAAGAAGATAAGAAGTTTGCACTTCGCTATATGGGAAGAAAGAAACTCAGTGTCAATGAAGCAGTATGGGAAATCATCCGTCTTGCGCAGTCGAGCGTGGCGGATACTTGTATCATTCCGATTCAGGATTATCTCTGCCTCGGTAATGAAGCGAGGATCAATCATCCGTCAACCCTTGGCGGTAATTGGATCTGGAGACTTCATAGGGATGAGATCTCAAAAAAACTTGTGAAAAAAATTCGCAGGATGACAGAACTTTATTGCAGGATCCCGGAGAAGACAGAGATGCTCCTTAAGGCTGAAGATGCGGAGGACTTAGGAGAAGAAAAGAAATAAAATGGGAATGACGATTAAAGATATTGCGAAGAAGTGCGGGGTCGGAGTCAGCACCGTGTCCCGTGCGCTGAACAATCATCCGGATATCAATCCTGAGACCAAAAAGATGATTTTAAAGACGGTTGAAGAATCAAATTTTGTGCCGAATAACAGTGCGAGGAATCTGAAACGGACCGATTCGAAATCCATTGCGATTCTGGTAAAGGAGATTGATAATCCATTTTTCGCGACGATGATGCGGGTAATGGAAAAAAAGATCCGCAGACAGAAATATTCCTTTTTTATCCAGCATATGGGAAAGGATCAGGATGAGGTCGATACCGCACTGGAGCTGATCAAAGAAAAAAAGCTCAGAGGGATTATTTTCCTGGGTGGGGATTTCAGGAAGAACAAAGAGCGGATTGCAAAGATAAAGGTTCCGTTTGTTGTAAGTACGGCAGCGTTTGATAAACTGCCGGAGAAATGTATCGCATCCTATGTATCAATTGACGACCGTGCGGAAAGCCGTAAGATCGTAGATTATCTGTGCGAGACCGGACATAAAAAGATTGCAATCCTTGCCTCGGATAAGAAAGATGAGAACATCGGAAAACTCAGACTGGAAGGTTACAGGGAAGCACTAAAGGCACATGGCCTGGAAGCGGATGAGGAAAGAATCTGTTATCTGGATGAAGAAGATACCACTTATTCGATGAAAAACGGATATCGGATGATGAAAAAACTGTTGAAAAAAGAAACAGAATTTACCGCAGTATTTGCAATTTCCGATCTGATGGTGATTGGTGCATGCAAGGCACTTTTGGAAGAGGGAAAAAGGATTCCGGAAGATGTGGCGGTTGCAGGATTTGACGGACTTGACTATACCGGATTTTATCAGCCAGCGATCACTACGATGGCGCAGCCGGTTGAAGAGATCGCGAGACAGTCTGTCGGGATTCTGTTTGACATGATAGAAACAAAGAAAAGCCAGGAAGGAAAATATCTTCCGGCAACACTGAAAGAAAGAGAATCAACTACAGGAGGTAGAAGAACATGGAAGCAAGACTGACAGAGATTTTACAGGAGAAATTCCAGACAGGACTTGAACAGGCAACGAATGAACAGGTATATTATGCGCTGCTTACACTGACAAAGGAACGGATCAAAGAAGGACCGAAGAACGAAGGAAAGAGAAAACTCTATTATATTTCCGCAGAATTCCTGATCGGAAAGCTTTTATCCAACAACCTGATCAACCTTGGAATTTATGATGAGACAGCAGAGGTGCTGAAAAAGCATGGGAAAAATCTTGCAGAGATCGAAGAAGTTGAACCGGAACCGTCTCTTGGAAATGGTGGACTTGGACGATTGGCAGCCTGCTTCCTGGATTCCATTGCAACACTCGGACTTCCGGGAGACGGAATCGGGCTGAACTATCATATGGGTCTGTTCAAACAGGTATTTACCGACCACAAACAGGATGAACAGAAGAATCCGTGGATTGAAAAAGACAGCTGGCTCAATGATACCGGTATTTCATTTGAAGTCCCGTTCAAGGATTTCAGTCTTCGTTCCCATCTGTATGATATTGATGTAACCGGATACGAAGGCGGAAGCAACAAACTTCATCTTTTTGATGTAGAGACGGTAAATGATGCAATCGTTGGAAACGGAATCAATTTTGATAAGAACGATATCCGTGAGAACCTGACGCTGTTCCTCTATCCGGATGACAGCGACAAGGCAGGAAATCTGCTCCGTATTTATCAGCAGTATTTTATGGTTTCCAATGCAGCACAGTATATCATCCGCGAGTGTGAAGAAAAGGGATATGATCTCAGAAAGCTTCATGAGCATGTGGCGATCCAGATCAATGATACACATCCTTCTATGGTTATTCCGGAGCTGATCCGTCTTCTTGTTCAGAAACAGATCGACTTCAATGAGGCGATTGAGATCGTACAGAAGACCTGCGCATATACCAATCACACCATCCTCGCAGAAGCACTGGAAAAATGGCCGGTTGATTATCTGGAGCAGGTTGCACCACAGATCGTTCCGATCATCCGTGATCTGGATGCAAGAATTAAGGGAAGATATAAAGATCCGAGAGTCCATATTATCGATGACCAGAATCGTGTACACATGGCTCATATGGACATCCATTATGGATACAGTGTCAACGGAGTTGCTTATCTTCATACAGAGATCCTGAAAAATGAAGAGCTGAAACCGTTCTACGACATTTACCCACAGAAATTCAACAACAAGACTAATGGTATTACGTTCAGAAGATGGCTGCTGCACTGCAACCATGAACTGACTGCATGGCTGGATGAGAAGATCGGACCGGATTACCGAAAAGATGCAACAAAGCTTGAAAAACTGCTTGATTATGTAAATGATGAGGAAACCTTAAAGAGTCTTCTTGTGGTAAAACAGAAAAAGAAAGAGGATCTGGCAGCTTACTTAAAAGAAACACAGGGACTGGAAATCAATCCAAATTCAATTTTTGATATTCAGGTAAAACGTCTGCATGAATACAAGCGTCAGCAGATGAATGCGTTATATGTGATCTATAAATATCTGGAGATCAAGAGCGGAAAGAAACCGGAGACTCCGATCACGGTAATCTTTGGAGCCAAGGCTGCACCGGCTTATATTATTGCAAAGGATATCATTCATCTGATCCTCTGCCTGCAGGAGCTGATTGATAACGATCCGGAAGTTGCACCGTATCTGAAAGTGGTTATGGTAGAAAACTACAACGTGACACTGGCAGAAAAGCTGATCCCGTCCTGTGATATTTCTGAACAGATTTCTCTTGCATCCAAAGAAGCAAGTGGAACAGGTAACATGAAATTCATGCTGAACGGGGCTGTGACAATGGGAACAGAAGATGGAGCCAACGTAGAAATCCATCAGTTTGTAGGGGATGAAAATATCTACATCTTCGGAGAATCCAGTGAACAGGTTATCGAGCATTACCGCAAGATGGATTATAATGCAGTTGATTACTATATCAATGATGAAGAGATCCGTAGACTGGTAGACTTTATCATCAGCCCGGAACTTCTCCGTATCGGAGATAAATACCTGCTTCTTGAACTGCATGCAGAACTGATCCGTAAAGACTGGTTCATGACACTTCTTGATGTGAAAGATTATATCCAGAAGAAAGAACAGGCTTACGTAGATTATGAAGACCGCATGGCATGGGCAAAGAAGATGGTTGTGAATATCGCGAAAGCAGGATATTTCTCATCTGACAGAACCATTGCTGAATACAACAGAGACATCTGGCATCTGTAAAATGTATATGTAAAAAACAGAAGTCTGTCCTGAAAAAACAGAGACAGACTTCTGTTTTTTGTGCAAAAGTGTATTTTTATACGGTTTCTGCGGGAACTTCCTGTATTTCCCTTATTGCGGGAAAAGAGAAGGATATGCTATGATAAGGAGAAATATTGCTGTTTGTTTTCCGGATATGGAAAAGTTTTTGGGAAGATCCGGGAAGCAATAGAAGCAGATGAGAGGTGACAAACTATAAACAGTCAAGAGAATTTTGAAATTTTTTTGAATTGTAA
>ERZ1673752.4486-NODE-4486-length-11583-cov-7.385062_pt1 | contig 11583 bp, 13 predicted proteins | sample MGYA00580195_ERZ1673752 | MGnify/ENA primary metagenome ERZ1673752 (study PRJEB41218, sample SAMN15661744) | gut metagenome | host: Homo sapiens | place: Canada: London | collected 2015-08-20/2019-03-30 | study: EMG produced TPA metagenomics assembly of...
CGCTCGCGGACATCCTCGAGCAGACGCCGGGGGAGGGGAGCGGCGAGCCGCTCCCGGGCGAGATGCTTGTGATGGCGGGACTGAACGGGAAGATCACCGACCTGTTTCTGCAGGGGCTGCGACGCGCGCACGCGGGCGTCGCGCTCAAGGCGGTTCTCACGCCGACGAACAGCACATGGACGCCCCGCGCGCTCTACGCCGAGCTGCAGCGCGAACACGAAGCGATGGCCGCGGGCAAGACCGCCCATCCGCAGAACTGAAAGAGGAGAAAAAACGATGGCTAAAGAGTATTTCCGCACGCTGAGCGCAGTGTTTCCGATCATCCTGCGCCGCGAAGGCGGACGCACGCAGATTCTGCTGCACCTGCGGCAGAACACGGGTTATATGGACGGCTTCTGGGACGTTGCAGGCAGCGGCCACGTCGACGGTGGGGAGACGGCGTCGCAGGCACTCTGCCGTGAGTGCTTCGAGGAACTGGGCATCCGCGTCCGCCCGCAGGACACAGAGTTCGCGCGTCTGACCCACAGCGTCGACAGCGCCGACGAGACGGAGACGTACTATCACCTGTTCTTCTTCGTCCGCGCCTATGAGGGAACTCCGCGGATCATGGAGCCGGACAAGAGCGCCGCGCTCGAGTGGTTCGACCTCGACCGTCTCCCCGATGGCATGGTTCCCGCGCTGCGAAGCGACGTGGGAGAGCTGATGCGGGGCGTCGTGTATGGGGAGCGGATTGAGCCCCATTGCGAATTGAATCCAGCCGATGCCGTGCAGGAGGCGGCCGACGACGACGTTCTCGCCGCGTCCGAAAAGCTCCTGCAGCGCAACGCGTATGTTTATGAGGAGTTGGCGAAATGAAGATTCTTAGTAAGCGGCAGATTCTCATGCTGCACGCGGCGCTCGCTGCGCGCGCCGGCAGTCTGGACGGTCTGCGGGATGAGGGTCTGCTGGATTCCGCGATTCACGCACCGATGCAGACCTTCGGCGGGCAGGAGCTGTATCCCTCGACTCTGGAAAAAGCGGCCCGTCTGGGCTATGGACTGATCCGCAACCATCCCTTTGCGGACGGAAACAAGCGCATCGGCACCCACGCCATGCTGGTGTTTCTGGCCATCAACGGCGTCACGCTTTCCTATGAGGATGAGGAGCTGATCACGCTCATCCTCCGCACCGCCGCCGGCGATCTGGACGAACCCGGATTTCTCGCGTGGCTGAAAGCGCATGTGGAATAAGTAAAACAGGAAGCCCCGCCATGCGGCGGGGCTTCCTGTTTTGTTTGATAAGGAGAGAGAAAATCACACAAGGAAATGGTTTCTTTGTATGCTGTTATGATACGATGGAAAAATGTCCGAATCATGAAAGGCAGATGAACTTTTTGTGAATCCCGCACCCCAAAATGTCTCACCGGTTCGCGGCGCCGCGGCGCCGCGAATAAAGTCCAATCATATTTCGCGGCGGCGTGTACGTCGCGAAATATTCCCTGCGCGGAGTGCAGTGTCGCAGACCCGCCTTTGGCGGGGCAAGGCGCGGAACGCAGCGAAACCCCTCCCAAATGGCTTTGCCATTTGGGAAGTAACAAAAAAAGACCTTATGGCAGAGCCATAAGGTCTTTTTTTGTTAGCGTTTCTCTCCGCGGTCGAAGGCGACCACCACGCGGCGGTTCGGCTCCGTACCGATGGAGTAGGTCGTGACGCCGCTCATGTCCTGCAGGGCGGCGTGGATGACGTGGCGCTCATAGGCGTTCATGGGCTCGAGCGTCACGCTGCGGCGGTACTTGAGCACCTTGCCCGCGACCTTGCGGGCGAGGTTTTCAAGGCTCTGCTCGCGCTTGGCGCGGTAGTTCTCCGCGTCGACATAGATGCGCACGCGCTTGTCGCGCCCGGCGTTGACGGCGTAGTTCGTCAGCTGCTGGATCGCGTCGAGCGTCTCGCCGCGGCGGCCGATGAACTGGCCGAGCTTCTCGCCGACGAGGACGGCCTTATAGCGGCCCTTCTCCGTCTCATAGACCTTGACGCGGGCATTGCTGTTCATGTGCTGCAGCAGACCCTCGAGGAAGGCGACGATGCGCTCGGCGTTCTCGTCGGTGCAGACGCCGTCCGCCTTGGGGGCGGGCTTCTGTGCGGCGGGCTCCGCCTTTTTCTCGGGCTTTTCCGTCTTTGCGGGCGCGGCGGCCTTGGGGGGCTGCTGCGGCCGGTCGGGCTTCTTTTCCGGCTTGGGCTCCGCCTTTTTCTCCGGGACGGAGGCCGCGGCCGGCTCGGGGTCCGCGTACGTCACGCGCACCTTCGCCGGGCTGCTGCCGATGCCCAGAAAGCCGCTCTTCGCGCGCTCGAGAATCTCGACGGACACATCGTCGCGATCCTTCTGCAGCTGCTCGAGCGCCTTGCGGATGGCCTCTTCCTCAGTCTTGCCCGTTACGTCGATAAAACTCATAGACAAAACTCCTTAATTGTTGTAGTGATCTTCGCTGTAGGAACGGCCGCGGGCATAGGGCCGCGGCCCCACGCGCCCGTTCTCGTTCGTGCCGGCCTGCTTCTGACCGGACTTCTTTTTCTGGTTCTTCTGGCCGCCCTTGTTTTGGGGCTTCTTGCCGCCGGACATTTCGGCGCGCTGGCGGTCGTAGTTCTGCTGCGCGGCCTTCATCTTCTCATAGCGGCGCTCGCGCTTTTCGCGCTCCTTCTCCGTCTCCTCGCGGTCGAGGATCTTGTTGAAGTACTTGTTGAGCGTCAGCTCCTGAAGCAGGGAGAAGCCGGAGTTGGCAATCCAGTACACGCCCAGAGCGGCGGGCAGGATATAGCCTATCCACAGCGTCATGAGCGGCAGCATGAGCATCATGACCTTCGTCTGGCCGTTGGCGGCGTTGCCGCTGGAGTTCATGGTGACGAGCGTCATGAGCACCTGAATGCCGGCGGAAATGACCGGCAGGAGCAGGACGCCCCACATCGGCCAGCCGCCGTGGGGGAAGCTGCTCAGCAGGCTCGAAGGCGTGCTCGCGAGGTCAAGACCGAGGAAGCTGTAGTCCAGGTCGATCAGGTGGTCGAACTTGCCGGCGAAGTCGGCCCAGTGCTCGTGGACGAACTTGGCCAGATAGATCTGCTCATAGGCGGACGCCTGCCCGCTGGTCGCGGCCTCGTAGCCGAGGCTCGTGGCAAGGTCGGAGATCTGGCCGATGACATCCGTGGGGATGTTCATCAGAAAGCGCAGCGGCGTGCGGATGATGTAGTACAGGGCGATGAGGATGGGGAAGGGGATGAACGACCACAGGCAGCCGGACATCGGGTTCACACCCTCGCGCGCGTAGAGCTCTGCCATCTCCTGCTGCTGGCGCTCGCGGTTGTTGGCGAAGCGGGTCTGGATATCCTTGACCTTGCCCTGCATCCGGTTCATGCGGAGCATGCTCTTCTTGCTCTTGAGCTGGAAGGGCAGCAGCACGAGCTTCACCACGAGGGTAAAGAGGATCAGCGCAACGCCGTAAGAGCCCGTCCAACTGTAGAACAGGCGGGTCAGCCACGCGAACGGCACACAGATATAATATCCGAGTTGTGCAAACATGGGGTTATTTACCTCCGTTATCTTTCTTTGGGAAAAACGAGGTGTTTTTTCAGGGGACGGGGTCGTACCCGCCCTTGTGGAAGGGGTGGCACCGCAAAAAGCGCTTCAGCGCCAGAAAGCCGCCCTTGGCCGCGCCATATTTCTCGACCGCCTCGAGAGCGTACTCCGAGCAGGTGGGGATATAGCGGCAGCGGGGGGGAAAGAGGGGCGAAACGGCCCGCTGATAAAAGCGGATCACGCGCAGAAGGATCTGCTTCATGCGTCCGTCAACAGTCCGAGCTCGCCGAGACAGCGCAGATAATGCCGCTCGAGCTTGCGGTACGGCGCCTCGGCGGCGCGCACGCGCGCGACGATAATGATGTCGTACCCCGCGGGCATCTTTTCGCGGTTCAGGCGATAAATCTCCCGCAGGCGGCGGCGTACGCGGTTGCGCACGACGGCATGGCCGAGCTTGGTGCTGACCGTCACGCCGAGACGCGACTGGCCGCGCCGGTTTTTCTGACAGTACACCACCAGACATGGACTGACCGCCGATCTGCCCTTGCGGTAGATTCGGCGGAACTCGTAGTTTTCCTTTACTGTGACAGCCGGATTCATCTTCAGCAGCTTCCTCCCCGTGTGCTTTTGCATAGGCCAAACGGGACGGCAGTTTTCCCTTCCACCGTCCCTGTTCGCTATGTTCTATGCGCGATGCACCTTCCGTGACCTCAGTGGGTCAGGCGAGCGCGGCCCTTGGCACGACGGCGGGCGAGCACCTTGCGGCCATTCTTCGTGGCCATTCTCTTGCGGAAGCCGTGCTCCTTGGAGCGCTGACGCTTCTTGGGCTGATAGGTACGGAACATTGCATGACACCTCCATTACATAGAAATCCGGCGACCGCTCCGCATGGGAGCTGCCGCGCTTACTCGACGGCGGGCGGAAAAGTGGACTCTCCCGCCCCGCAGTTGACGTTTTTCGGCCCTGATCCGAAAAAAAATCCGTGGCAGAGCAAAAATAATTATACAGAGTTGCACGTTGGATGTCAACAAAAATGTCCGCTTTGTTCGGTTTTTTCTGTATAGTTGACGGTCTGTTTCCCGAAAACGGGCCGCGGCGCTTCTTCGGGCGGAGCGGCCCATCCCCGATTTCTGGCAGAAACTGGCATGAAAAATTGTGACATCTTTCAAACTTAATAATTAGATATAGTATAGACATTTTTTCGGGTTTTTGTTATAATGGTTTGGGATATTTTTTGCTCCTTCCCGAAGAAGCGCGCAATATAAAATCTGAGAGAGGAAAGGGGACATGCAGGGTGAATTCACTGTCTGACGTCTGGCAGAATGTACTCGACCACATGGCAGAGCAGCTGTCGGAGACGACCATCCGCACCTGGTTCGACGAGGTCAGCGTGGTGACGATGGAGGACTCCGCCTTTGTTCTGCACTGCAGCAACGGCTTCAAGAAAAATACGATCGAGGCCCGCTTCATGCGCTATATCAAAGACGCGCTGCGGGACATTTTTTCGGCGGATTTTGAGATCAAGCTCCTTGACGACGAGCAGCTCGCCGCCTACCACCGCGTGACGCCCGACCATCCGGGCGACCTCGCAAACTCCGACGGCTTCACGTTTGAAACCTACGTCGTCGGCCCGCAGAACAAGCTCGCCTATGCCGCGGCGCGCGCCGTGGCCGAGCGCCCGGCCGAGAACTACAACCCGCTGTTTATCTACGGCGACTCCGGCCTCGGCAAGACGCACCTGCTCTACGCCATCGCGCACCTGCTGAAAAAGCGGCAGCCCGAGGCGCGCATCGTCTACATCAAGGGCGACGACTTCACAAACGAGCTGATCGCCTCCATCCGCGAGGGACAGAACCGGGAGTTCCGCGAGAAATACCGGCAGGCGACGCTGCTGCTGGTGGACGATATACAGTTCATCGCCGGCAAGCAGCAGACGCAGGAGGAGTTCTTCCATACGTTCAACACGCTCTATGAGAGCGGCAAGCAGATCGTCCTCACGTCCGACCGCCCTCCGCAGGAGATGATGCAGCTCGAGGACCGTCTGCGCACGCGGTTCGAGTGGGGTCTGATGGTCGACGTCGCGCCGCCCGACTTTGAGACGCGTCTGGCCATCATCAAGAACAAGGCCGCCATGCTCGGCGTGACGCTGCCGGACGAGGTGTCGGACTACATCGCGGAGAACGTCACCGCGAACGTCCGCCAGATCGAGGGGACGCTCAACAAGATCCTCGCCTACCGCGACCTGCTCGGCGACACCGTCGATGAACAGGCCGTCGGGCGCGCGGTGAAGGACATGCTCAAAAAGAGCAACGAGTACATCCCCTCGCCGCAGGTCATCATCACCTACATCTGCAAGTACTACAACCTCGACGAGGACGTGCTGCGCGGGCAGAACCGCGGGCGCGACGTCGTCAACGGCCGCCAGATCGCCATGTATCTCATCCGCCGCATGACGAACCTCTCGCTCAGCGACATCGGAAAGGAGTTCGGCGGGCGCGACCACACGACCGTGCTCCACTCGCTCGACAAGGTCGAAAAGCAGATGCGCTCCGACCCGGCGTTTGCCGAGGTGGTCAAGGAGATCACGACGAACATCAACGCCAAGCGCTGAAACTTCCGTGGATTTATTTTTTTACTCCTCTTTTCCACATTTCCCGTGGAATCCACGTGGACAGAATGTGGAAAAGAGGGGCATCCACGCTTCCTGTGGATAATCCACGAAAAAGAGAGGGAAGGCGCGTGGATAAAAAAGCCAGTGCTTCCAGTCGTTTCCGCCTGTTTTCCACAATAGTTTTCCCTACGACTTCTGTTACTAAAAAATAGTTAGTTTATGTTATGTGAGAGCGGAGTATTCCTCTCCGCTTTTAAAAGAAAGGAACGTGATGTACATGCTGCAATTTTCGTGCGAAAAGACGCTGCTGCAGAGCGCCGTCAACACGGCGTCGCGGACGGTGGCCGCGAAGAGCTCCATTCCGGCGCTCGAAGGCCTGCTGCTCGAGGGCGATGAGCAGCTGACCGTCTCCGGCTACAACATGCAGACCGGTATCCGCACCAGCTTCGACGCCGACATCCGCGAGGGCGGGCGCATCGTCCTCAACGCGCGTCTGTTCGGCGAGATTATCCGCAAGATGCCGGACGACGTGATCGTTTTCTCCGCGGACGACAAGCTCCTCGTCCGCCTGAGCTGCGGCGACGCGAGCTTTGAGATCCCCGGCCTTTCCGCCGAGGACTATCCCGACCTGCCGGAGGTCGACGACGAGTATTCCGTCGCCATCCAGCAGCGGACGCTCAAGGCCATGATCAACCAGACGAGCTTCGCCGTCTCCACGAACGAGAGCCGCCCGGTCCACACCGGCTCGCTCTTCGAGATCAGCGCGGAGGGACTGACGGTCGTGTCCGTCGATGGGTTCCGTCTCGCCCTGCGGCGCGAGCCGCTTGAGCGCATCGACGGCGGCGCGTTCCGCTTCGTCGCGCCCGGCTCGGCGCTCAACGAGGTCGAGAAGATCTGTGAGGACAGCGACAGTCTCATCTCCATCATTCAGGGCAAGCGCCACCTGCTCTTTGAGACCGGCTCGACGCAGCTGATCTGCCGCCGTCTCGAGGGGGAATTCCTCGATTACCGCAACGCCATCCCGCGCAGCAACCCCATCTGCGTGCAGGTGGAGACGAAGGCGATGATGAACAGCCTTGACCGCGTGTCCGTCGTCATCAGCGAGAAGCTCAAGAGCCCCGTGCGGTGCCTGTTCGACGTGGGACGCGTGTTCCTCTCGGCCAAGACCGGCGCGGGCGAGGCAAAGGACATCTGCCCCATCGACGGCGATGGGACGGGGCTGGAGATCGGCTTTAACAACCGCTATCTCATGGACGCGCTGCGCTATGCCCCGGCCGAGCGGGTGAAGATGGAGCTCAACACCGGCATCTCCCCCTGCATCATCACGCCCGTCGAGGGGGAGGAGAACTTCCTCTATATGGTGCTGCCGGTGCGGCTGAAGGCGCAGTGAGAAGGAAGGGGAGCCTATGAAGGTCATACACATTGAAACAGAATATATCAAGCTGCAGGATCTGCTGAAGTTCGCCGCCGCCGTCTCGACGGGGGGCGAGGCGAAGATCCTCATTCAGGAGGGCGACGTCACCGTGAACGGCGAGGTCTGCACCATGCGCGGCAAGAAGATCCGCCCCGGTGACGACGTCGCGCTGCGTGACGAGCACTATACCGTCACCTATGCGGATTGACGCGCTGACGCTCGAGGGCTTTCGCAACTACCGCCGCGCGGCGCTGGACTTTGATCCGAGCTGCAACGTCATTTACGGCGAGAACGCGCAGGGAAAGACGAACCTGTTGGAGGCGATCGTCTACCTCTCCTGCGGCAAGAGCCCCCGCGCGCGCACCGACCGGGAGCTGCTCGGCTTCGAGAGTGAGCGGGCGCAGCTTGTGGGGCACATCTTCTCACGCGAGCGCGCGTTCGAGACGGAGATCACCCTCGCGCGCGGCCGGCGGCGGAAGATGACGGTCAACGGCGTCCCCGCGAAAAATGGCGCGGCGCTCTCGGATGTGCTGCACACGGTGTTTTTCTCGCCCGAAGACCTCTTTCTCATCCGCGACGGCGCGGCGGCGCGGCGGCGGTTCATGGACCTCTCGCTCTGCCAGCTGCGGCCGCGGTACGCGGAGGCGCTCGCGGAGTACACCCGCCTGCACGAGCACAAGACGCGGATCCTGCGCGACAGCGAGGAGTATCCGCAGCTGCTCGCGACGCTGCCGGACTTCAACGCGCGGCTCTGCCAGGTCGGCGCGGTGCTGATCCACTACCGGGCGCGGTACTGCCGCGCGCTCGAGCAGTACGCCGCGCAGGCGCACGGCGAGTGCTCCGGCGGGCGGGAGGAGCTGACGCTCCACTACGAGACGGTAAAGACCGTCACGGATCCGTTTGCGCCCCACGCGGAGCTTGTTTCGGCGCTTGAGGAGCACCAGCGTGCCCACCATCAGGCGGAGCTTGCGAGCAGGCTATGCCTGTCGGGGCCGCACAAGGACGACATCGCCGTCTCGGTCAACGGGCGAAGCGCGCGCCAGTTCTGCTCACAGGGACAGGTGCGCACGGCGGCGCTGGCGATGAAGCTGGCCGACCGGGAGATTCATAAAAACGCCATCGGGGAGTATCCGGTGATGCTGCTCGACGACGTGCTCAGCGAGTTGGATCCGAAGCGGCAGGAATATGTGCTCAACCGCATCACGGGCGGGCAGGTGTTCATCACCTGCTGCGAAAACGACCGGCTCGACCGGCTCGTGGGCGGCCGGGTATTTCATATCCGGAATGGGGAGGTGCTCTGATGGGCTATCTGCATATCGGTCAGAACGTCATGGTGCCGGAAAAGCAGATCATCGGGATCTTCGATCTCGACAACACCTCCCAGTCCAAATGGACGCGCAAATTTCTGGCGGACGCCGAGCAGGAGGGGGTCGTCCTCTCCGTGACGGAGGATGTGCCGAAGTCGTTTCTCGTCTGCGACCATCCGTACCACCGCCAGATTGTATATATCTCTCAGCTGAATCCGCAGACGCTGCAAAAGCGCAGCGCCGGGGAGCAGGCGTGAGAGCGGCGGCATGCGCCGCCGGCAAATTCGTTTGAAAGGAATGTTCCTATGTCTGAACTGGAAAAAGTCACCGCGGTCGACACGACCTACGACGCCTCGGAGATTCAGGTGCTCGAGGGGCTGGAGGCCGTGCGCAAGCGGCCCGGCATGTATATCGGCTCGACGTCGTCGTCGGGTCTGCACCACCTCGTCTATGAGATCGTCGACAACGCCATCGATGAGGCGCTCGCGGGGTACTGCACGGACATCACCGTCACCATCAACGACGGCGATACCATCACCGTCACCGATAACGGCCGCGGCATCCCCGTCGACATTCAGCCCCAGACGGGGCGCCCGGCGCTGGAGGTCGTGTATACCGTGCTGCACGCGGGCGGCAAGTTCGGCGGCGGCGGCTACAAGGTCTCCGGCGGCCTGCACGGCGTGGGCGCCTCGGTCGTCAACGCCCTGAGCGAGTGGCTCGTGGTGCAGGTGCACAAGAACGGGCAGATCTATGAGATGCGCTTCTCCCGCGGCCATATCACGCAGGAGATGAGGGTCATCGGCACGACCGACCACACCGGCACGACCGTCACCTTCAAGCCCGACCCCGAGATGTTCGACACGCTTGTCTATGACTATGAGGTGCTGCACACGCGCATGCGCGAGCAGGCCTTCCTGAACGCGGGTCTGCGCATCACGATCGCAGACAAGCGCCCCGGGCAGGAGCAGGGCGAGGCGATGTGCTATGAGGGCGGTATCCGCGAGTTCGTCACCTATATCAACCGCAACAAGACGTCCCTGCACGAGGACGTGATCTATCTGGCCGGAACGAAGGGAGACAGCACCGCCGAGGTCGCCATCCAGTATAACGACAGCTACAACGAGACGCTCGTCTCCTTCGCCAACGACATCCACACCCCCGAGGGCGGCATGCACGAGACGGGCTTCAAGGCCGCGCTCACGCGCGTACTGAACGCCTACGGCATCAAGTACGGCATGATTAAAGAAGGCGACAAGATCTCCGGCGAGGACGCGCGCGAGGGCATCACCGCGGTCATCTCCGTCAAGCTGACGGAGGCGCAGTTCGAGGGCCAGACGAAGGCCAAGCTCGGCAACGCCTATATCCGCACGCTTGTCGACGGGATTGTCTCTGACCAGCTGGCCGTCTATCTCGAGGAGCACCCGGTCGTCGCGCGGAGCATCCTCGATAAGGCGCTCACCGCCAACCGTGCACGCGAGGCCGCGCGCAAGGCGCGCGAGTCCATCCGCCGCAAGACGGCGCTCGGCGGCGCGGCCATGCCCGATAAGCTGCGCGACTGCAACGAAAATAACCCTGAGCTGACCGAGATCTATATCGTCGAGGGCGACTCGGCAGGCGGCTCGGCCACGCAGGGGCGCGACTCGCGCTTTCAGGCGATCCTCCCCCTGTGGGGCAAGATGCTCAACGTCGAGAAGGCGCGCGCCGACAAGGTCTACGGCAACGACAAGCTCCAGCCCGTCATCACGGCGCTCGGCGCGGGCATCGGCGAGGACTTCGACCCGCTGAAGCTCCGCTATCACAAGGTCATCATCATGGCCGATGCCGATGTCGACGGCGCGCACATCCGCACGCTCCTGCTGACGTTCTTCTTCCGCTTCATGCGTCCGTTGATCGAGGAGGGGTATGTCTACTCCGCCGTCCCGCCGCTGTATAAGCTCAGCCGCGGCAAGCAGCAGCGCGTGGCCTACTCCGACGAGGAGCGCGACGCCATCTCCGCCGAGATGCGCGGCGGCAACCCGAACGTGAAGATCGACATCAGCCGCTATAAGGGCCTCGGCGAGATGAACCCGCACGAGCTGTGGGAGACGACGATGGACCCAGAGAAGCGCACGCTGCGGCGCATCACGCTCGACGACGCGGTACACGCCGACGCGACGTTCACCATGCTCATGGGCGAAAAGGTGGAGCCGCGCAAGGAATTCATCGAGCGCAAGGCGCAGTACGCCGTCAACCTGGACTATTAAGCTGTCCGGACGGCGTTTTCCGCGGCATACGCGCCGCGAAAAGCGATTGGAATTTTTTGCGCCTGCGGGCGCGAACTCTGTGAGACATGAAATGCTTCCGTTCAAGGAGGAGACTATATGAGTAAGAAACCCCAGTATGATCCCGAGGAGATCCGTTATCCGGACCAGCATATTGTCGAGTCCCCGCTGGTGCCGGAGATGGAGAAATCCTATATTGAATACGCCATGTCCGTCATCGTCGGGCGCGCGCTGCCCGACGTGCGCGACGGTCTCAAGCCCGTCCACCGCCGCATTCTCTACGCGATGTATGAGGACAACCTGACGAGCGACCGCCCGTTCAAGAAGTCCGCCACCTGCGTGGGCGACGTGCTCGGCCGCTACCATCCGCACGGCGACGCGTCGGTCTATGACGCGCTCGTGCGTCTGGCGCAGGACTTCTCCATGCGCTATATGCTCGTCGACGGC
>ERZ1673752.4491-NODE-4491-length-11567-cov-8.833304_pt1 | contig 11567 bp, 9 predicted proteins | sample MGYA00580195_ERZ1673752 | MGnify/ENA primary metagenome ERZ1673752 (study PRJEB41218, sample SAMN15661744) | gut metagenome | host: Homo sapiens | place: Canada: London | collected 2015-08-20/2019-03-30 | study: EMG produced TPA metagenomics assembly of...
TCACAGGTGGATGTAACGTACAGTACGCTCTTCATCCGGAGAGCTTTGAGTACTGTGTAATCGAGGTTAACCCTCGTGTAAGCCGTTCTTCTGCACTTGCAAGTAAGGCTACCGGTTATCCGATCGCCAAGGTTGCAGCCAAGATCGCACTTGGATACACACTGGATGAGATCCCGAACGCCATCACTGGCAAAACATACGCAAGCTTTGAGCCGATGCTGGATTACTGCGTTGTTAAGATTCCGCGTCTGCCATTTGATAAATTCATCACAGCAAAACGTACACTGACAACACAGATGAAAGCTACAGGAGAGGTTATGAGTATCTGCCATAACTTCGAGGGCGCTTTAATGAAAGCTATCCGTTCCCTGGAGCAGCATGTTGACAGCCTGATGTCCTATGATTTCTCAGATCTTTCTGATGAGGAACTGATGGATGAGCTGAATATTGTGGATGACCGTCGTATCTGGAAGATCGCGGAAGCCCTGAGACGAAATGTTTCCCAGGAGAAGCTTCATGATATCACAAAGATCGACATCTGGTTCATCGATAAGCTGGCTATCCTTGTTGAGATGGAGCAGGCTCTGAAAACTCAGAAGCTGGACAAAGACCTTCTTCTGGAAGCAAAACGTCTGGAGTTCCCGGACTACATCATCGCAGACCTGACAGGAAAGACAGAAGCTGAGATCAAAGACCTGCGTAAAGAGTACGGCATCCGTGCAGCATACAAGATGGTTGATACCTGTGCAGCAGAGTTTGCGGCAGCGACACCATATTACTATTCTGTATACGGCGATGAGCAGACAGAGAATGAAGCTGTAGAAACAAAAGATAAGAAAAAGATCCTGGTACTTGGTTCCGGCCCGATCCGTATCGGTCAGGGTATCGAGTTCGACTTCTGCTCTGTACACTGTACATGGGCATTTGCGAAAGAAGGATATGAGACGATCATCATCAACAATAACCCGGAGACAGTAAGTACAGACTTCGATATTGCAGATAAGCTGTATTTTGAGCCGCTGACACCGGAAGATGTTGAGAATGTTGTAAATATCGAGAAACCGGACGGAGCTGTTGTTCAGTTCGGTGGACAGACAGCTATCAAGCTTACAGAGGCACTGATCAAGATGGGCGTTAAGATCCTCGGAACATCTGCTGAGAACGTAGATGCTGCAGAGGATAGAGAGCTCTTTGATGCCATTCTTGAGAAATGCCAGATCCCGAGACCGAAGGGACACACTGTATTCACAGCAGAAGAGGCGAAAAAAGCTGCCAACGAGCTGGGATATCCGGTACTTGTCCGCCCGTCCTATGTACTTGGAGGACAGGGAATGCGTATCGCTGTCAGCGATGAGGACGTGGAAGAGTACATCGGAATCATCAACCAGATCGCGCAGGAGCATCCGATCCTTGTTGATAAGTACCTGATGGGTAAAGAAATCGAGGTCGATGCAGTATGCGACGGTGAGGACATCCTGATCCCTGGAATCATGGAGCACATCGAGCGTGCAGGTATCCACTCCGGAGACAGTATTTCCGTATATCCGGCACAGACCATCAGCCAGAAAGCAAAAGATACCATCGCCGAATACACACGTCGTCTTGCACAGGCACTTCATGTTATCGGTATGATCAATATTCAGTTCATCGTTGTAGGCGAGGATGTATATGTGATCGAGGTTAACCCGCGTTCCAGCCGTACAGTACCGTACATCAGCAAGGTAACAGGAATCCCGATCGTTCCTCTTGCAACAAGAGTCATCCTTGGCCGCAAGATCAAAGAGCTGGGTTATACACCGGGACTTCAGAAGGAAGCAGAGTACTTTGCAATCAAGATGCCGGTATTCTCCTTTGAGAAGATCAGGGGCGCAGATATCAGCCTTGGACCTGAGATGAAATCCACAGGTGAGTGCCTTGGTATTGCTAAGACCTTCAACGAGGCTCTTTACAAAGCCTTCATCGGAGCCGGAATCCGTCTTCCGAAGCACAAACAGATGATCATCACTGTAAAAGATGAGGATAAGAAGGACATCATTCCGATCGCAAAACGTTTCGAAGCTCAGGGATACCGTATCTTTGCAACAAGAGGTACTGCAAGCGTACTGACTGAAAACGGAATCAAGGTAACACGTACCAACAAGCTGGAGCAGCCGTCTCCGAACCTGATGGACCTGATCCTTGGTCACAAGATCGATGTTGTCATCGATACACCGCCACAGGGTGTTGAGCATCAGAAAGATGGTTTCGTGATCCGTCGTAATGCCATCGAGACAGGTGTTAATGTGCTTACAAGCCTTGATACTGCAGAGGCTCTGGTCACAAGTCTTGAGAACACAGATCTGAACCACCTGACTCTGGTAGATATTGCGACCATCGACAATCGGTAATTAATGCAAAATATAAAAACTGTGTAAATTTTGCGAAATAAAAGATTCAAAAGTTTACGAATCACCAAATATGTAATATACTGATAAGGACGGGGCCGCCGTTTATACATCGGCTCGGTCCTTATCTTATTATGAACGTAAATTATGAAAAGAATACGTTCATTGCACGTAGCAGAGAGAAAGGGGAAGAGCCATTTTACTACGTTAAGAAGAAACGTGCTACAGAGAAAGGAGTTTGTATGAGTTTTATAGAATTGCTGAAGGTTATCCTTCTTGGTATTGTGGAGGGAATCACAGAGTGGCTTCCCATCAGCAGTACCGGACATATGATCCTGGTAGATGAATTTATCAAGCTGAATGTGTCAGAGGCATTTATGGAATTTTTCCTGGTTGTCATTCAGTTGGGTGCTATCCTGGCTGTTGTTGTTCTGTACTGGAGCAAGCTGTGGCCTTTTTACATAAGACCAATCCCGAAGCGTACCAGAATAGCACTTCGCAAACAGCCGGCAGTATCCAGAGCGATACTTACCTTTGTTGAGAAATACTGCGACAAGGAGAAATGGATCCTGTGGTTTAAGATTTTAGTGGCATGTCTGCCGACTATTATCATTGCATTGCCGTTTAATGATATTATTGAGAAGAAATTTTATAACTACGTTGTAGTTGCCATTGCATTGATCGTTTATGGTGTGCTCTTTATTGTTATTGAGAATTACAATAAACGCCGCAGACCAACCTGCACAAGACTTGATGATCTTTCCTTTAAGACAGCACTGATCATCGGATGTTTCCAGGTACTTTCCGTAATCCCGGGAACTTCCCGTTCCGGATCTACCATTATCGGAGGTATTCTTGCAGGAACATCCCGTACTTTGGCAGCTGAGTTCACATTTTTCCTGGCAATTCCGGTTATGTTCGGAGCCAGCCTTCTGAAACTTGTGAAATTCGGTTTCGCGTTCACATCCACAGAGCTGATTATTCTTATTGTAGGCGTTGTAGTATCCTTTGTAGTATCAATTCTTGCAATTAAATTCCTGATGGGTTATATTAAAAAACACGATTTCAAAGTATTCGGATGGTACAGGATCATTCTCGGTATCTTGGTACTTGGCTATTTTATTGGAAAAAGATTGATTGCATAAAGTATTATTCAGGAGGTAATTATTATGAAATATAAGAAGATCATGATCGCACTGGCTGCTGCTGCAGCACTGACAGCAGCAGGATGCGGCAAGTCATCATCAACTAAAGACGTGGAAGTAACACCGACACCGGTTCCGACAGCAACACCGGCCACAGCAAGTCCGCTGCCGACATCAACACCTGCACCGAAACTGATAGGCGTGAAGACAAGCACAGCGAAATTTGTATATATTACCAACAGTACAAAAGGTGAGCTCCGTGAGATATACCTCCGTGCAGCTGGCGGGGAAGAATGGGGCAAGAATCTTGTACCGGCAGAGTCAACGATCAAGGATGCTGAGCAGGTACAGATGTACTATACACCGGAATCAGCAACAGATGCGATCTATGATATGAAGATCGTAGATGGAGATGGTAACGCTTACGAGATTTATAGTGCAGAGCTTGGTGATATGGAGAAAGCGAAAATCCTGATCGACAGCGGAGAAGCATATCTTACATACACAAGTCTCAGCGATAAATCAGAGAAGAGCACACTGGGAAATATCCAGACAGATAACAGTGAGACAGACAGCACAGATACTTCAAGCGTAACAGACACATCCACAGATACAAGCTATGACTCTGACAGCACATCTGACAATACAGACTATGATAACAGTGATGGTGGAAGTTATGACGACAACAGTGATGACGGAAGCTATGATAATAGTGAAGACAATAGCGACGACAGCAGTGACAGCAGCGATGACGGAAATTATGATAACAGCGGAAGCGACAGCAGTGATGACGGCAATTATGTAGATGACAGCAACAGCGGAAGCGGCGATGATGTGATCGATGACAGCGGTGATGGCGGTGACGGAGACATTATCTGGGACGATAACGGAGACTGGTCAGAAGAATAAGAATAACAGGATCATCTGATACGGAGATCTGCACACAGGAGGAAAGCCTGCCGGGATTCCGGCAGGCAGTAATAAAATGGGGAAAGAAAAAAGGAAGATCAGAATTGCTGCTATTGCATATATGTTTATGTTTGCGGCAATTTTTTGTATTGTTTCAGCGGGAAATATGGTGGAGACTAAAGCAGCGTCCACACAGAAAAAAATCGAATTCCGGGATAAAAGCGGAAGTTATCTCTGCAAGTCCGGTGAGAACTGGTATCTGAGAGATTCAAAGAAGAAAAAACTTACAGGATTACAGTATCTTGCAGTCAACCCCACAGATTTTCTGCATGCCGGTATTTACATATTCGATCAGAACGGCAGGCTGATACGGAAACGTGCAGTTTATCATTTCAGGAAAACTATGGTACAGGGAGTGACATTTGACGGATATTATGTTTCTGACTCAAACGGACGTTTTTCGTCGGGAGAGAAGGGCTTTGTAAAGATCGCAGAGCAGAAGCTGGATGGAAAAATTTTCGGAGGCGTTTACTATGCAGGAGAACGGGGAAAACTCAACTGCCGGGTAGCAGGAATCCGCTATGTAAAAGCCAGAAAGCTTGACGGCCGCACGTTAAAAAGCGGCTACTATTATTTCAGCGGTTATGGAAGAATATGTTTTTACACACATTTCCATAAGATGAACATCACTGTAAACGGAAAGAAATACAACGGTAATTATTATTTTGGCGGTGGAAATGGCCGGCTGACGCAAAAAGCCGGGTGGATTACTTACAGAAGTCGGAAATATTATGTGGATAAAACCGGAAAAATGGAAGTCAGCTGCTGGAAAGACGGATATTATCTGAAATCCAACGGAACCATAGCCAAAAACATGAAAACATCCGATGGAAAATATGTAGACTATCAGGGAAAGAAAAGCACAAAATCAGAATATGCGTTCAGTGAATTTAAAGCTCAGCTTAAGAATTACACATCTGGTTACGGCGGAAACTGGTCAGTCTATGTAAAAGATTTAAAGACAGGAAATGTGATCAATCTTAATGACCAGGCTATGTATCCGGCCAGTACCATCAAGGCTTTTGTAATGGCCTCAACCTACGATCAGATCAAGAGCGGAAAGCTAAAGAAGACATCTAATATAAACAGTTTGCTGTGGGATATGATCACAGTCAGTGATAATGAATGTTATAACGAACTGGTAAGAAGGCAAGGTGGCGGCAGTTTTGTAAAAGGTGCTGCGACAGTCAATAAGTATCTGAAAAAGAATGGATACACAAATACAGGATGTCATTGTACTCTTCATCCGTCAAGTTCCTATATCACAAGTGACGGAAAGAGAAACCAGGCGTCTGCCAAAGACTGCGGAAAACTTCTGGAAAATATCTATCGTGGAACCTGTGTATCAAAACAGTATTCTAAAGAAATGCTGAATCTGCTCAAGAACCAACAGGTCAGATATAAGATCCCGGCAGGCCTTCCAGCGGGTATAGTATGTGCCAACAAGACCGGTGAGACAAGCTCCGTACAGCACGATATTGCCATTATTTATGGAAAAAAGACGACTTATGTGCTGTGTGTATTTTCAAGCGGAGCATCCGAAGGCCATCTTCAGTATGGAATCCGGAGGATATCTTCCATGGTATATAACTATCTGAATTGAAAATAAATTTATACAAAAGAAGCTGCATGATCAGAAACATGCAGCTTCTCCTGTATGCGAAGTATCATATCCCGTCTGGAGAGACAGAGCCTGTCGGAAAGATTCGGAGGATAAGGCGTTGACTACAGCCTGGAAACCAGGACTGCTGAAGCTGGAAGATGCCATCACAAGATACATGGTTTCTGTTCCAAGAGGAAGGAATTCTAGGTCTGTGAAAGTTCTGGTAGTATAAGCTTCGCCCAGAGCGATATCTGCCTGTCCGCCTGCAACAGCGGCAGCAGTGGAGCTGTCAGAAACCAGCTCATTGCGGTATCCGGATATGTTTTCCGGAGAAATCCCGAGCTTATTTAACTGGCGGTCCAGATAAACTCTGCGGCTGCTTCCCTTTTCACGGTTGGCAAAAATAATATCTGCCCGCTGCAGATCAGGAAATCCCTGAATATTCCGGGGGTTTCCTTTTTTTATATAAAAACCGATCTCGTAGTTGTAGAAATGAAGAACAGTGAGCGGAATTCCGGGAACAAGGCTCTGGATATCTTCAAAAGAAGCCGCTGCACAGGCAATGTGGACTTTTTCAAAATAGAGAGAGTAAAGTCCGTTGTAGGTGTTCAGATGAGACTGAAGTACCGGAAGGCTTCCGGGCTGTGCAGGCAGTTGGTTTAAAAGCAGATCCAGCGCAGGAGAAGACTGCCCACTGATGATCAGTCCGCTGGAATGGAGCAGGTAATCTCTTTTCAGAAGAGAACTTTCCGGCTGATAGTCATGGATCTGTGAAGTACTGGACTGCACTGTACTGTCCAGATACGCTTTCAGTTGTTCTTCACTGACACGCAGCTGTTTGCCGATTTTTGAAGAGGAAAGTTCTCCACGTTTGATCAGCTCGTAGACAGTAGTTTTTTTGATCTTTAATTTATCTGCGACTTCCTGTGCTGTATAAAGTTTATTCATCGATTCCCACCATAACGCTTGTGGCCTTGATCACAGCATAGGCATCAGAGCCAACTTTCAGTTCCAGTTCCTCCACAGCTGCGCAGGAGATGGTCGCAGTGATGATATTTCCACCTCCGATATCAATAGAGACGATGGAGTTTACAGCTCCCTTGTTGATGTTGATAACTTTTCCTTTTAACTGATTACGTGCACTGAGTTTCATAAATATCTTCTCCTGTTCTTTATTTTGATCGTTGAGGGTAAAGCTTTTTTTCATGATAGCATGGGCGGTAGAAAACAGCAATGCCTTATGGCTTGACAAGAAATTTTTATTTCGGTAAAATTAGACAAAACCATTCAAAACAGAATGAAACAGAACGAAACAAAATAAGAAAGGAAGAAAAAGATGAAGGAAAAAATCTTAGCAGCCATTACAGCAGGAGTTTTAACCACTGCTCTTATGACCGGAACTGTGTTCGCAGCAGACACAGAAGTGCAGGGTGACAAGGAACTGAAAGGTGAGGTTTACGCATTTATCGCAGCCAGCCTCAGCAACTCCATGGAAGAGATCCAGAAGGATTTCAATGAACTTTACCCGAACGTAACCATTTACTACAGCGCAGACAGCTCAGGTACACTGCAGACTCAGATCGAGGAAGGAGCACGTTGTGATCTTTTCTTCTCAGCAGCAGACAAGCAGATGGATGCCCTTACAGAGGAGAAACTGACAAAAGAGGATACAGTAGTTGACCTTCTCGAGAACAAAGTCGTACTTATCAAACCGAAGGACGGAAAGACCAAGGTAACCGGTTTTGAGAATATGACAGATGCAGAGAATATGGCACTTGCAGGCGAGGATGTTCCGGTTGGACAGTACTCCCGTGAGATTTTTACAAACCTTGGGATCATGGACAAGGTCAATGAGATGGAGATCAATGAGTGCAAGAATGTAACAGATGTTCTGGCAGCAGTCAGTGAGGGAAGTAATGAAATCGGTGTTGTATATGCCACAGATGCGGCATCAGTTGCTGATAAGGTAGAGATTCTTGCAGAGGCACCGGCAGACAGCCTTCAGACACCGGTACTTTATCCGGTAGGACTGATCGAGGATAAAGAGGCTTCTGAGGATGACACCAGGGCAGCAGAGGCATTCCTTGACTATGTAGAGTCTGATGCAGCGATCAAGGTATTTGAAGACTATGGATTTACTGCGTATGAGGCTGATGACACAGATAAAGATGCTGACGAGTCTGCTTCTCAGGATACAGACAGCACAGAAGCAGATAAGGACAGTGCAGATTCTGCAGACAGCACATCTAAATAATGATCCGCGCAGGACTGGGATAAAATATGGCAGAGTTTTTAAAAGAAATAAACTGGAGTCCACTCTGGATCTCCTTAAAAACAGGGCTGGTTGCCACAGTGATCGCTTTTTTTCTGGGAGTATTCTGCGCCAGAAAGATCATGAAGCTCCGTCCGGGTGCGAAAGCAGTACTGGATGGGATCCTGACACTTCCTCTTGTACTGCCGCCGACTGTAGCAGGCTTCTTCCTGCTTCTGATCTTCAGTCTCAAGAGACCTCTTGGAAGCTTTCTCCTTGAGAATTTTGATATCAAGATCGTGCAGACCTGGAAAGGTTGTGTGGTAGCGGCAGCTGTGATCGCATTTCCGTTAATGTACAGAAATGCAAGAGCTGCTTTTGAACAGGTGGATGTGAACCTGATCTATGCAGGGCAGACCCTTGGAATGAGCGACAATAAGATCTTCTGGAGGGTAGTGATGCCGGCGGCAGGACCTGGAATTGCATCAGGAACAGTGCTGGCTTTTGCACGTGCTATTGGTGAGTACGGAGCAACCTCCATGCTCGCGGGAAACATTCTGGGAAAAACAAGAACAGTTTCCGTTGCAATTGCGACAGAAACAGCAGCTGGTAACTATGGAACAGCAGGCTTTTGGGTAGTTGTGATCGTGCTGATATCTTTTGTGATCGTGGCATTGATCAATATCGTATCCGGAAGAGGAATGAAGACAAGAAGGTGGATCTGATGGCAGTCAGCATAAATATCGAAAAAAATTTTCGGGATTTTTCCCTGAAAGTAAAATTTGAGGGCAGCTCGGCAGCCATCGGGCTTCTTGGCGCATCCGGCAGTGGTAAGAGCATGACTCTTCGCTGTATTGCGGGAATTGAGACACCGGATAAGGGAAAGATCGTCATTAACGGAAAAACGGTCTTTGATTCTAAGGCAGGTATTGATCTGAAGCCGCAGAAGAGAAGAATCGGCTATCTTTTCCAGAATTATGCACTTTTTCCCACAATGACTGTGGAACAGAATATCAGCTGCGGTTATCGCGGTGGAAAAGCTTCCATCCGGGAGAAAGTGGCAGACCTGATCCGGCGGTATCACCTGGAAGGCCTTGAAAAGCGGTATCCTTCCCAGCTTTCCGGTGGACAGCAGCAGAGAGTGGCACTGGCCAGAATGATGATCGGTGAACCGGAAGCTATTCTCCTGGATGAGCCTTTTTCTGCGCTGGACGGATATCTGAAAGATGTGCTCCAGAGAGAAATGCAGGATTTTCTCCAGGATTACAAGGGCGATATGATCCTTGTAACCCACAGCAGAGATGAGGCGTACAAATTCTGCAAAGAACTTTCCATTGTAGACAAGGGCCGTATTCTTGTGACAGGCGAGACAAAGAGCATTTTTGAACGGCCGGGACTGATGGAGGCGGCCAGACTGACAGGCTGCAAGAATTATTCCTCCATAAAGAAGCTTGGAGAGTATGAGATTTTTGCAGAGGACTGGAAACTGAAGCTTCATACAGCAGAGAAGGTGGGAGAGGACATTACCCATGTGGGAATCCGTGGTCACTGGCTCCGTCCGGCATCAGAACCTGGTGAGAACTGCATGCCGGTACAGGTGAGCGAGTACATGGAGACAACATTTGAGCATCAGTACATGATAGCCAACAAAGAAGAGAAAGCTTCCGAAGGTTTGTGGTGGATGCGTCCTAAGAACAGCTTTACCGAGGATCCGGATCAGGATCTTCCGGAATATCTGTATTTTCCGCCGGAGCATCTGATGCTGCTGAAGTAAGGAACCGTCATTATTTGCCGTGATTTCTGGAATATGTAATATAATCCGACACCATCATAGCCAGCTTAAAGGCCAGGGCATCCTCAAAAGTACGGACATCCAGTCCAAAACGTTTCTGAAGCTTTTCAAAACGATACACCAGTGTATTCCTGTGTACATATAGCTGTCTGGAAGTCTCAGAGAGGTTCAGATTATTCTCAAAGAAAGTTCGGATAATATTCAAAGTTTCGTCATCAATGGACTCCAGGGATTCATCCCCGAAAATCTCGTTTACAAACATATTGCAGACCTGTGTGGGAAGCTGATAGATCAGGCGGCCGATACCAAGCTGATTGTATCCGAAGACATTTTTTTCTGCATAAAAGATCTTTCCTACTTCCAGGGCTGTACGAGCTTCCTTGTAAGCATCGGAAAGTTCCATGATATCATCTGCAACATTGCTGTAGGAAACCCAGGCGGAGGTCATAGCCTCTGTGTTTAGCATATCCACCAGCATGCAGGCAATGCCGTCCAGTTCCTCGTAGCTCTCAGTGTTCTGCAGCTCGCGGACAACGATAATGCCGGAGTCATCCAGGGCTGTGATAAAATCCCGGGTGCGGGCGGAAAAAATGTTTCGGATAGTGGCCAGTGCACTTTCATCCTTGTGCTGCTTGGTCTCAACCAGGAATACTGCACGCCGGACAGACGGGGAAATATGCAGCTTGGCAGCTTTATTGAAAGCCTCCACCTGGGAATACCGGTCAAGAAGAAGATTCTGCATAAAAGAATTCTTGTCTGTTTTTTCAGCGTAGGCAGAGAGAAGGCTCTCAATCTGGCAGACTGCAAGCTCTCCAATAGTAGAAGCAGAATCGCCGGAACCCCATACGATCAGCAGCATATTGCCGGAGCCATTATCAAGTTTATAGAGACTGCAGGAGCGGTTGGAGACGCAGAGGGCTGCGTCTTCCCGGAACTGAGTCAGTTTTTCTACAGAAGGAAGTTTCTTATCACAGGTGGTAATGTAAATCTGGTTGTTCTCATCCAGGATACAGAAATCCAGGCCGCTGATCCGGTTCCAGTCTTCCAGAGATTTTTGAAGTGTTTGCTGTATTTTCATAAAATCAGGATCCTTTCTCAAGTAAAATTTTTTAGCAAAAAAAAGAAACCCCGGGAAATCATATCCCCCGGGGTTAAATTCAGTTTTTCTAATTCTGTGAGAATTAGTTTGTGATTGTAAGCTCTGTCTCTTTGTCGAAGAAGTGAGCTTTCTCCATATCGAATGCGAATCTGATCGGATCGCCGGTCTTAGCTGTTGTACGAGGATCAACTCGTGCTGTGATCTGAGTTCCGTCAACATCGAAGTACAGGAATACTTCGGCACCAAGAAGCTCGTAAACTTTAACTACAGAGTTCATTGGTTTGCTTGGAGATGTCTCAAGGAACATCTGAGAATCATGGATAT
>ERZ1673752.4497-NODE-4497-length-11557-cov-11.351939_pt1 | contig 11557 bp, 14 predicted proteins | sample MGYA00580195_ERZ1673752 | MGnify/ENA primary metagenome ERZ1673752 (study PRJEB41218, sample SAMN15661744) | gut metagenome | host: Homo sapiens | place: Canada: London | collected 2015-08-20/2019-03-30 | study: EMG produced TPA metagenomics assembly of...
ATCGAAAGAGTCCGTGTCAATGAAGAAAAGAAAGAAAAATAAAGTTTTATAAAAATGATACAACGGGCCACAGAAAAAACCTCAAGGATAAAACCTTGGGGTTTTTCTGCGGGCAAAAAGACAAACGGGGAGGGGGTTTACAGAGAAGTATTACATATTCTGACCTGTGTACACAAGCTTGCCCCTATCGCCTCGCAGGCTCGGCACTTCCCTCCGAGTTCGGGGGAAGCGAACGACTAAGGAAGAAAGAATTCATATTTTTAAAATGTATTACTTGATTGTTGCCATTAAACGATAAAATTCAAATCGAAAGCTGTCCCCGCTTGTCGGGAAGCAAGCGAACCACTTTTCGAGGAGCGGAGCGACGCTGTAAAAGTGTGTGAGACGCTTTGCCTTGGCTAAAGTGTCAGCGGAGCTGACGAAAGGGGCAAGTGTGAGCAGAAACGGAAAACCGATTATTTCCTGTGCATTCAAGCTTGCCCCTATCGCCTCGCAGGCTCGGCACTTCCCTCCGTGTTCGGGGGAAGCGAACGACTAAGGAAAAAAGAATTCATATTTTTTATATAAAAAACTGAAAAACAAGGAAATGTCTCATACAGAAAAGCCGTCCCCGGACACGGGGACGGTGGCGGTGATATCCATCGGAAGGAGTAAGTTGGAGCAGAAACGGACCATATCAAAAAAGCCGCTCTTGCTTGACCTGTATGGTTGAGTTTTTGCGGAGCGGTTACTGTTTTTCATCATTGTTGCACAAAAAAACTTTTCTTTTCTGCCCCGTGGTGAGGCAGAAGAGAAAAGTTTTTTATTTTGCTGCTCTGTTTTCTCTTGTCCGGCAAAGTCCTCTTTCACAGTTTCTGAGGAACCGGAGAAGATGTTCGATTTCGGGAGCCGAAGGGAATTCTTGTTCCATCTCTTCAATGGCGTCATTTAATTTCAGTCCCGACCGGAAAATAATACGGTATGCTTTTTTCAGCCATGTTTTGATTTCAGGGGATACGTTATTTCTTGAAAGTCCGACGCTGTTCAGACCGACTACGCGGGCGGGGTTTCCGTCTACGATGACGAAGGGGCAGACGTCTTGTACGATTTTGGACATGCCGCCGACCATGGCACAGGTCCCTATTTTTACGAATTGGTGAATGCCGCTCATTCCGCCGATGACGGCATGGTCTTCTACGGTAACATGACCGGCTGCACCTGCAAAGCTCGACATGACGATGTGGTCGCCGAAGTTGCAGTTGTGGGCTACATGGGTGTAGGCCTGGAGCATGTTATAAGAACCGATCCGGGTTTCGCAATTTTCCCCGGTGGCTCTGTGAATCGTCACAAATTCACGGAAGTTGTTTCCGTTACCGATGACGACGGTGCTGTATTCGCCTGCAAATTTCAAGTCCTGTGGGTCTTCCCCGATGACTGCGTGCGGATAGACGTGATTGTTCTTTCCCATTCTTACGTTTTTGGCAATAACGGCATGAGCTCCGATTTCCGAGCCTTCACCGATTTCACAGTTGGGACCGATGACCGCATAGGGTCCGATGACTACATTTTTATGAAGTATGGCAGTCGGGTCAACCACGGCGGTTTGATGAATTTCCGGTTCGGCTGACGCAACAATTTTTAATTCCATCTTAAAATCCCCTTTGATAGATAGTTTTTACTTCCTTTATATATATATCGTACAGGTTCCATTGAGTGTGAACAATGAAATTTACGAAATATGAAAAGTTTTTTCGTTTATTCTTTATTTTTCTTATTCTAATTCAGTTTTTTAACTGTTTTCGTTATTTTTTTCTTCCGTTCCGTCGGCAAGGTAGAAAAGGAAATCGGCGGATGCTTTGAGTACACCGTCTACAGTCGATTCACAGTGTACTTTTCCCATGCGGCCGACGATATTTTTAATGACCGCTTTGGTGACAAGGACATCGCCGGGGACGACGGGAGAACGGAAACGGACTTTGTCCATGCCTGTAAACATGGGAATAAGTCCTCTGTTTTCTTCAGGATACTGGAGTGCCACACCGCCGACTTGTGCCATGGCTTCGCAAATTAAAGCGCCCGGCATGATGGGACGGCCCGGAAAGTGTCCTTGGAAAAACGGTTCGTTCATGGTGACGCATTTCACGCCGACTGCGTAGTCGAGAGGAACGAGTTCCGTGATTTTGTCGATGAGCAGCATGGGATAGCGGTGAGGGAGTATTTCCATAATTTCTTTGATATTCAGTTCCATAGTATTCTCCTTATTTTCTCAGTGCTTCCAGCTTGGCGGCAAGCATGCCGTTCAGCTTGTGACTTCCCAAAACGGAAATGATATGGGCTTCCAGCGGACCGGCGAGGGAAATATCGCCGATGATGTCGAGAATTTTGTGGCGTACCAGTTCGTCCGGGAATTTCAGTTCGGAAAGGCATTCCGTTTCGGAGTAAACAACTGCATTTTCCAGTGTTCCGCCTTTGCCGAGGCCCATTTTCCGGAGGGCATCCAGTTCCCAGGTGAATCCGATGGTCCGGGCAGGTGCGATTTCTTTAAGGTAGCTGTCCCGGTCGATGAGAATATCCCGCATCTGTGTGCCGAGGAGCGGGTGGGAATTGATGGACGTGAAGGTGATACGGAGTCCCTTGTAAGGGAGAGCGCAGATAAATTTCCCGTCTTCGTAAACGGAAAGACTTTTTTCAAGAGTGAGGACATCGGTCATTTCTTCCTGCTCCACCGTTCCCGCATCAAGAATCATCCGGGAAAATGTGAGGGCACCGCCGTCAGCCACGGGGGGCTCGGGGGAATCCATTTCCAGATAGCAGTTGTCGATGTGAAAGGCATAGAGTGCAGAGAGGAGATGTTCCACCGTAAATACTTTGGCAGGTCCCTGCTCGAGCGTGGTCGCACGGAGTGTATTGGTAATGTATGTACTTTTGGCAGGTACTCCGGGCGTACCGGGCAGATCGGTCCGGCGGAAGATAATGCCTGTTCCTGCCGGGGCGGGCCGCATGGTGAGTGTTACGGGCTCGCCGGAATGAAGACCGTTCCCTTGGAAAGAAACGGCTTTTCCGATGGTATATTGATGTCTTTTCAAAATGATTCCCTTTCAGACATGAAATCCAAAAATGCAATTTATATTTTTTAAAATAAAAATATTTATTTAAGCTAATAATTAATTATACTGCTTTTTTTATAGAAGTACAAACAGATATGAAAAAAGGCTTGGAAACTTGAAATGTGCGGTGAATCCTAAACGGTTAAAAAAATGACAGTGAAAAAGAAAGGGAAAAGGAAAATACCGCATATGTTTCGGAGAATGATATACTAATATAAAAACGGAAGAAGGTGGAGCATGGCAACAAGCAGGGAAGAAAAAGAAAAAAAGCTGGCGGTTCTGCTGGAAAAATGCATGCCCCTGGCGGTCGCGTTTTCCGGCGGTGTTGACTCTACTTATTTGCTCCATGAGGCGGCTAAGGCGGGAAAGGAGAAGGTGACGGCGCTCATCATGAAAACTCCGTCCGTTCCGGAAAGAGAACTTGATGAGGCTGTGGCATTTTGCAAAAGCCGGGGAATTTCTTTTTTCGTTCTTCCGGCGGATCCTTTTTCGGCTGCAGGGTTCAGGGAAAACGGACGGGACCGCTGTTACATCTGTAAGCATTTTCTTTTTTCCGCGCTCCTTGAGAAGGCAAAGGAAGAGGGGATTCCTTTTGTGGCAGACGGCACGAATGCGGACGACAGGAAGGAATTCCGTCCCGGGCTGAGAGCCTTGAAGGAACTGGACATACGGAGTCCTTTGGCCGAGGCGGGGCTGACGAAAAAGGAAATCCGCGAACTTTCGGAAAAAGAGGGACTTCCTACATGGAATAAGCCGTCGTTTTCCTGTCTTGCCACCCGTTTCCCGTACGGAGAAGAATTGACCGTTGAAAAATTAAGAAGAACGGAAGCGGCGGAAAATCTGCTGGCAGAATTGGGATTTACGCAAAGGCGTGTCCGCGTTCACGGGAATCTGGCAAGAATCGAAGTTCTTCCGGCGGAAATTCCGCTTTTACTGGAACGGCGGGACATGATTTCCTCCCGTCTTGAGGAATTGGGATTTCTTTATACCACCGTGGATTTGAAAGGGTTCCGCTCTGGGTCTATGGATACGGCGGCAGTTACAAAAAATACGGAAGCAGAGGATATAAAGCATGAAGATGAGAGAAATACTTGAAAACTTGCAGAACGGTAAAATTTCACTTGCCGGGGCGGAAGCGGCGGTAAAAGAATGTATCCGTACCGCCGGCTACGAGGAAATGGGCTATGCGAAGCTTGATACAGCGAGAAAAGAGCGGAGCGGATTTGCCGAGGTGATTTATTGTCAGGGAAAGCCCGATCGGTTTATTACCGGTATTTTCAAAAAAATGCTGGACAGTGAGGGCGAGGTTTTCGGGACACGGGCATCGCCTCACCAGTATGAGCTGGTCCGGCAGGAAATTCCCGATATTTCTTACGACCCCCTTTCCCGTGTGCTGAAATTGGAGAAAAAAGGAAAGGTCCGTAAGGGTCTTGTAGCTGTTTGTACAGGCGGCACTTCCGATATTCCCGTGGCGGAAGAGGCGGCACAGACGGCGGAATATTTCGGCACGAAGGTGGAACGTCTTTATGATATGGGAGTCAGCGGTATTCACCGTCTTCTGTCGAAAGAGGACATCATCAGGAAAGCCAATTGTGTCATTGCCGTGGCGGGCATGGAAGGCGCGCTTGCCTCCGTCATCGGCGGGCTTGTGAAAAATCCCGTCATTGCCGTTCCCACTTCGGTAGGTTACGGAGCAAGTTTTCACGGACTTTCCGCCTTGCTGACGATGATTAATTCCTGTGCCAACGGGATTGTGACGGTAAATATAGATAACGGATTCGGAGCAGGCTATGTGGCGACACAAATTAACCGCCTTGCAGAAAGAGGAAACAGCGATGAATAAAAAATTGTATCTTGATTGTACGTCCGGTATCAGCGGAGATATGTTTGTAGCGGCCATGATTGATCTCGGAGCGGATTTGGAAGCACTGGAAAGAGCTTTGCAATCTGTTTCTGACGACGGTTTTCACACCGAGGTCCGGCGGGTGAAGAAATCTGGGATAGACTGCTGCGATTTTAATGTGGTCCTCGATGCCCTTCATGAAAATCATGACCATGATATGGAGTATCTGTACGGCCATGACGACAGTCATTGTCACGGAGAGGAACACGATCACTGCCATTGTGATGAAGAAGGACATGACCACTGCCATTGTGATGAAGAAGGACATGACCACTGCCATTGTCATGAAGAAGGACATGACCACTGCCATTGTCATGAAGAGGAACACGACCACGGACATGACCACGGACACAGCCACAGAGGGCTTGCGGAAATCAGGGAAATTATTGCTGCCTGTGACATGACGGAAACGGCAAAAGATATTGCTTATGACATTTTTGATGTGATTGCCGCGGCAGAGTCGGCAGCGCATAATTTGCCGCCCGAGGAAGTGCACTTCCACGAAGTGGGGGCTTTGGATTCGATTGTAGACGTTATTTCCGCGGCGGTTACATTTGACAGTCTGGGGATACGGGACGTCATTATCCCGAAATTATATGAAGGAACGGGTATGGTGCGGTGCCAGCACGGACTGATGCCGGTTCCCGTGCCGGCGGTGGCAAATATTGTTTCCGCTTTTTCGTTTCCTTTGGAAATTACAGAAGCAAAAGGGGAGTATGTGACGCCCACGGGAGCGGCGATAGCAGCCGTTCTTTGTACGGATCACCGCCTGCCCAAAGCTTTTACAATTACACAGACGGGCATGGGTGCAGGAAAGAGAGCCTATACGGACAGGCCGGGTATTTTGCGGGCTATGGTGATTGAAACGGAACAAGAGGGCGGAAAAGAAGAAATCATAAAGCTTGAAACGGACATCGACGACTGTTCCGGCGAAGTTCTCGGCTATACGATGAAGAAACTTCTGAAAGCAGGCGCAAAAGACGTTCACTATACACCGGTTTTTATGAAAAAGAACCGTCCCGGCTGGGAGCTTACGGTGATTGCCGCAAAAGACGATGTGGAAGAATTGGAGCAGATTATTTTCGGAGAAACCACAACCATCGGTATCCGGGAAATGAAAGTGGAAAGAACTTGTCTTCCCAGAGAAGAAAAAGAAGTGGTGACGCCTTACGGAACCGCTTCCGCCAAAGGGGTGGAAGTGAAGGGGCGGATGAAGTGGTATCCCGAGTACAAAACGGTGAAAAAGCTGGCCAAAAAGCATAAGGTTTCTTTTGCGGAAGTGTTTGATGCCGTAAAGAGAGCGGCAGAAAAAAGAAAATAAAGACATAAAAAAACAGCGGTTTGTCACGGACCGCTGTTTTAGTTTGCTTATTTCCTGATTTTTTTGTAAAGAATGGTGAGAATGAGAAGGGCTGCCGAGACGAGTGCGGTGACACCGCCGGGAGCGGCGCCGATTTCATAAGACAGAAAGAATCCGCCCAAGATACCGGTGAAGCTGTAGGCAAGCGAGGCCAAAAGGGTGACACGGAATCCTTTGGAGAGCCGGAGCGCCGAGGCAACGGGAAGCGTAATCATCGAGGAAATGACGAGGATACCGACAGAGCGTATCGATACGGCGATAGCGGCGGCTACGAGGAAAGCAAAAAGGTAATTGATAATCCGCACGGGGACTTTCGCGATTTTTGCAGCATCTTCATCATAGGCGATATACATGAGCTGGTGATAAAAGACAAAAAGAGAAACTGCCGACGTGATGGTGAGAAAACCTGTGACTGCCATATCGGCAGGACTTACGGTGAGGATACTTCCGAAGAGGTAGGCATCCGCATTGGCATGGAGTCTTCCCGAAGAAATGAGCGTTAAGGCAATGCCGACAGATACGGAAAGAACGATAGACAAAATAAGATCCGTATATTTCCTGAAATATTGGCGGAGAAATTCGATGGCCACGCCGGCAACGGCGGTAAAAAGAAAAGAAGACAGTACGGGATTCGAACGGAAAAGAAGTCCCAGTGTGACGCCTGCCAGAGAAGCATGGGCAAGCGTGTCGCCGATCATGGAGTACCGGCGGAGAACGAGAAACAGACCGATACAGGGACAGAGAACGGCGATACAAAGGGAAATAAGGAGGGCGTTTTGCATGAAATCATAAGCCAGCATGATACCCCTCCTTTGTAATAAATTCACGGATATATTCATCAGGATGACAGAGGTGGCCGCTTCCGTCGGTGACATGATAAAGCATGGAAGAATGGCGTACTGCCGCTTCCAGATTATGCTCCACCGCAAGGATGGTGATGTGCTTTTCCTTATTCAGATAAGCGAGGCGGTTATAAATTTCCAACTGGCTTTCTCTGTCGACGCCTGTGGACGGCTCGTCAAGGATAAGCAAATCCGGATCGCCCATCAAGGCCCGGGCAATTAAAACTTTCTGGTGCTGTCCGCCCGACAAATGGCCCATCAGTACATTTTCAAAATCTTCCATGCCGGTGAGGGCAAGAATGCGGGGGACAGACACATTTTTTAAATGAAGAAGTTTTCCGTAGGACCGTATCACTTCTTTGACGGTGATGGGGAAATCCCGGTCTTCCCGGGCGGCTTGCGGGACGTATCCCGTCCGGCATGCCCGGTTTTCCAGTATGCCCGACGACGGTTTGATAAAGCCGAGAATCAATTTCAGGAGCGTGCTTTTTCCGCTTCCGTTACTTCCCACAATGGAAATATAATCGCCGTCCTTGACGTCCAAAGACAGATTTTCCAGCAGATAAGGAGCTTCTCCCGTATAAGAAAAAGAAATATTGTCGATATGAATCATGAAATTTCCTTTCGCTATGGATAAAACAGTCAATACTATTTTTATATTACATGGACTGTCAACTTGACAAACATGATACTATGAAAACGTGATAATAATAATGTTATTACAATTTAATGCTTATTTAATTGTGAAAGGGGAACATCGAATGAATGCTCTTAAGAAATGTGCTTGTGTGTTAGGTGCGGCGGCGCTCTTGTTTACTGCCGGCTGTGGCGGCGAAAAGAAAGCGCCTGCCCAGGGGGAAACGAAAATTCCCGTGACCGTTTCTTTTAATGCCATGAAAGAACTGACCGAAACTATCGGCGGTGACAAAGTGGCGGTAAAAGTCATGGTACCGGAAGGAACGGAACCGCATGAATTTGATCCGAAAGCGGAAGATTTGGTTCACATGAAAGAATCGAAAGTTTTTGTTTATAACGGTCTCGGTATGGAAAAATGGGCGGAAAAAGCAGTCAAAGCGGCAGGCTCGGACAAGCTGGTCGTTGTAGAAGCGGCAGCCAAAGTAAAACCTATCGAAATTACCGATGAAGAAGAAAGAGAAGAACATGGCGACCACGATCCCCATGCATGGCTCGGACTGACCACGGCAGTACAGGAAGCGGAAATGATTCGTGACGGACTCATTCAGGCTTCTCCTGAAAACAAAGACTATTTCAACAAAAATTTTGAAACTTTTGCTAAAGAAATGAAAGCATTGCAGGAAAAATACAAAGCTGCTTTCGACAAAGCGGAAAGAAAAGAATTTGTCACCGGCCACGCGGCTTTCGGCTATCTCTGCCGTGACATGGGACTGTCCCAGGAAAGCGTAGAAGATGTTTTTGCTTCCGGAGAACCGTCGGCGAAAAAAATGAAAGAACTCATTGATTTCTGCAAAGAACACAAGGTCAAGACCATTTTTACGGAAGACATGGTCAGCCCTGCCTTGAGCGAAACGCTGGCCCGTGAAGCAGGAGCTTCCACAGAAGTCATCGATACCATGGAAGGGGAAAGCGAAAAACCGGACATGACTTTCCTCAAACGTATGGAAGAAAACCTGAAAAAGATAGAAGCAAGTTTGAAATAATATGACAAGAAATGCGCAGTCCCGAAAAGGCTGCGTATTTTTTTATGGAAATTTTGAAAATAAATAGACCTTTTGACTTTTAAAAATTTCAAAACACGCATAAAATATGATTTTTTAGAACGGAAAATAAAAATAAATAAAATTATTAGCACTCTATTGACATGAGTGCTAAGTGTGATATAATACAGATACAGGAAAAAGAAATCCGCCGGGATTTCCGATCCGGTGAGTTATTTATAAGAAAAGAGGTTTTTACTATGCGTGGTTTATTACCTTTTAACGGATTTTTCGGAGACAATGTATTTGATGATTTCTTCAATGATGTACCGGTTTTGTACAATGATCAGGTAACAGTTCCGAAAGTAGATATTGAAGAAAAGAAAGATTCTTATGAAATTACCTGCGATATGCCGGGGTTCAACAAAGATCAGATTCATGTATCCTATGAAAACGGGGTTCTCTCCCTGTCGGCTAAGAAAGAAGCAGAAACGGTCACCAAGGAAGACGATCGTCACTTCATCCGCCGTGAACGGAGCAGCTCCACTTTCAGACGTCAGTTTGCCGTCAAAGGAATCAAAGAAGATGCTATCAAAGCAGCATTGAATGACGGCGTTCTCACGGTAACGCTTCCGAAAATGAAGGAAGAAATCCAAAAAGCACCTCATCGTATAGAAATCGAATAAGGTGCGGCCTGCAAGGCAGGTAAAATAATCAAATACCCGTTCAAAAATCCCTCTCCTCTGTTTTTGCGGGTTTATAAGAGAAAAGTCTGTTGAAAAGCAGGCTTTTTTTCTTTTGTTCGTTTAATTGTAAACCAACGGAATAAGAATAATTGACAGAAAGTATTGTTTATTTTATACTGAGAAACAAGATAACAATAATATAGGAAGTCAAAAGGGAAAAGGGGAGTTTTATTATGGAAAGTTCTTGCCAAGAAGTGATTTCTTTAGCGGAAAAAGTTTTAAACGGAGGAGAAATTACAGAAGAAGAAGCAAAAAGACTGATTCGTACCAAAGATGAGGACACCATGCTTCTTTTGGCGATGGCTGATAAAATCCGCCAGAAATACGGCGGAAATGCCGTCGATTTCTGTGCCATTATCAATGCGAGAAGCGGCCATTGTCAGGAAGATTGCAAATTCTGTGCCCAGTCGGGTCATTATAAAACAGGCTCGAAAGTATATCGTCTTCTTCCGGAAGATCAGGTTGTGGAAGCGGCAAAAAAAGCAAAAGCCGCAGGGGCTGTCCGTTTTTCGCTCGTCACCAGCGGACGTAACCAGGACAATCCCAATGAATTTGAAGAAATTATTTCTATCGTTAAACGAATCCGCAAAGAAGTGGGTATCGAAGTGTGCTGTTCTTTAGGACTCATTTCCCAGGAACAGGCAATTCGTCTGAAAGAGGCGGGTATTACAAGAATCCATTGCAATATCGAAACGTCGCCGTCTTATTTCCCGGAAATTTGCACCACCCATACGATGGAAGATAAAGAAGATATCATCAGGACTGCACAAAAGGCAGGCATCCGTGTCTGCTCCGGCGGTATTTTCGGGCTGGGCGAATCTTTGGACCAGCGGGTGGAAATGGCATTCAAGCTGAAAGCCCTTCATATTGATTCCATTCCTTTGAATATTTTAAATCCTGTGGAAGGAACGCCGTTCTTTACAAACAAGCGGCTTCCGCCTCTGGAAGTGCTGCGCACTTTTGCGATGTTCCGCTTTGTTCTTCCGAAGGCACTGATTCGTACCGCCGGCGGCAGGGAAGTGAACCTGAGAAGTCTTCAGGCTCTTGCCCTCACGGGAGGTCTTAACGGCATCATGGTGGGCGGTTATCTCACGACAGGCGGACGGGATCCGAGAGAAGATTTGCGTATGACTGCCGATTTGGGAAGAAGCCGTACGGCCCCCTGTTTATAAAAAATGAAATAAAAAAGCTCCCGGGGCGGAAAATTGCCGCGGGGCTTTTTATTTTACGTATTCGGTTATGACGGAGATTACAAATCAAAACCGTCCGTTTCATCCCCCGGTTTGGCAAGATGACGGGCGATTTCATCATAGTGGTCTTTCATATGGTAAATAATGAGATTTAAAGTCGTCCGTATGACTTCCGGTTCAAAGTAATCGGGCCTTGTGGTGATGCAGACATCAAGGAATGCATTGTTATCGTCTTCCACAAGGTATTTGAAAACAGACTGGGTCACGTTCAGCCGGCGGATAAATTCGAGAAATTTTTCTCTTTCCGGTCCCGTCGGAGCGAGTCCCAAATGGACACGGAGAAGGGAGTACATGCTGTTATTTGTAAGCACTGCCGCCACAAGACGGTGATTGTCTCCTGCGGGAAGAGCGGTGATGAAAGCGACGGTATCCATTCCGTCATGTACATCACGGCGCTTGAAATAACTTAACTCATTCGTTTTCATATACGCTTCGAAAATACCGGCTTTTTTGTTTTTGCCGGGCTTAAATTCCGGATTGGCCATAAATCCTCCTTATAAGGAACACAATTTCTTTTCCTTTTATTATAACAGGATTGGAAATAATGAGGGAGACGGAACGGAAAAATAAAAAACGGGACACGCTGTTTTCGGGATACCGCAACGGAAGAAAAAAGAACGGCGGTCCTCTTTATGAATAAAAACTTTAAATATGGTATAATATTTAATAAGAAAAGTAAAATTTGTCTGCCTCA
>ERZ1673752.4498-NODE-4498-length-11556-cov-14.779932_pt1 | contig 11556 bp, 9 predicted proteins | sample MGYA00580195_ERZ1673752 | MGnify/ENA primary metagenome ERZ1673752 (study PRJEB41218, sample SAMN15661744) | gut metagenome | host: Homo sapiens | place: Canada: London | collected 2015-08-20/2019-03-30 | study: EMG produced TPA metagenomics assembly of...
AGCGTGACGACGAAGCCTACAAGGGCGCCTACTTCCTCAACGCCAACTCCCTGACCGCTCCGCAGATCGTCGATCAGAGCGTCGCCCCGATCCTGGACCGCGCCGAAGTGTACTCGGGCTGCTACGCACGCGTATCCCTGTCCTTCTATGCGTTCAACACAAACGGCAACCGTGGTATCGCCTGTGGACTGGGCAATATCCAAAAGACCCGCGACGGAGAAACCCTTGGCGGTGGACGAGTTTCCGCTGAGACCGACTTCGGTGCCTTCGCCGCTGATGACGATTTCCTGAAGTAACCATCCCCACACGTGGAGGGAATCAGCACATCTTGTTGGTTCCCTCCACTTTTCCTCTATGTGAAAGGAACCTCGTCATGCGAACACTCTTCTGCGATATTGAATCTTTCAGCCTCGCCCAACTCGCTAAGACAGGCGTTTACCCGTATGCCGAGCACCCAGACTTCGAGCTGCTCCTGTTCGGCTATTCGATTGACGGCGGCCCGATCGAGGTGGTGGATCTCGCCAACGGACAATCTATACCCGACGAGGTTCTGGCGGCTTTAGTTGATCCGTCCGTCGTGAAGTGGGCGCATAACGCCGCCTTCGAGCGAGTCTGCCTGTCTGCCTGGCTACGCACTCATCATCCAGAGCTTCTCGCTGATGGGTTTCTTGGCCCAAGGCAGTGGCGTTGCACCATGATCTGGTCGGCCTACCTTGGTCTTCCGATGAGCCTCGATGCAGTAGCCACAGTTTTGAAGCTTGACGTCCAAAAAGACACAGTAGGCAAGAAGCTGATCAAGCAGTTCTGCACACCCGCCACACCCTCAGTCCTGAACGGCGGCAAACGCAGGAATCCACCATCAGCTGACCCGACCGGGTGGGCGAGGTTTATTGATTACAACCGTCGTGATGTCGAAGTCGAGCTTGCCATCCACGACAGACTGGCTTGTTTTCCGATGCCGGAGTCCGAATGGGACACCTACACGCTCGACCAACGCATTAATGATGCTGGGATTCTTCTCGACCACACGCTGGTTGATAACGCGGTCGGGGTGGATGAGCACCACCGCAACGCGACACTCGCTCGGGCACAGACATTGACTGGGTTGGAGAATCCGAACTCGCCCATCCAACTCAAACAATGGCTCGCATCGCGTGGCTGCGTGCTGGATTCGTTGGCAAAGGCCGAGGTCGATGCCGCCCTCGACACCGCGACTGGCACGGTGAAAGAAGTCCTCGGACTTCGCGGCGATCTAGCAAAATCAAGCGTCAAGAAATACCAAGCCATGCAAAACGTCGCAGGCAGCGACGGTCGAGCACGTGGGCTGATCCAGTTTTACGGCGCAGGACGCACCGGACGTTTCGCCGGACGCCTCGTCCAAGTCCAGAACCTCCCCAGGAACTATCTGCCTGATCTTGACCAAGCCCGAACGCTCGTCAGAACAGGCAACCTCGAGGCACTTGAGCTTCTGCACGAGTCCGTGCCCGACACACTTTCACAGTTGATCCGCACCGCGTTTATCCCTTCACCTGGGCACAGGTTTATCGTTGCTGATTTCTCTGCAATTGAAGCGCGTGTCATCGCCTGGCTAGCAGGAGAAACAACCACCCTGCAAGCCTTCCGCGAAGGTAAAGACCTCTATTGCGAAACCGCGAGCCGTATGTTCGGAGTGCCAGTAGAGAAGCATGGCGTTAATGGTGAGCTTCGGCAGAAAGGAAAATTAGCAGTTTTGGCTTGTGGTTTTGGCGGCTCAACGGGCGCTTTGGAGCGCATGGGAGCACTCACCATGGGACTCGCCGAGCACGAACTCAAACCCATCGTCGACGCATGGAGAGCCGCCAACCCACACATCGTGGCCCTCTGGGCCGGCGTCGAAGAAGCAGCTATCGCCGCGATCGCGTCTCGTCAGTCAATCCGGCTACGGAATCTGCGATTCAGCGTCGAAGCCGGAATCTTGTTTATTGAGCTGCCCTCGGGTAGGCGGTTGGCGTATGTGAAGCCGCGTCTGGGCGAGAACAGGTGGGGCGGCACCTCCATCACCTACACCGGCACCACCACAGCACGCCGCTGGGGACAGCTCGAAACCTACGGCGGAAAACTTACCGAGAACATCGTTCAGGCGATCGCTCGTGATCTGCTCGTCACGGGCATGCACGCAGTCGCCAAAGCCGGGCATCAGATTGTGATGCATGTTCACGACGAGATCGTCATCGACGAACCCGAAAATTCCGGCTTCACCGCCACTGGTGCTTGCGAGCTCATGTCCACGCTCCCAGCATGGGCCGAAGGTTTGCCGTTGGATGCGGATGGGTATGAGTGCGCCTATTACCGTAAGGATTAGCTGTTGATTGTCCAGATGGGATCTTGTTTCCAGCTGGGGCTGGCACCTATGTGCGTTAGATCGACGCCAGGAATTTCGGTGGGGAAACTGTCTAGGACGTCGCTGATGGCCTGTATTTCAGCGGTGAAATTTCCTCGTCGCAAGAGGAACGCGGTGAGCACCAACGCGGTGTATATACGTCCTGAAGAATGTGTCACGGCCGATAGCGTTTGGTCGTTGCGGCGGTGTTTGACCAGTGGACGGATGACGAGTCGCTTGTTCCATAGTCTGGCGTGATGGGCGCATATGTTACGAATGAAATTCGCAGTGCGCATCCATGATTCCAACTCGTCGGCACGTGCCAAGTACTTGTCAGCAATGCGACGACGCTGTTCGAAGGGAGCCAACGAAAACAGGGTCACGAGTTGTCCGAATTCGAGGATCTCGGTGGCCACCCACACCGGCAAACGGCCGTCGTGGGTCTGGTTGTAATGCGTGACGAAATCTTCTGTAGAGCGCGACTGCGTTTGGGCTAGCTTCTGCGTGAACAGTACTGCGCGGCGATGCATTGCGCCTGACGGCCAAATCCGTTCGAGGTCGAGGTGAATGAACGGATCGATCTCACCCAGCACGTGCCCCACGTCAACTCGCAGGCACACCTCCAGCTTGCATAGCGCCCGCCACACAGCAAGACGCAGTTGTTCGTCAAACTCGTACAGCTCAATCGCGTGATGCATACGTGTGCCGGGAACGAAACGATCTAAACGCCGCCGAGGTGAGCCTTCGGGAGCTGGCTGGCGCAGCGGGTAGGAGTATCCCGAAAGCCGGTAATAGCCGACAGTAGATAACTCGCGGCGGTAATCACCGGCATCCAATAGGCCACGACGAGTGAGGATATTGATTTGCTCATCGATACTGACCCACGGTTTGTCGACCACCAGCCCACCTGCTTCCAAAAACATGAAGACCGGCTCTGACCTGTCTCGGAAACCGATACAAGCGAGCCGGTACTAGTGGTAATCACTATACCGCGAAAACAGCGACAGAATCAAGAACTCGGCGAAGTATCACCATCAGAGAAGAAAGCTTATCCAAGACCGCTAAGAAACGAGAACCGACCCTGTGCTCCCACCGAGGCGGGCAGCGGAACCGGTCATGTTGTCTAAAAGACCACCGTGTCGGCACCGCTGTAGCAAGAGAATGATGGTTCTTCCACACAGAGCACTCGAGAAATTTGTCTATGCCCCGGCGAGAATACCTGCCAGATTGCTCTAACAGATAGCGCTCCACCGGGGCTTCAACACCAATCGTGCCAGAACGAGAAGCGATTGAGTACCCGTGATTTAACACTTTCTGGTTCGTCGGCAGTGGGGTGAGGCCCTTAACCCTTGTGCCGACCGGCACGACTTTTTCTCGACGGGGTCTCGGGAAGGAACCCCGCCATGGGAAACCAGATTCAAACATTCACCAACGACGTGTTCGGCACCATCCGCACTATCACCAATGATGGTCAGATCCTTTTCTGCGGCAAGGATGTCGCCACCGCGCTCGGCTACCAGGATCCGACGAACGCGGTGAAGCTGCACTGCAAGGGGGTGGCAAATTACCACCCCCTTGAGACCGCTGGCGGAATCCAGCAGGTCCGCTTCATTACCGAGGGCGACCTCTACCGCCTCATCATTTCTTCAAAACTCCCGGCAGCACAGAAGTTCGAAGCCTGGGTGTTCGATGAGGTGTTGCCGACGATTCGCCGCCACGGCATGTACGCATACGACGAACTACTCGCTGACGATGAGTTCCTGGAGCATGCCATCGCCACTCTGCGGGCCGAGCGAGCCAAGCGCCTCGCCGCAGAGCAATCCCTGTTGGAGGCGGCACCGAAAGTCTCGTACTACGACGTCGTGCTGCAGTCCGATTCGTTGTTGACGACGACGGCGATTGCGAAGGACTACGGACTCTCCGCGAAGAAGCTCAACCGAATCCTGCGTGATGCTCACGTGCAGTTCCATCAGTCGGGCCGGTGGTTCCTCTACGCGAAGTACGCCGAGCAGGGCTACACCCAGTCCAAGACTCACGAATACGACGAAGGCCAGACCCGCACCCACATGTACTGGACCCAGAAGGGGCGCTTGTTCATCTACGACCTGCTCAAGAACAAGCTCGGCATCCTTCCGGTGATTGAGCGTGAAGGTCAGGTGCAAGCATGAGCGCCACGACACTCGATATTGGGTTTTCGAAGAAAAACACCGAAGGCTATCTGGACTTAACGAGCTACCACGCGCTCAAGAAGCTGCAGCGCGAACAGTTCGGCTACCGGCCCTTGGTTTATATCTGCTCACCGTATTCGGGCGACGTGCAAGCGAACGTTGAGCTCGCCCGCCAATTCTGCGAGCTCGCAGTAGCGGCAGGCAAGATCCCGTTCGCCCCGCATCTGCACTATCCGCAGTTCATGGATGACGCCGATCCCGATCAGCGCGAGTTGGCGATGTTCTTCAACAGGGTGTTGCTCGCTAAATGCGAAGCCCTGTGGGCATACGTGGGTCACGTTAGCCCTGGTATGCGCCTGGAGATCGGCTGGGCGCGAGACCTCGAGTTGCCGATTAAGTACTTCGATTCTGATTTCAAGGAGGTCACCCCATGACCACGCCCTTCACCTTGTTCGCTGCCGCGGTTACCGGTGTGCAGAACAATAACCACTACCCGAACCCACATCAGGTCATTGACGCGGCATCCCTAAGCGTGGTCGCTGGCTTTGATCACGTGGCAGCCACCTACGTGAATGACCGCCGCTCAACTGCAGCGTTCATGTCTTCGGATTGCGTGGTGATGGATATCGATAACGACCATACAGAAACCCACACCGACTGGATCACGCCTGAGAAGCTCGGCGAGTTGATGTCTGGTGTGGAGTTCATGACCGCCACCTCCCGCAACCACATGAAGGCGAAGGGCGTGCTCTCCGCCCGGCCACGTTTCCACGTCTACTTCCCAATCCACACGATCACGAACGCGGACGAATACGCGGGATTGAAGCATCGCCTGGCATCGCGCTTTGGTTTCTTTGATCGCAATGCCCTGGACGCAGGACGCTTCATCTACGGGGCGTCGAACGCTGTGGTGACGGCGCATGAGGGCGACCAGTTGCTCGATGCATGGCTGGACGCGGCTGACGAGATCGACGTGTTCGCCGCCTTCGACGCCTCAACATTGGTCATTGGTGAAGGCTCCCGTAATGCCACGCTCTCTCGCTTCGCCGGGCGGGTCCTCATCCGCTACGGGCAGACCGATCAAGCACGAGACCTCTTCGACCGCAAAGCCAACCTCTGCGAACCACCGCTCAACGAGGGCGAACTGCAGACGATCTGGAACTCGGCATGCAGGTTCGCTTCGAAGGTCGCCTCCGACCCGAGCTATCTGCCACCAGAGGCGTATGAGGCGTTAGCAGGTTTACGTCCGGATGATTTTTCCGATGTCGGTCAGGCAGACACATTGGCTGGCGAGTATGCGAACAAGATCCGCTACTCACTGGCTACCAAGTGGCTTGTCTACGACCATGGCGTGTGGGATGAGAACGACCTGTCCGCACAAGGAGTGGTTCAAGAACTGACTTCTCGTCAACTTGAAGAAGCACAACACCTTATCGCCACAACATGGCAAGACATGGTTTCTACCGGTGCTGACGTGGTGATGGCATCGGCTTCATCGAAAGCCCGCGGCCTAGCAAAACTCAACCCCGCCCAAGTCGCAGCATTCAAGGCGTGGGATGAATCCAAAAGCTATCACAAGTTCGTTCTCTCCAGGCGTTTGTCACGCAATATCACGGCCACGTTGAAAGAAGCCGGGCCGATCTTGCAGGTACGTGTCCGTGACCTCGACGTCGACCCCTACCAGCTCAACACCCCGGCAGGTACCTGGGATCTACGCGACAGTAGTAGCCACGAGCACAATCCCGCCGATCTGCTGACTAAGCAGACCGCTGTCGGCCCCAGCGATGAGGGTGCACAGATCTGGGCCGACGCGCTTGACGTCTTCTTCCAAGGAGACGTCGAGTTGATTGGTTACGTGCAGCGCATTGTGGGGTTGGCGGCGATCGGACAGGTTTTCGTCGAAGCGCTCGTCATCGCTTACGGGGACGGGCGAAACGGCAAATCCACGTTCTGGAACACCATCGCCCGCGTGTTGGGGACGTATTCGGGCACGATCTCAGCCGACGCGCTCACAGTCGGGGTGCGTCGCAACGTCAAACCCGAACTCGCCGAAGCCAGAGGCAAACGTCTCTTGATCGCGGCTGAAACCGAAGAAGGCATGCGCCTATCAACCTCGAACGTCAAACAGCTGGCTTCGACCGATCAGATCTCGGCAGAGAAAAAGTTTAAGGACCCCTTCGCCTTCACCCCCTCCCACACGCTGGTCTTGTACACGAACCATTTGCCGCGTGTGGGAGCCATGGACGCAGGCATCTGGCGGCGTCTGATCGTCATCCCGTTCAACGCCACCATCGAAGGCGACACGGATGTGAAGAACTACGCCGACCACCTCTACGAACACGCTGGCGGAGCAATCCTTTCCTGGATCATGGAGGGAGCGCGCCTCATTCACAGTGAGGGATACAAGCTCACTCCGCCGCCTCAGGTGGTTCAAGCCTCGCAAGCATATAAGGAGGATAACGACTGGTTCTCGCAGTTCCTTGAGGACTCGTGCGACGTCGAGGACGGATTATCGGAGAGGGCTGGTGACCTCTATCAGACGTATCGGGCGTGGGCGCAAAACACCTCAGGATGGGCGCGCCCGATGGTCGACTTCAACGCCGCATGCGAACAAGCAGGATTCGAGCGCAAGAAAACCAAGTCCGGTATCCGCGTCTACGGGCTGGCCCTGACCAGCGAATTCAACAGCTGAAAGTTATGAGGGTGCAGACCGGTGCAACCCGTTTTCCTACCTTACGCATGTGAAATTACATGGTGTTTTTCTCTATGTAAAAGGTTAGGAAATACCCTGCACCACTCTGCACCCCTTGAGAAACCATTCAAGGAGTGACCATGAACGAACGAACCATAGAACACCAACTGAAGAAAGCCATTGAAGCCTCTGGCGGCTTGTGCTGGAAGCTTGTCTGCCCTGGAACCACGGGTGTACCTGACCGGATATGCCTGATGAGAAACCGCGTAGTTTTCGTTGAGCTCAAAGCACCAGGTAAACAACCCAGGCCAATCCAGGTGCGCCGGATGAACCAACTCCGCCAGCAAGGTTTCACCGCTCTGGTTGTTGATTCGATTGACGGCATACAGGAGGTGCTTGATGCACTATCAGCCGCATAACTACCAACGCCAGGCGACCCAGTTCATCATCGACCACCACGAGGCCGCAATCTTCCTTGGGATGGGTTTGGGCAAATCGGTGATCACGTTGACGGCGATCTGGCAGCTCATGCTCGACTACTTCACCATCCACCGAGTCCTAGTCATCGCACCACTGCGGGTAGCCCGCGATACCTGGCCCGCCGAAATAGCGAAGTGGGATCACCTTGACGGGCTCACCGTCGCGGTCGCTGTTGGCACCAAACAAGACCGGCTGAACGCTCTCGCGGCGTCTGCGATGGTGACCATCATCAACCGTGAAAACATCCCATGGCTCATTAGCCAACTCGGGGGGAGCTGGCCGTTCGACATGGTCGTCATCGACGAACTCTCCAGCTTCAAAAACCACCGGGCAAAGCGGTTCACGGCATTGGTGAAAATGCGGCCGCACGTTAAGCGCTGGGTTGGCCTGACCGGAACGCCAACGTCGAACGGGCTGATGGATGTGTGGGCGCAATTCCGTCTTCTCGACGGCGGCGAGCGTTTGGGCAGGTTTATCACTCGTTATCGCGATCGTTGGTTCGTTCCGGATAAGCGCAACGGGATGCAGGTGTTCACCTATAAGCCCCGCGCGGGTGCTGAGGATGAGATCTATGGGGCGATTGGTGACATGACGTTGTCGATGAGAACCACCGACCACCTGCAATTACCGGAATTGACGGTGACAACCACGCTCGTCACGTTGGAGCCGAAAGAGCGCAAGATCTACGAGCAGCTCAAAGCTGACCTCGTCCTCGACCTTGATGGGGCGACGATTGATGCTGCGAATGCTGCTGCGTTGTCGGGCAAGTTGCTGCAGTTGGCATCGGGTGCGATCTACACCGGCGACGGTCAGTGGGCTCCCGTGCATGATCGGAAACTTGACGCTCTAGAAGACCTGTATGAGGCAGCCAACGGCAGCCCGTTATTGGTGGCGTATTGGTTCACTCACGACCGCAAGCGCATCACCGCTCGTTTCCCACAGGCTCGCGAACTGAAAACCTCGGCCGATATCGAGGCGTGGAACAGGGGCGAGATTGCGCTTGGGCTGATTCACCCCGCATCTGCGGGTCACGGTCTGAACCTGCAGGCAGGTGGGCATCTGTTGGTGTGGTTCTCGCTGACGTGGAGCCTGGAGCTTTACCAGCAGACGAATGCGCGCCTGTATCGGCAAGGGCAATCCGAACCTGTGACGATCACGAATCTTGTTGCTGAAGGGACGCTCGATGAAACCGTTCTCAAAGCTCTTGATGCGAAAGACGCTACGCAGGCTGCGTTGATTGACGCGGTCGCAGCAGAAATTACAACCACTGAAAGGACAAGCTCATGCATGTGATGACCAAATACCTCGACACAAGGAAAGCCGCGATCGCCGCTCTGCAGGATTATGCGGTGATGGAACAGATCATCGAGAGTACCGACGAGCAGATCAAGGCGGCTTATGCTGACGCGGCAAGCCCAGCATCCCCACGCATGGACGGCACACCACCATCAGGCGACCTCCACGCTTCGGAGAATCGGATCGTGGCGAGCATTGAGCGAATCGATGCGTACAAGGCTCGCTACCTGCAGGCTCGCCAGTACATGGACTGGTTCTTGCCTGCGTGGGAAGTCATCGCTGAAGACGACCGCTTCATCCTCGAAGGCTTCTTCCTCAGCGAGGGGACGCAAGATGAGAAGGTGTCGATGATCGCCGATCATTTCTACGTCGAGCGTGACACGGTCTATCGGCGCAAGAACCGGGCCCTCGACAGGTTCGCCACCGCCTTGTATGGACAGCTCTAGCGTTAGCCGGTATCCGAAACATGCGATAGAAAACCGCATATCGGTGTGAGAACATGTAAGTGGTTGAAAACTAGGAGAAGCCCCAAGAACCCACACGGGAACTTGGGGCTTCACCATGTTCGGGGAAGGAGCCAGCGATGCCAGTCAAACCCGCCTCCCCGTGCTCCCACCCCGGCTGCCCCGAACTCACCCACGAACGTTTCTGCGAGCAGCACGCGAAGGCAGAAGACGCCCGGTATCGGAAGTATCAACGGGATCCGAAGATCAACCGCCGCTACGGCGCGCGCTGGCGCAAGATTCGCGCCGCCTACATCGCCGCCCACCCGCTCTGCGAAGACTGCCTAGAGGCCGGACGCTACACGCCAGTACAAGAGGTTCACCACATTCTCCCGCTCGAACACTGCGGCACCCACAACTTCAACAACCTCCGAAGCCTGTGCAAGCCCTGCCACTCGCGCCAGACCGCGCTCGATGATGACCGGTGGAGGCAACAACCTCGTGTCTACGCCTACTGACGAGCCCACACGTTGCCCGCTGGCGCGACGATCATCTGGAACCTCAAAGATGCCTACCCGCCTGGCGTTTGCCGAACACGGGGCAACCTCGCGGCGCTGGTGAGGGGTTGGGGCCTTCGAATCTCTCATGCCTTGTCAGAGGTCAGCGGGCGGGGCCAACCGTGCGCAAAGTCCCCGAATCAAACAAGGTATTAACACTTCGGGCTTCGTCGGCAGTACCAGTGAGGGGTGAAATCCCGCTGAGTGTTGCTCGGTTTTCTTGCGCTTTGTCCGTCCGGATTTGGGTTTCCCAGGGACGTACAGGTGAGGGCAAAAAACTCGGAGCTTCTCATCCGGTGTTCTGGATCCCTCTCTGGCAGGTGTTCGCCTGTCTTGAGTTAACAAACTGGTTTCTAAAAAGGAGGAATCATGACAGATCAAATGGTGCTAAAAACACAGCAATGGCTCAATCGCACCTATAGGAGCAAGGCTGGATTCGGTTCAGTCGTAGAGGACGGATATACCGGCTGGGGCACGGTCAACGCTTTGATTCGGGCCCTGCAAATCGAGCTGGGTATTACGACAACGGCGAACAATTTCGGACCGGGAACTATCAGTCGCTTCCAGTCTCGGTGGCCTAACGGCATCCACCAACAGGATGACGGTGCACAGGAGACTTCTAATGTGTACGGCATTATCCAAGGCGCCTTGTGGTGCAAGGGATATTCTGCCGGTGCCAGCGATATCACGACTCACTTCTATAGCGGAACTGGAAAGGCCATCAAACAGCTTAAGAGCGACATGGGCATTGGTGGAGATTCCACTGTGACGCTCGACGTCATGAAAGCGCTGTTGTCAATGCAGCAATTCGTCCTGCTTCGCTCTTATGGGGGCATTTCAGCGATTCGGCAAGCACAGCAACAAATCAACCAACAGTATCGCGCTTATACCGGAATCATCCCAACCGATGGACTCTACGGTCGGGAAATGAACACTGCTCTGATTCAGGTCTTGCAAGCCATTGAAGGATTTAGCCCTGCGGAAGCCACAGGTAATTTCGGCAATGGCACCAAAGCGCGTCTAACAATAGTTACACCCAGCAATGCGGCAAGTTTACCGAAGTGGGCTTGGCTAGCTCAGGTTGCTCTAGTGTGTAACCGGATTTCTCCCGATATCTATCCTTCTGCACAAACCGCACTGTCAACGTTCGTTCCGCAATTCCAAGCAAAGTATCAGCTCCCACGAAGCGGGGTGGTCGACTCGACTACATGGATGAGCCTGTTGACCTCGAAAGGTGATCCGAATCGCGCCTGCAAAGCATGCGATACACGCTTCGAGATTACGGCTGAGCGACTCAACCTACTTAAGGCGAACGGCTATGAGATTGTGGGGCGTTACCTGACTGAGCCGAATCAGGATTCAAAAGATCCGTCTGACTATTTCAAAGCAATTCGCCCCGGAGAACTTGAACGCATCACCAACGGAGGAATGAAGTTCTTCCCGATTTTCCAGGAGTACTCAACCAAGCTTCGACATTTCACGCGGGAAAACGGCGCTCGGCACGCGACGCTCGCAAGGCAAGCAGCCCAAAGACTTGGCATTCCGGGAACGTATATCTATT
>ERZ1673752.4503-NODE-4503-length-11539-cov-24.023859_pt1 | contig 11539 bp, 7 predicted proteins | sample MGYA00580195_ERZ1673752 | MGnify/ENA primary metagenome ERZ1673752 (study PRJEB41218, sample SAMN15661744) | gut metagenome | host: Homo sapiens | place: Canada: London | collected 2015-08-20/2019-03-30 | study: EMG produced TPA metagenomics assembly of...
TATTTATGAGATTACGTAATATTCCCGGGGCGAAGGATGCGATTTTGGAGTGTGACTGGGTGATTGATGAACCGGAGAAGTTTAAAGGGGAATGGTCGAGTGTTTTTGGGGAGAAGAGACCGCTTTTTCTTGAGGTTGGTATGGGAAAAGGGCGTTTCCTGATGGATATGGCGCGGCTGCATCCTGAGAGGAATTATGTTGGGATCGAGATGTATGACAGTGTGCTGCTTCGGGCACTTCAGAAGAGGGAGGAGCTTGAGGAGGCCGGGGAGAAGTTTTCAAATCTGGTGTTCATCCGTGTGGATGCAAGGCTTTTGCCGGAGATTTTTGAGAAGGATGAGGTTGATGGGATTTATCTGAATTTTTCCGATCCGTGGCCGAAGGCCCGTCATGCCAAGAGAAGACTGACTTCCAGGGAGTTTTTGAAGAGGTATGAGCAGGTCCTGAAAAAAGAGGGTACTGTGGAATTTAAGACAGATAACCGTGGATTGTTTGAATTTTCCCTGGAAGAGGTGAAGGAGTCTGACTGGAACCTGGAGGTTTGTACGTTTGATCTTCATCATGATGAGGAGCTGGTGAAGGGAAATGTGATGACGGAGTATGAGGAGAAGTTTTCTTCCATGGGCAATCCGATCTGTAAGATGGTGATCAGACAAAAATAGAAGAGGTAAGGTTAAGTGGTTTTCAGAAGGTATCTGATATCAAAGCTTATCTGGCGCATAGATATTCTGCATTAATATAGAAGGTTGTTTTATCGGGCTGATCTGTAAACAGATCGGCCTGTTTTCATATAATAAATAAGAGGGAGCGTCAGGCAGGAATATATGAATGAATCTGCAGGAGAAGCTGCCTGATCTGTATAAAGAAAGAGGGGAAGATAAGGTTTGAAAAAAAGAAAATCTAACTCATTCCGTCGAAATCTCAACAGTGTAAAACGCGGCGTCAAAAGACAGGCATTTCAGATCAGAAATTCGCTGTCAGAAATAGAAAAATCACTGAACAAAATTGCATCAAATGAAGATATAAAAAATAAAAAAGAAAAAAATAAAAAAAATTAAAAAAAGGTGTTGACTTTCTTCAAATCATAACGTATAATACAACATGTCTTGAGGAACGAACGAAACAAAAAACGAAAGACAAATAATTAAATAAGCGTCTTTAGCTCAGTTGGTAGAGCACCTGACTCTTAATCAGGGTGTCCAGGGTTCGAACCCCTGAAGACGCACTAAAGGCACTGTTTTTGCAGATATAGAGCTGCGGGGACGGTGTTTTTTTGTTGTGTTTATGTGGGTTTTAAGAGGGGATAAGGATATCTGGGCGTGAAGTAATGCGGAGTAAATGGACCGAGATGAAAATGTCGATCATCAGATAGAATCAGAATGTCTAATATAGACACCATGATTATAGGTATAGATCCTTTTGAATAAAGAAAGGATGGTATACTATGGGAGTTTGTAAGAAGATAAAAAGGAGGGCCGGGTCTTGGAAGGGACCCGGCAGAGTATGAAAAGAAAAATAAGTAATGATCTATAAGATGAAAAAGCTTTGTGCTTTATTTGATTAATAATATACCGTCAAAATGTGATGGAACTGTGAGAAGCGTTTTAAAAATTTGTGAGGAAAGTCTAAATATCTTATAAAGTCTGATAAACTGCGAAAAAGTTATTCGGTGTAGAGCCGCGTAGCGAAGCGGATTGCGAATATCCGCTTGACTCGGATCAAGTAAGTCCCCTGCGGGGCGAAAAGCAATAGCAGTCGGTGGGGCTTGTAAGAATAGAAAATTCTGAAATTTGTACAAAAATAGTGAAAATAAATAAGACTTTTTTAAGCCGATACGGTATAATAAACCATAGCATAAAAATCCGGAGGGGAAATGAACGAGGATGGATGTGGTACACATGTTATATGAACAGGTGCGGAAATTTTTCGGAGGGGTATAAATGAATATATCTATATTTTATGTCCAGCGGAAAATGTGATATCCGGAAAGATGGTTCAATTCTGAGGTATTCAGATGAAAAGGGAGGAGATGGCTATGGAGAAAGTGTTTGAGGCGATCAATGGAGTGTTCAGCTTTATCGGTCCACTGTCTGATTTTCTGTGGGAGTTCCCCACGAATTTTGACTGGTACAGCAGTATCCCGATTCTGGGAAATATATCCTTTGCGATCATATTACTTCTTGGGTCCGGGATTTTTTTCAGTTTCAGGATCGGTTTTATGCAGGTGACTTACTTTAAAAAAGGAATCAGGACCATGACGGAGAAACGTGTTGTGGAAACAGGAATTTCGCCGCTTGCATCGTTTTTTCTGAGTTCAGCTATGCGTGTAGGACCGGGAAATATCCTGGGCGTAACAGGTGCTATTGCAGTGGGTGGACCGGGGGCCCTGTTCTGGATGTGGATATCTGCGTTTTTCGGGATGGCAGTTGCATACATGGAGGGTGTCCTTGCTCAGATTTTCAAGGAGAAGAAGGACGATGAGTTCGTAGGAGGTCTTCCTTTTTATGGGAGAAAGCTTCTTGGAAATAAGGTATGGATCGGTGTTTTTCTTTCGGTATTGTATATTCTGTATGCGCTTTGCTGTCTGCCGGCACAGGGCTTTAACGTTGTTTCATCAGTAGGACGCATGGCAGAGATCGTAACCGGAAAAACCATTCCAAGCGGATCAGCCTTCTATTATATAGTAGGTACGTTGATCGTAATCCTCACAGCAGCTATCGCATTTGGCGGAATCAAAAAAGTATCCAGATGGACAGATATGATGGTGCCGGTGATGGCGGTGCTCTATATGGTAGTAGTGTTACTTCTTATCATATTGAATTTTACCCGTATTCCGTATTTCTTCGGAAGTGTGTTTGCAGGAGCCTTTAAGCCGGATGCATTTTTTGGAGGTGTTTTTGGAACAGTTCTTGCACAGGGCGTAAAACGAGGCCTGATGTCCAATGAGGCTGGTCAGGGAACAATCACCATGTCAGCGGCAGCAGCTGATGCAAAGCATCCATGTGAGCAGGGTGTGATCGCTTCTCTGGGAGTTTTTCTTGATACCATTGTGATCTGCACACTTACCGGATTTGTGGTAGTTATGGCACATTGCTGGACGGGAGCAGATGCGGAAAGCAGGCAGGCTCTTGATAAACTTCCAAAATATACGGAGTCCATTGCTGTGCTGACTCCGGGAACTGCAATGAACGGGATCGTTACATTTCTTGTAACCTTATGTTTCTGCCTGTTTGCATTTACCTGTCTGCTTGGAATGATCAGCTTTTCGGAAATTGCAGCCAACCGTATCCGCAAGGATAAGATCTGTATTAATTTTGTACGCTGTATCGGTCTTTTTGTTGCCGCATTTGGTATCCTCTGTAATATCGCAGGACTGGAGCTTGGAAATCTCTGGGCATTTTCTGATCTTGGAAATATTCTGATCGTATTTTTCAACGTACCGATCGTTTATGTCGGTGCGAAATATGTTTTCCGGGCGACCAGACATTATAAGAAGAATGACGGTACTCCGTTTACATCGGAGGTAATTGGAAGAAATGACTGCGCTTACTGGGATGAGCAGGCAAAAAAAGCAGTGAAAAATTTTTCCGGAAAATAAAAATTCCGGCGGGAGATAAAATTAGCATTGTAAAAGTGCATGTACTCATTTATAATGAGTAACAGATTCTAAAGATGTTATAAATAACAGGAGGAAAGCCTTGAAAAGAGAATTAGTTATTGTCATTGATTTTGGCGGTCAGTACAATCAGCTGGTTGCAAGACGTGTCAGAGAATGCAATGTATATTGCGAAATTTATTCTTACAAGACAGATCTTGAGAAGATTAAAGCGATGAATCCTAAGGGAATCATCCTTACCGGCGGACCAAACAGCTGCTATGAGGCAGATTCACCGACTTACCAGAAGGAATTATTTGAGCTTGGTATTCCGGTACTTGGACTTTGCTATGGAGCACAGCTTATGATGCATGTCCTTGGCGGAAAAGTTGAGAAGGCAGATGTCAGCGAATACGGTAAGACAGAGCTTCTCATCGATAAGAAAGATTCCAGGATCTTCAAAAATGTATCCGACAAAACAATCTGCTGGATGAGCCATACAGACTATATTTCCCAGACTGCACCGGGATTTGAGATCGCTGCACATACTGCAGACTGTCCGGTAGCAACTGCACAGAATGAAGAGAAGAAACTGTATGCGATCCAGTTCCATCCGGAAGTACTGCACACAGTAGAAGGAAAGACAATGCTGTCCAACTTCGTACTTGGTGTCTGCGAATGTGCCGGAGACTGGAAGATGGATGCCTTTGTTGAACACACGATCAAAGAGATCCGCGAGAAAGTCGGTGATGGAAAAGTTCTCCTTGCCCTGTCAGGTGGTGTAGATTCCTCCGTGGCAGCAGGACTTCTTTCCAGAGCGATCGGTAAGCAGCTTACTTGCGTATTTGTAGATCATGGCCTTCTTCGTAAGGATGAAGGTGATGAGGTTGAAGGTGTATTCGGACCGAATGGTCAGTTTGACCTGAACTTTATCCGCGTGAACGCACAGCAGAGATATTACGACAAGCTTGCCGGTGTTACAGAGCCTGAAGCGAAGCGTAAGATCATCGGTGAGGAATTTATCCGTATCTTCGAGGAAGAAGCCAAGAAGATCGGTGCTGTAGATTTCCTTGCACAGGGAACCATTTATCCGGACGTTGTAGAGAGCGGTCTCGGTGGAGAATCCGCAGTGATCAAATCCCATCACAACGTAGGAGGTCTTCCGGATTTCGTTGATTTCAAAGAAATCATTGAGCCGCTTCGTGACCTGTTCAAAGATGAGGTCCGTAAAGCCGGCCTTGAGCTTGGAATTCCGGAAAGACTGGTATTCCGTCAGCCATTCCCAGGCCCGGGACTTGGAATCCGTATTATCGGTGAAGTCACCGAGGAAAAAGTACGCATCGTACAGGATGCAGACTACATTTACCGTGAAGAAGTCGACAATGCAGCCGCCGACTACAAAAAAGAACACGGAGAAGATCCGTCCTGGATGCCGAACCAGTACTTTGCAGCCCTTACAAATATGCGAAGCGTAGGTGTAATGGGAGACTTCAGAACATACGATTATGCAGTGGCGCTCCGCGCCGTTAAGACCATTGACTTCATGACTGCTGAGTCTGCTGAGATTCCTTATGCAGTACTTAATAAGGTGATGAACCGTATTATTAATGAAGTTAAGGGCGTAAACCGCGTATTCTATGATCTTACAAGTAAGCCGCCTGGAACGATTGAATTCGAATAACCTTTTGTGAAAAATAAGCCATTATTTACAACCGTTCCAAACAAAAAAGTTAAGTTTTGGCAACAATTTGGCAACACAATCTAACGCAAAAGTGTTAAGCAAAAAATAATGTATATTACAATATGAAAGAAGACCTAACTGATTTTCTTTTCCAAACTGGAGAGGAATTTCGGTGAGGTCTTCTTTTTATCTATCCGTCACTTGTATGGTCTGTTGCCATTGGAAAAGGAATTAAAGCAGACCACTTTTTTTCATTTCTTCTGATAGTGCATCCTGGAGTTCTGTATCCAAATCAGCAGAAATGGCATTTCTTACAAAGCCGGTTGTCGGTTCAATATTAGGGTAGTTATATCTCCAATTGTCATACTCATCCTGTGAGAGTTCACCCTGTTTTAACTTGGAATATTGGGTAAGCTAGGCGAAGAGCATAGGTGTTATCTGGTCATAAGCCTGATGATCCTCGTCTAGAGTTATACATGGTGTTAAAAGAGCTTAATGTGAAAATGTATAGTTCGGAATTGTATGATAATTATATGAACGTTGTGGATGCGACGGATAAGAAGCTTGTTGAGGAACAGAATGTGAATTATTACAACAATGAAAAACATTGGAATAGGAGTGGGTAAGAAGAATTATTGAAAAGATGGACAGGTATTTTATTGACTAACAATATCTGTCCTTTACGCTTTACATATATTTGATAAATTGAAAAAATCAATTTCAAATTGAAGTAAACTAGATTTGATGATATAATGAAAAAAGAAATGATAAATAGTTGTAATGATACGAAAGGGATAATAATGGCAATCAGATACAACAAATTATGGAAGAAATTAATAGATGAAAATATGATGAAAGTTGACCTTAGAGATCAGGCAGGAATTACAACAAATGCACTGGCTAAACTAGGGAAGAATGAACATGTAAGTACACAAGTTTTGGAAAAAGTATGTAAAGTATTGCATTGTGAGATACAGGATATCATGGAATTTGTTCCAGACGAGGAAAGGGAAGAAAAGTAATATGGCTAAGAAGAAAACAACGGAAAAGGCATTGAACATAGATAATATTTTATTTAATTGTAGAGATTATTTGCGTGCGGCACGTAATTCCGGCTCATTCTTTGAAAAAAGAGATATGATGCTTACGCTAGTGTTCTTGAGGTTTATCGGCGAAAAGTATGAGGATGGAATTGAAAATCTAAAACAGACACTTAAAGAGCAGGGATTAGATCCGGAAGATGAGAACATTAGAGCAGCATTCTTTGATGATGCTACTTTTGCAGATGGTACATATAATTTACCACCAGAAGCAAGATGGTCGACTATTATCAGTACACCGGCACCACAGCTTAATGTTGCACTTGATACAGCTTTGCAAAGGCTTGAGGAAGAAGATCCACAGTTGAAAGGCTGTTTTGTTAAAGGAACATTTACAGCACGCAATTTAGCAGCTAATGATATAAAGAAAATTGTTGATGAAGTGAACAAAATCAGTCATAAGACATTTGGAGAGGAAAAAGACCTTATTGGTCGTGTATACGAATACTTTCTTAAGGAGTTTGCGGTAAATGCTACAAAGGAGGAAGGAGAATTTTATACACCTCATGACGTAGTTCAACTTATTGCAATGATGATTGAGCCTTTATGGATTTACGCCAATGGACAGAAAATGCTGTTAAGGGTGAGAGCAAAAAGAAAGTTCGGTTGGATACAGAACAAATTGAGAAGGCAGCAGATATTTATCACACATGCCATTTATGGCAATGGTATCTAGTGTCGGCAGTAATGATGAAAAAGATATGTATGATTATCTTGGCGGAGTTAAAAATGATAAGCGTTCAGAAGAATTGGATGCTGCTTTTAAACAGGAAAAATCAAATTTCAGTATTGTCATTGTTGTAGATATGTGGATTACGGGCTTTGATGTTCCTTGCCTTACATATTTATATAATGATAAACCTCTCAAAAAGCATTTGCTGATACAGACAATAAGCCGTGTAAACAGAAAATATCCGGGGAAAGAATATGGTATGGTTATCGACTATATTGGTATTCGCGACAATATGCGTGAAGCCATGAAGGTATATGGAGGAGATACATCTGTTGCACCGACATCCGATGATGTTGAGCAGGCTACATCAGTGTTTAGAGAAGAACTAGAAGTGTTGAAAAACATGTTCACAGGTTATGATTTATCACCATTTTTAAATCCGGAATGTGATCCTATAGAACGATACAGACTCCTTGCAAAAGCAGCGGAATATGTATTTGTATCAACAGAAGAATTACAGTCGGAAGGAAATAAAGGTGTTCAGAAAGTTTCTTTCAAAACCTACTTTTTAAAGACAGTAAAACGAATGAGGGCAGCTTTTGATATTTGTCAGCCTTCCGGTTATCTTGGGGAAGAAGAATCTGCACTTGCACAATGCTTTATGGCTATAGCAGGTTTTGTTCGTAAGATGAGCGGAACAAGTGAAGTAGACACTGATACGATGAATCGTGCAGTTTCAAAGATGGTTGAAGAAGCATTAAAATATAATCAGGTGGAAAGTGTTCTTGAAAGCGGAGAGGAAGAAGATATTTTTTCTCCGGAATATTTTGAAAAATTATCTGATGTCAAAATGCCGGCAACTAAATTGGAACTTCTTGTGAAAATGCTCCGTAAACAAATTAAGGAATATGGAAAAGTTAATCAGTTAGCTGCAAAATCATTTCAGGAAATGTTGGAAAAGACGATTGCAGAATATCATGAAAGACGTAAACATCTTACTGCTGAAGAAGTTGGTGAAGCACAGGAACAGGCATCAGAGGATATCATTAAGATTGCAACGGAACAGGCTTTAGCTATTCTTCGTCAGATGAACGAAAATAGGGGAAAAGATAAATGGTATACCCAATATATGAAACAACTTAAAGAAAGTAATGAATACGGGTACATATGGAGAATGCATCATTCACTTCAGATTTCGACATCTCATTATGTACCTGCGGAGGATGGAGCTATTCGATTAATGGATGGATATTTACCACAATTATATCATCTAAGAGATCAGATGAGAGATAAGTTTGGGTTGTTGTTGCTGAGTAATTTTGAAGATTATCCGCAGGAAAAAAGTTGTGAATTAGATTCATACTATGAAAAAATATATATTGCATTAAAGGCTATAGATTTAGAAGATAGCAAGGAACATACCAATGATAGATATTACATTACACGAAAAAAATATCGTACGGTAAATGGAAAAGGTTTTTTTGAATACACATTGTCATATGCACAGGAAGAGATAACTAAATTTGATAGGTTTGTTGCATATTCATTCAATGATATTCCAGATAATTATTCTATCCAATGTGATTTTTACCAATCAAATATAGATTTTAATGGAGTTGGGATAGATATAAAGTGTTTAATAGCATGGAATGTAGCTATACGTCCATGTGAATTGGAGAAGTTAGCTAGAATATGTGGATATGATATTGTTGTAAAATCGGATAATCTATATTATAAGGCATTAATGAAATTTTTAAGTAGAACAGGAATGAATTTATTGGATATTCTTTTGGCAGATAATGAGGAATATGAAATATACATTCAGCAAATTGAGCTTAGTAAGAAAACTGAATTGAAGGATACTCTTGATAAAATAAGAGAGGTTATCATTAAAGAAAAACCAGGCAGTAATATTTTAAGGTACATCACAGCTTATTTGAAAAATGATGTTATTAGAGACCAGTTGGCGGATCGTACCAATAATCTTCTATCGTATTTGTATTTGAAGAATGAGGCAATTCCGTTTGATGAAATGCCTTATGCATCAAGTTTATGCGGACATAATTTATCAAAATTAAGGTTGCATAAATGTTTAGAAATATATGATTGTGAATGCCAATATGTTTCTTCAATGGTGAATAAAGAGGCTTATGACAGTAATATATTATATGTAATTGTGGATCATGATAAGTTAGATTATTATCAGTATGAAGTGGGTATTTTTAACAATAACTTATATAATAGTAAGAAGCAACAACTTAGGAAAATAGATACTTTTGCAAATCATTTGTATGTTAAAAATTATTATGAAACAACTAAATCTGTTATAGAAAAGTTGCAGAAATATACATTGGAAAGAATCGATGTATATTCTGATATGATTGATAAACAAGCAGACTTTATGCAAGAAATAGATGATGATAATAAACGAAAAATAGTAGCTAATATATATATGAATTCTAAATTAGGAATGATTTATGGTGCTGCTGGAACTGGCAAAACAAGAGTTGCAGAATATATTGCAAAAATATTCGAAGATAAAAATATCCTTTTGCTTGCTAATACAAATGCTGCGAAAAATAATTTGGAAAGAAGAATAAAATCCTCTTGTGATTGTTATACAGTGTATGATTATTTAAAGAATGGATATAGTTGGAAAAAGTATGATTTGGTTATTTTAGACGAGTGCAGTACAGTGTGTAATGAAGATGTTTTGAATTTGTTTGAGAAGTGTAATGCGGAAGCATATTTGCTAATTGGCGACATATATCAGATTGAAGCGATAAAGTTTGGAAACTGGTTTAACTTTGCGAGATATTTTGTTGATAAAAAATCTGTTTATGAGTTAGTAACTCCATATAGAGCAAAAGATAAATCGATTCTACTTGATATGTGGACTTGCGTGAGAAATTTTGATGAAAATATGTTTGAAAGACTGTTAGCAAATGGATTTATATCAACTTTGAATGAGTCGATTTTTGAAAGAGATGATGATGAAATTGTTTTATGTTTAGGATATGATGGACTATATGGAGTTAATAATATAAATAGATATATGCAGAAAATCAATCCATCTAAGCCGATTGAGTGGGGAAACTGGACATATAAGGTCGGAGATAAAGTTCTGTTCAATGAAAGTAGAAGATTTGGAAATGTTCTATATAATAATTTAAAAGGTAGCATACTATCAATTGATAAAAAAACGGATGAAATCGTATTTCAAATATTGGTTGATAAGATTATTTCTGAAAGAGATGTTCTTTTTTCGGATATCAAACTCATTGATTGCGATTGTGAAGGAAAGTCTATTGTTGAATTTAGTGTAAAAAGACGAGTAGAACGAGATTCGGACTCAGATTATTCTGAACAGATTGTACCATTTCAGATTGCTTATGCAGTATCTATACATAAAGCTCAGGGTTTAGAATATAAATCTGTAAAGGTGGTAATCACAGAGGATATTGATGAAAAAATATCCCACAATATTTTTTATACAGCGATCACTAGAACAACAGATAAACTTAAAATTTACATGAGTAAGGAAACGCAGAAGAAACTTGCGGAAAAATTTGTGAAGAGTAATGTAGGATTAAAACAGGCACAATTATTTGCAGGACAGGCTGGATTGAAGTTGAAAAATAAATTGTCCTCGTAGTTGAGAATATGTAAATAATCAAGAATGAAATCGGTTTAAAGGAGTGACTCTGAATGATAGATATATATACAGATAAAAAAGATTCAAAAGATTGGATACTTCAAAACGATTTGTATTTCAATTTAAATACAAGTAATGAAGAAATGTCCCAATATGAAATAAATCTCATTCAGCAAGTAGATAAGGCGAAGCTGACACCAGATAAGCACATTGAAACAAAATATGGCTTAGGTACAATCCGTAATTTGTCATCCGGATGTAAGACATTACTTAATATTGTAAAGCATCCGGATAAAGTGGTGAGTGTAGAGGAATGTGGTCCGAATGTGCTTAATATCATTTTTACTATGGATAATATAAAGATTTATATGTCCAGACCAACGCTTTTTGATATTCCGAATGATGTGCAAATCAGATTCAACGATTCTGATATAGTGACCGGAGGGAGAGGATATAATGCCTGGTGGGGCAAGGAGTATGAAAGGAGAGAAGCAGATGATTTATAAGAATATTACATTTAAAGCAGATCCATTTTCATACAATCTGGAATTTGACGATAGAATAACTCTTGTTGGCGGAGATAGCGGTACCGGTAAAACAGTGCTTTATGAAATGTTAGAAGATCTACGATTAACTAATGAATACAAAGCTATAAAATTGTTTAATTACAAATCAGATAATTTCTCAGAATCGATTGAACAGTGCAGAGATAGTTTTATTGTAGTCGATAATGCAGATAATTTGATTAATGATGAAGTCAGACGTTTTATTAATTTTGAACCGTCGAATCAATATATGCTTTTCCTACGAAATTGCGACGGACTAAATGTATCTG
>ERZ1673752.4510-NODE-4510-length-11505-cov-10.512576_pt1 | contig 11505 bp, 10 predicted proteins | sample MGYA00580195_ERZ1673752 | MGnify/ENA primary metagenome ERZ1673752 (study PRJEB41218, sample SAMN15661744) | gut metagenome | host: Homo sapiens | place: Canada: London | collected 2015-08-20/2019-03-30 | study: EMG produced TPA metagenomics assembly of...
AGATCTGCATCCAAATTTATGTTCGTACTAACTTTGGTCATGATAAGCCCTCCTCTAGTACCATCGTAGAACTAACTGGATAAAAGTCAATGATTATGTGCGTAACATATGCCTAATACGCACCCTTTTGTAGTGTCCTGAGATTTTTCCCGAGGGTGCGAATCGTCCTAGATAGCAGACAACGTTACCGTCTGACGAGACCTAGCCGGGGAACATCAAACGCGACGAACAAATGTGCCAAAAACTCAGCGTAGTCGACGCGTTGACCATAGTACTCGTCCGGGCAATACGCGCAGCAACACCGAACCCGTCCACGATACGCGAGGCTTGCTTGTGCCGTGCCCTAACAAAAATCAAGGTCGCATACCGACAAAAGTTGATATACAACTGATGTGTCTCGAGTTTTGTCCCGATTCTGATTTGGATGCTAGTTGTTTAGCATGGTTTTGATTGTATTTGTTTGTCACCTCCTCGGGTGTGGAATAATTCTGTGATTCATGGAGGTGGTGGTGATTCCACCAGTAAACCCAGTTCATGGCAACGAACTCGACCTTGGAAAGGGTTTCCCAGGTTTGCGAATAGATCAGTTCGGTCTTGTATAAATCATTTACGGTCTCTGCCAAAGCGTTATCGTAGGAGTCTCCCACGGTTCCGGTAAAAGATTTTATCCCGTAATCAGTAAGTTTGTCGTTATAGGCAATGGGGAGTGTACTGGCTTCCGTGATTGCAATGATGCACCGGCCTGGCAAGATTTTCTCTTCTTGCTAGGGCTATGGCCTGCTCGAGTGCTTGCAGTGACAGTACCTCGGTTTTTATTCATGACAGGGTAGCTTAGCCCATAATCTTTCGAGAATACACATCGGTTACGAACGCTGTATAAACAAAACCTGACAGAGTTCGAACATAGGTAATATCTACTGCAAACGATCAGTTAGGCCTTTCTGCCACGAACTGGCAAATAACGAGATCCGGGCGCGTATCCGGCTGGTTCGAAAGCCTGGTAGTCGCCGGTTTAACACCACGTAGGGGCGCGGGTATATTAAGAATACGTCCACGCTAGATGCCCAGTTAATGACTTCCCGGTTAATGAACTCGCTACCGTTATCACAGTCCCGGCCCTGGACCTGGTACGGGATGGCTTCTATCGCAAAGTCTAGAGCTTTGAGCATATGCACCCGGGCGATTATTCTGTAGGGCTTCTAAATGTGTCCGGCCCATGTTCACGTCTGTTCCCGTCAGAGTACGGATTGGCTCTCCCTTGTGACTCAGACCGCAAAGCGCCACAGTGTCTATCTCGAAAAATCTGGCTCGTCAGCAATCTCATTCCCGGCTTTCCTGATTTTTATCGAGTTACGTAGCAGTGCTCCTAGTTTCGAACTCAAATAGGACGGCTCATGTTCGCGATAAAAAAGTTCAGCGAGCTTGCTCCCAGGTCGCGAGTGGTGGTGGAGTTGCTTAGAGACTAATATGAGCGTTTATTGATAGAGGCAAAAAGGCGTTTGAAACTCACACGTGAGGAGCGTGCTGAGAGTTAGCGGCTTAACATAAGAATGCTGAATTGCGGCTAACTACGTAGATTTTAAAGACGATCTCAGCTTTATTTGTAGCCGAGCTCGACTGACCGACCCGTTGATGATTGCTTATATTGACAAGTTTAAGCATCAATTCGGAGTCGAGCCGATTAAAACCGGTAGGCCAAAAAACTATGTGTAGCTAACATTATCTGTGTGCACACATTGTCTGGGTTTGCCTATGAGGTACTTGTCGTTGATGGGTTCTCACTGAAAAATTGTTGGCTAGTCCACCTAAAATATCACAAAGCGCAGCACACCACTATCAAGTACAATAAAAAATGCCAACTAAGGTGTAAAGCCATCTGCGGAAGCTTCGGGGATTCATACGATAACACCCTAGCCAAAACTGCGGGTTGCCTATAACAAAAGCGAGTTGATCTACTCTCGCACATGGCGCTCATGTAACCAAGTCAAATGGTCAACCCTGAACTAAGTTTACAGATGGAACAAAATCTGCGTCCACGAATCTCTGGGAAACATCACTCCCGAGGAGGTCATCGCAAGCTATATACAACACCGAGTCAACCAACTAACTCCTGTATGAAATAAGGGACAAAAAGATGTGAAGCTGTGATATCCTAGACGTGTGAGGAAAATGCATGAACTGTTTACAAAGAGTGCAACTGCTACAACTTGCGCTAACCTGGTACTTGAAGCCGCGGTGGAGGCATGGAGATTGAATGGCAAGGGGGTTGTAGTCGACAGTTCGATTCTCGGTAACGCCATTTTTGCCAAACTTATTCATCCCGACGGCAAAAGTATAGAGTATTGCGTAGAAGAAGGTGTAGACGAATCAACCTGGGAGACCCTTTTAAGCTATACAAAACCTAAGTTTTGGACACAACGGGCCTTAGTTCCTCTGAAGAGTCTCGGGCAAGCTCATGATTTTTTGCGTGAAGGAAACTTCGAGATCCAAGGATGGTGGATTGGTGATGAAGATAATGTGTTATTTGGATCAGTAGAGGTTGCCTAATGCCACCGGCGGTTTATGCGCAGAACGTGATTGCGTTAATCTGGGATTTTGATAAAACTCTTTCTCCAGACTATATGCAAAAACCACTATTCGAAGAGTATAAAGTTGACCCTACGGAATTTTGGATGGAGAACAACACATACATCGAATACTACAATAAAAAAGGTGCAAACAATCTCGAAGAAGTTAATCCTGATACATTCTACCTAAATCAGATAATCAAATATATCAAAGCAGGAATTTTCAAAGATTTAACTAACAAAAAACTACAAGAACTTGGGGGTAAGATAAGACTTTCAGCCGGTCTTCCTGATTTTTTCGATCGTACTCGTGCAATTGCTTTAGAACCAGATTTTAATAAACACGACATTCGTATAGAACACTATATTGTTTCAACCGGGTTACGCGCCATGATTGAAGGTACAGCCTTAGCTGACAAAGTAGACGGTATTTGGGCATGCACCTTATTGCCATCTTCCTCCGAGCCATCTTCCTCCGACAACAAATCAAACAATCTTTTGCCAGTAGCAAGCACACAAGTTCTCTCTCAGATCGGTTATGCACTAGACAATACAACCAAAACCAAGGCTATTTTTGAGATAAATAAAGGGATTAATAAAGATACAACGGGACGGCTTGATGTTAATACCCGATTATCAGACGATCAAAGACGTGTTCCATTTCACTACATGATATACATAGCTGATGGCCCTAGCGATATACCCAGCTTTTCCGTTGTAGGAAGTAAAGGTGGAAAATGTTTGGCGGTATATGGGGAAGACCCTAAAGAGTATGAAAACGCCGCCTCTTTGGAAGAGCAGGGGCGGGCTCACAGTATTGCCCCAGCTGACTATAGGGCTGGCAAGCCTGCCGATAAATGGCTAAACAGGGCAATTCGAATTATGGCGAACGAAATTGTAGCTAAGCGGGAAGCTGTATTTAATTCTTTAGGAATGCTTCCAGAGCACGTTGTGTAAGCTAAAGAAGACATTTTTTTATTACATATGTTAAGTTACACTGTGTGTGCACATTTTTTTAATTGTGGTTAGTTTTCAGCACGATGGAAACTACTAACAATTTATTTATTCATGTTGTAAACTTGTGTTTACAAAGCACTCTCAGCCCAGCTGTATCAGAGCGGGTACAAATAGTACAGCGTTTTGACAAGTACCGTGCTGTTCCGAACTTTATAACAAACACGGCGACCGACTTTGATTATTAGCCCAAAATCGAACTAGATACTTCTTAATGTTTTAGAAGTCTACATGTCTAAATCCGAAAACGTCTTATTTTGGCTTGTTTGTTACAGTGAAATTTTATTTCGTTTTTAGACCGGAATGAAAGCGATAGAATTAAACACCAATTTTTTGTTCAACACGACTTGAGGCGGGATAAAAACTCTGCAAATCGCTCATATTTTTCCACAGCCAGCCCAAATCAATCGAATAATATTTTTTCTTATCGCTGACGAGTTTCGCTATTTTTAAATCGATTAAGGCGCCACAAACTCGTTTTTCCAACTTATTTAGGATTGGCACAAACACTGCTCACTAATAATCTTTTATAAATCACATTCAGCTAAATAGAAAAATCCTAGGCTACACAACCATGTCAACAGCAATAATCGACGTCGTGGTTTACCACACACAAGTGCTGTAAACCAGCGAAAAATCCTACCGACTCCCGAACCACGAGCGACCAAAACCTGTTGAATAAACTGTTAAAAATTCAACAGCCCAAAACTCTTAATTTTAAAACAGCCGCCGATAGAGTACTTTGTTTTAGATTAGATGGAGGATAATCTTTTTGTTTACGCCAATCCGGCAGATAGTAGCAATATCTGACAAACAAAAGTTTTCTGCGAAGACCGGCGGGGTTATAATCACAATCATGCCACTTGGTCGATTAAATCGAGGCAGAAAGGCAGATGCCAGTATGTCGGTTGGTGATTTTATGCGGATTATTCGCGTTTTAACTCGGCATCATTGCGTAGTTTTTGCAGTTGCTCGAGTGCCGGCTGAAAGCAATTTCGTATCTTGCTAGCTTTAGGCCACTGGCGTGGATGAGGGGCAAAACTGGAATCTTTCTGTATCGCAAAAATTCGTGAGTCTGCCTCTTTGAGTTCTTCGAGTATAGGAAGCATCGTTGTGAATCCATCCCAGCGCCAATCATTGGGACCCTTTAATCCTGTGCCGAAAACCGGTATAACGTAAAAATCCTCTTGGGCTGACAGTATCATCTTCAGAGTCTCGGCATTGAGCTTCAAAATTTCTTCGTGATAGTTAGACAGTGCATCCCACTTCTTTTGTGCCTCTGATGGTTTTGTGGCTACGACAGGCACCAAATTCGCAAAGCTAAGTCTGGTCGGTTCACCGAAACACTCAGGATAGTCATGATTCTCACGTCGGTTGACTAAGTATGCGCATGTCCAATCGCCATCTTCGCCCTTTCTCGCGAACTGTCGTGCTTCAGCGGGATTCATACCGATGAAAATGAGATGAGTTTCAGGACGTGTGTCACCCGGTAGGCTGGGCTGAAACGTTCTGGTCAAAAACCAGCGGAATTCGCAATCTGGAAATTCCTGTAAAGGAGCGTTGCGTACACAACTCTCACCATTCTTGAAAGCTGACTCTATGTCGTCCATAAGTTGAAGAAATGCAGATTGCGTCACAAACCCTATTATTCCATATGTGGTGCCCCATTTTGCCCAAATCGTATTGTTACGGCTAAAGCGTTCCGGGTCTTGTTCCGTTGGAGTGGACGGGAAAATCTGGTTTCTACCAAGAAAAATTGATTAGGTCACGAAAAATGTGCGGTTCGTCTCGTTGAGGAATATATTTACGCCTAGAATCTTTCTTTGCAGGTAGCGCGTTAGGCGGTTGCGCCATAACTCCGTGTTTTTTTACATCAGAACTTGGGAAACTATCGGTCTGGTGCATCATTCATGCCACGGATGCCAATCTGTGAGCGTTGCCTGCAATGGGGAGCCATCCGATGCCGGAATTACTCCCACAACTGGGTTCTGCAAATCTGTTGCTAATGCGCTGGTCGGCTGGGGTGCGTTGGTCAAATTAATTTGGGGAGAAACAGGATTGGTGGAGGCGATGTGAGAGAGTTCAACTGCTAGAATGAGGGCGATTATCAGGGCAAGAACAGCTAGGTAGCCAAGCAAACAAAGAACAAAACACTTCTTGGTAGTGTGAACTTTTCTTTTTGGTACTAGGTAAAACTTGTGCAGTTCTTTCTCGCGTATTGTGTTCACCGCCTCGCGTGCCCCGTCATGATAGTTGAGCAAGATTTCTCCAGCCAAGACAATAAGGAGGATTATAGCCAGAGACACATAGATTCGAACCTCTAGCGGTAAGCCTGTGCACTTAGAAGAAGGCATCATCAGAGCGCTGGCAGAAACTAGCATCGACACAAAGCTGATGAGCAGAAGTATGGTCGGACTTCCACCGAGCTTGTTTTCGTTGTAGAGATAGGATTCTTCGATGATCTCCTTGATTCTAGGATTGTTGGAAAAAGAGTGCGCATCTATGGCTTTACCTGAACCGATTGATTCTTCCAGTTCGTTCAGGAACGTAACAACCTCACAGCTATGCCGTTTGTATCTGTCACCAAAAGGACATATCGAGACAATCCGTGCTATAAACCGTTTTTTATACACATTTCCCCTAACAAACGACGTATGAGGAGTTCCAGGGGCCAGTCGGAGCAGGAACCCTTAAGCCTTAAGAAACTATCTGACCATAAAACAATCGGCATAATTATATGCCACACTTTCGGGTTCTTGCCAGTAATTGCAGCGGAAAGCCCGGGTTGCTTGAACTGGGCAAGACCGCACCACTAACCTGCTGGAAGACAGTGCAACGGAGAAATTCGAATGTCTGGTCTAGCAGCATCGCGTACCCACTGAATCGTACAGGTACCGATAGCAATGGACCCGGTAAGGGGCACACACATTGGAGTTTCAGAGGGTGGCGAGTGGACGAAGCGAGACTGGAGGTTCGTGCACACGAATTAATCCCGTCACCGGAAGACTCTTCCCAGCGGCACTACAAGTTCCATTTTTTCGATTTTTTCGTTTTGTGCGTTTTTTCGGGGGGTATGGGGTTACACTATTCTCATGGAATCAACAAAAAACGCGGCCAAAGATACCCCGGATACTTTCCTGCCTGACCAGCAGGAGATTGAAACTCTCCAGCGGCTTGCTGACATTTTGACGCAAAACGAGCAAACAGACGACGCTTTTTTCCTGGTGGACGAGAAAACGAATGCGAGAAGCCGTCTGCCTCGTGAAATCTATAAAATACTGCTCAAGGCCATCATTGCTTTATCTGAAGGGCGCGCCATTAGCGTGACGCCGCGCTCGACGCGCCTGACAACACAACAAGCTGCAGATTTCCTCGGTATATCCCGCCCAACTCTTGTGCGCCTGCTCGACAAAGGAAAAATACCCTACACTCGCCCGTGCCGTCATCGCCAAGTGCTCCTAGCCGATCTGCTGGAATACAGCGAACGTCATCAGTATCACGCTGCTACCGCTCTTGACGCGATGGCAGCGGACACCGCCAGAATGGGCTTTTATGACGAAGAATTCTCGGAGGGGTCGTGTTCGGAGTAGTCCTCGACGCAAACGTACTCTATCCGTCGCTATTGCGGGATGTGCTTCTCGAACTAGCCTGTAATCGGGTTTACAGGCCGGTGTGGTCGGATTCGATTCTGGACGAATTAGAAGCTGTGATTCGTAGGAAAAACAATGACCGCTCTGCTTTGGAAATGGGTATTGACAGCTACATTACGCGACTTAAATCACACATGAACAAGGCATTCCCTGACGCCTTGGTTAGCGGGACACAAGAACTTAGACTTGATTTGCCCGACCTGAAGGATGTACACGTGGTGGCTTGCGCTGTATCCGGAAATGCTGAACTGATAGTTACAAACAATCTCAGGGATTTCCCCAAGGGAAAGCTCCCCGGTGATATCGAGGCAATCTCTCCGAGCGATTTCTTGTTGGACTGCCAAGACCTACACCCCAGCGCGTTCGTGCGTGCCTTAGGCCAAATTGCTGCCCGCAGCGGCAAAAATGGACTTCCCATTAATTCATTCGACGATTTGGTGAATCATATCAACGATAAATGGTGTCCCGGCATAAGCGAGGCACTCGCGGAACAAAGATTCTGATTCCCCATCGGAAAGATTCCTGTCGCCTAATCCAGTGCGGACGCTTGGCTCGCCCTGGACACTCTACCCTCAGCGAAACCCTGCAGGTGTCCGAAAAGCTGCAAGTGCTTTGCTAGGCTGGTTAAAGTCGGTTCCCTGGACGGTCTATACCGTCCAGGGAACCAGCGTTTTATTCAGTTAGAAAACCGATGGGCTGTTAGGCAATCATGGCCTTCACGGCAGCAACGAACACATCGTCGGCTACAGCACCGGTACCACCAACCGTGTAAACACTGGTCGGGAAGATACCCTCAGTGAGCTGAGATTCGTTCTTCGGGAATCCGCCCTTACGAGCCAGCTCGAGCTTCACCGTATCGTTGACTTCACCCGTGGGCGGAACCAACAGGATAGTGCCCTCCAGGAGCTGTCCGGCGAACACAGAGTCAATCAGGTTCGCGTCAGCGCCACCAGCCAAGTACTGCTTGGAGAAGTCGCCCCAACGATGCTCACCAACAGTCGAGGTCGGGTAGGCACCGGGCTTGGACTGGAACACAGAAACGTAAGCGGAGGTAGCGTAACGGTTCTCACCGTAGATACGCACCTGGCCAGACTTAGAATCCCGCTTGGTCCCGTTCGGGTCAGCAGCAGACAGGTAGTCGCGCATCGCATCAATCAGGGCTTTCTTGCCCTCAGCTTCACGCTTGTCAAAGTCGACCTTACGCGCGTTCACACCCTTCTGGATAGCCACCCAGTTCGTGAACTTGTTATCGGCCTTAGTTGCGGTAAGCATAGCCGCCATATCAGCGGAAGAACGCTTGATAGCATCCTTGTACGCGATAGTGCCAGTCGCGGCGTTGCTCTCAGCAGAAGCGTCGTCCTTCCAGATGTTAGAAGAGCTCTTCATGTCGGCAGCAACCTGGTCGTTAATCGCTTCTTGGTTCATGCCAATAAGCTTACCGGCACCGTTACAGGCATACCAGCCGTTACCAGCCAGCTTGCTATCCTTAACCGTAGCCAGGTTAGCCTTCAAGGCTTCCGTACCAAACAGCAAAGCGAGCTTGGCCTGCACCGCGTCAGTCTTATCGGTATTAAAACCAGCAACAGTAGCGAGGTTGGTGCAAGCAGCACCGGCTTTCACCGCGTCCTTCACAGCATCGGCCATTTCAGCCTGACGCTTCGCGATAGAACCATCATCAGTGGTCTTGCCTTCCAGCGCGCTAGCAGCAGCAATAGAATCCCACTTCAACGGCAGGTAGCCAGCAAACCACTTGTTCTTTTTTGCAGCCGTGCCGTCAGCCACCGGCTTGTCCACCGAAATATCCGAAGTCTCCTCCGTACGAATCACGTTCGTGGCAGCGAGCAGGTCCACGTTGGCACCAGCAGGCATGCCCCAGAAACCGTTAGCAACATCGTCTGCGGCATTAGCCGGAGTCTGCTTTACGTCGAGTTTCGCCAAGGTCAAGTCAATCTTGTCGTAAGGCATATTCCAGAACTTAGACACTTCGCTCGGTGCAGCCGCAACATCCGCCAACTGCGCCGGGGTTTGCGCAGCACCTGTGGCGTTGCTGCCTTGCCAAGTGTTTTGGCCATAGTACAGGGCAGCGTACTTCTGCACGTCAGCCTTCAACTTAGCCTGAATACCAGCAGCCGTCCACGGAGTCGTGTCAATCTTTTTACCGGAATCGAACATCTTCGAAACCTGCTCATCGCTCAACACCGTCGGGCCACCCAACACAACAACCTGAAGATTCGTCGCGTTAGCCTTCACGTAATCCTTAGTGGCCTGAGGAATATCACCAGTCGGAGGAAGCAAAACCAACATACCGTTGGTCAAAGTACCAGCAGTAACACCGTCAGCCAGGACATCACCGCGAGCAACATAAATACGGTGAGGCGCAGGATCTACAGACTTGATGATAGCCACGTTAGTCTCGTAACGATTCTTACCGCCAATACGCGCAGTCTTGGTAACTTCCGCTGTGTCAGCCATAGCCTTCAGGGCCTCATCCGAAACAACCCCGGTACCACCCAAAGCAACAAACTTCTTTACCTTCGGGAAAGCCTTCTTAATCGCCAAAGCGAAGAGCTTCTGTTCCTTCAAGTCATTCGGAATAGCAACAACCGCGCCACGAGTAGCGGAGTTGTTGTCCAACATCCCCGCAGAAGCCGCATCCGGCAAACCATTGTAGCCAACCAAGTAAACGATTTCAGCATCGTTCTCGTGGTCCTTGTAAGCAGCCTTCGCGGCGGCCAGAGAGGTCTCCACACGATTATCACCGGCGTAACGCTGCGCAGTCGTATCAACCGTCAACCCGTTCGGCAAATCAAACTGATAAGCCATTGCAGGAGCGACGCCCATGCCAGCAACCAGCGCCAACGAAGCAGCGCCAATCACAAACTTCTTCTTCAAATTCATCTTCAAAAAAACCCTTCTTCTGGGTAATAAAGGGTGGAATTTTGGTCAGATGAGTTGAAAAGGGGCCGCCGGAGTGTTTTGAAAAACCGCGGAGATTCAACGATTGCGGGGCAGTGCGGCGGCAGCAAAAACCAATTCTACTCGGTGCCGGTTTGGGCCTTTGGGTGGTCGAGTTTTGGGTCCTCCTGGCCGCCGCGGCGGGGCGTCTGAGCGGGCGCTCTGCCGTGTAAAACCGCTGATGTACTCAGGCGCGGCAAGCCAGTATGGCAAATCGGTGCAGGGGCGCGGCGAACCAGGGTGGCTAATCAGCGTCGGGGCGTGGTCACCGAAGTATCATGAACTTTGCTGCTAGTATGGCAAAACCTCAGTTGAAAGCCATTTGGTAGGGATATTCGACGGTGGAATCGTCGCCGGGAGCCATCCGGTCAAATGTTGGGTTCGAATACAGGCATTGGCTGTGAGGTATGCGGATATAAGGTGAAAATAGGGCTGTAGCTGCCAATAATGGCAGCAACTGCCCAAATCCCACCTTATAATCGCAGATTCTCAAACAGAGCAGTACAGGAATCAAGGCGGCAAGAGGTAATTTGCAGGGAATGGCTAGTGCTTTACGGACCTCTCAATTCCAGATATCTGGACGCCTTACATCGGGGCTGCATCGAAAATCCCGGCAGTTCTTCCCTAAATATCCACAATTACATTCATGAAGTTTGGCGCGCACTTTTGTGAACCTCTCAAATCGGGCAAATCTGGAGGCCTCGCAACCTGGGGAATCCAGCAGCATCGCGAATCCGGGGGGCTATCTACACCGATATTTTTGTAGCCCGCCGACTCCAGTTCTGTATCGGAAATCGCAATCAGCACGGACTCAGGCTCCAGCTTCAACACCGGTTCGGACTCAGGCTCCAGTTTGAGCGCAAATGCCAGCTCCTGTTGTGACTCAAGCTCTTTCTCCAACTTCAAATATCGCTGTCGGTTTTAACTCCGTGTGAAATTGACAGTCGACGCGGGCAAATTCCCGGCAAAACCTCCAGAGAATCCACCGGAGTGCCGTCACGCCAGGGGTGCCGTCACGTCTGTGGTGCCAGCTCGCCCGGAGTGGCTGCGAATCCGGGGCGATTTCAAAGCTAGAGCGCTTTCAAACCCGGGGCGGAATACGGTGTCGGCGTCTTTGCAAAATAGTGCTCAATTCCTGTTTCGTGCGCTCCCACTCGTGCCAAATCTGGCGGTAGCTCAGCCTGGTAGTCAGATATCCGGCGGTGGCGTTCGACAAATCTCGCTCGCGGTCAGTCTCAAAAGCACTGGGGCTGTCGTGAAACTCCCTCCCGTCGCATTCCACAATCCACGAGTTGCCGACCAGCAAGTCTACCCATCCG
>ERZ1673752.4516-NODE-4516-length-11485-cov-10.858268_pt1 | contig 11485 bp, 11 predicted proteins | sample MGYA00580195_ERZ1673752 | MGnify/ENA primary metagenome ERZ1673752 (study PRJEB41218, sample SAMN15661744) | gut metagenome | host: Homo sapiens | place: Canada: London | collected 2015-08-20/2019-03-30 | study: EMG produced TPA metagenomics assembly of...
CGGCACCCCAATACATCCAGCAAAGCAGGTCTACGCGCATCTTTGACTGGGGAGCATGGGAATACCACCAAGCGGTGGAACAGATTGCTGCAAAAAGTGTAATTACTAGGGTCATTGCTAATCCTTTAGGCCTCGATCTTTTCTGGGGCTGGGTTGGTGCGCCGTTCGTTAGCGCGAATCAGGGCTACTCCTACGCCCCAAACCACGGTCACTAACAGTGCCATCCCAACGCCCACAGTCCCCATCTCAAATAGCATTTGCTGGGTGGTGGAACGCTCAGTCAAAGCAGTTAGGAACGGGAAATAAGGAACCACTTCTCCGTGCCACAGGTGTTCAAAAGCCAGCAACAAAGCTCCACCCCATAGCAGGTTGGTTAGCCAAGTCAGCTTGCGAACCAGGTTCAGTGAACGCTGGGTGCTCTCGGGCGAGGCTCCGTTCTTGGCTTTCCTTGCGATTTGCTTCTTGGCTGCCGTTACGGCAACTGCTTCCACAGTAGGAACAATAAAACACGCCATAATAACTCCTTTGACTATTCTGCGTATTCAATCATTCAATTTAATATCATTTTGAAAGCAATGCCACCACTTTGGATTATTTCACTCAGGTTGCAGTTAGGAAATCATCCCTAAATCCCGCCAAGTATCTAATGATTCCTTAGCTTCTTCAGCGGTTAAAAGGTTCATAGCAAAACCATTTTGAATCAGAACGTAGTCACCCACGCGTGCCTCGGGAAGATATGCCATGCAGGCATCTTGTACCTGCCCAGCCACATCAATACGCCCCATGGGCATTACCCCCGACTCAATCGACAGAATCTTACAAGGTACTCCCACGCACATGGTTTACGTCCTTTCTTGCGGGAAACGCTGGGATCCGCTAATCCCAGGATATCCCCCGCTACCTTTCGAGGTTATCAACTTTTAGCCCCATTTGACCCGCCGGGGCAGAACTGATTGGCAGACAGGGGTCAGCCTCCCGAATCGATTGTTCCAGGGCATCTGCCCTTCCCGCATCCTGAAGGCTGATTGCCTGAGTTAGCAGATCCGCCAGCCAAGGCTCATTTTGGGCAGTGGGGGTAAGAATTGTGGCAGTGCTGATTACTCCCTGAGCATCAGTAGCATAAGTGTGAGCGAGAATCCCTCGCGGACCATCTACCAGCCCGGTGGCAGATCCGGGTTGAAAACCTATCTGCTCCACTTGCGGACAAGGCTCAAGCCTGCCGGCTTCAAGCAGAGCTAATAACTGCTCTACCACCGCAACCGTTTTTTCCAGGACGTGCAAAGTAATAATCGCGCGGGCATTAGCCGCATTCCGACTGCTCGCTAACCAGCGTTCTTGCGCCGCTGCTGCCAATTCGCTGGGCAAAGTTCCCGCCGAAAGTTGCGCCACCGGTCCCACCCGATAACGACCATCGCGAGGATTACCTCCGCGTAGGTAAGGGTGGGGAGCCGCCGCCCCCGGATTTTCTTCCGCGACCTGCTGGTTCCAGCAGGAGAATGCAAACTCGTTTACTGTTTTTCCCTGGCGCGCTACCCTTACCCGCGTACCGAAAACATCTGGATTCCCGTCCTCACCAATTAGCGCTACCTCTGCCCCGGTAAATTCCCCGAACCCGCTAGAGCACGGTTGGGCGTTAAACCCTAGTTGACAAAGTTTTTGCGCCACCTGCAGGACTGCGGGCAGCTCTTCCTGCAACATTTTTAAGTTCTCTACTTCCGGCCAGCTACTCACCCCACCCGGAACAGCAGTTGTAGGAAAATGTCCGGGAGATCCTGCCGCCACCAGCATTTTCTTGGAGATTTTCTTTAAAGCCACCCCGCTGTCGCGTTCCTGCAGCAAGAATCTTAGGGAATGGGTTTCTACCAGGGATCCGTAATGTAATAACCGGCGGGTTAGCTCAGCCGCTGGGGATAGCGGAGCGCTCCTACTCAGGACGTCTAGGGCGCGGTTTCCCGCCAGGTGATGCGCTACCGGGCAGATTCCGCATAGATGTTCGGTCATCTTTAAGGCTTCTAGAGCCGATTTCCCTACTAGCATCCCGTCAACTCGTGGAAGTCCTTGCAGGTCAAAGCGAGCTTGTTGCTGTCCAGCAGAGTCACGGGTTACCACTACCCGCCCTTCCATAGGATCGATGATTTCATCTAGGTTGATTTTCATGGCTCTCCTGGGAAAATGAATGTATGCATGAACTCGGGTTATTAACTTCGGTAGTGGAAGCGGTGGAAAAAGCAGCCGCTGACGCTAACTATCAGGTTACCCGAGTTGAAAAAGTGGCGCTAAATGTGGGGACGATGTCGGGAGCTGTCCCGGAGGCTCTCTACGGTTCTTGGCCAATCGCTCGGGAAGGTACCGTATGTGCCTCTGCCGAACTCGAAGTCAATACCGTTCCCGCCAGCGTCTATTGCCCCGGTTGCGCTCAAGACGTAGAAATCGATGAATTCTTTGCGCTGCTGTGCCCAATATGCGGGATGCCCACTGGGAATCTCAGTCACGGGCGGGAGTTCGAGATCTCCTGGGTGGAGTGGGATAAGGATTAACCCACGAATCTAGAACTTCCGCTGCCAAAGCGGCAGCCGGTTCTATTCCCGCGGCGGCTGTGGGTGTCAGCCCCAAATTTAAATCTACTTTTTCGCTGACCACCCCCACAACTTCTAAAACAGCAGGTTCTTTTCCGGTTAGGCGAGCAGAACTTAAAACATCCAGCAACCCCACTTGGTGAGGGGACATCTTCATCGAAAGCAGCCGCGGCACATGATCCCCGCTCATACGCAAGGCTTGACCGGGCTGCCGCCCATTGCCGGGAGCTACCGAATCCAGGATTAACAGCCGCTCGGCCTCTTGAACTACCGGCACCAATTCCATACCGTTGGTGCCGCCTTCTAACAGCGCTAGCTCTCCCCTAGCTATGGCTGTTTGCCAGGCGGGACGCTGAGGAAGCATGGCTTGTAAGCGAGCCAGAATTTCTAGCCCAATACCATCGTCACCCATAATCGGGTTACCGACTGCCAGAACCGTGAAACGGCTACCTGCCCAGCCAGTGCCATCTACGGCAGAAAGGTCAGGTAATGCCCGATGGCTATCTGGCGCGATTGAAGCAGTGGCACCATCGGTGGTGTTCTCTGGAGCACCTTCAGTGGCGGGCATGCCATCGCCTGAACTCATCGCATCCTTTCAGTTTAAAGTTCTGGGGCATCGTAGGGTTTGGAGGTACGGCGCATCCAAACCCCTCCAGAGATCATGGAAGAAATCCCACCATGCCGCTCTAGGGAATCCGCTCGGAAAGCCAAATAGATATGCCCGATAACGAAACCCCAGAACAAAAACATAATCATGGCGTGAATGAAACGCATCATGGGAATCCCCAACCAATCGTTGGGGGCCGCCAAAATCTGCCAGAAGAGACTGGTGTTCTTGTAGGGCAGCGCGTATAGAGCCAGCCCTATCAACATCTGGAAACCCCCTAAAACATAGATGGAGGTGTAAGCCATCTGTTGTAAGGGATTATGCGCTACATAAAGCGGGCTTTCTTTCCTTAAGAAAAGATAGAATCCAACTGTCTCCTTGAAATTTATCCAATCCTGCTTTTTCTTAAACGGCCAGAAGGTTTCCCAACGCATATAGCGATCTTTAGAGATGAAGGCAATAATTACGCGGGCAGCCCCCACTGCTAACCAGGCGAATGCGGCTGTAAAGTGAATGAAACGCATGATCCCCATGAGGAATCCCGGATCAATTCCCCGGAAGAAGGTATCCCCGAAGAACGGATCCATAATGTAGTACCCAGTTACTGAGAGGGTAACAATCAGGAGAACATTAAACCAATGCAGAAAACGCAAGCTGCCTGACCAAACGCTGAGCCTGACCCAGTCTTCGCTGGTAGGAGTAAGTTCCCCACCTTGCAGACCGGTACCTACCGGGCGAACATTCACAAAGCCCTCCATAGTGAAGGGGCTGATTTCGCCGTTTTCGTCTACGGTGGCGGTGGCGACCCCTAAGCAGCGGTAACCACGCGAACCTGCCATTTGGGCGTTCTTCCTAACCAGGGTGCGTAGCGCTCGCTCGGGTTTGGCAACATTCATCACCGACTCGAGATCGCCGCGGGCAATAATGGTATTCCGTGACTGTCCGGTCTTGGTGCGCTTCATATCGTTGATACGTGCCAACGAATAGCGTCGCTCCGCCGGGGGATCAAAGTTCTCGGCGGGAATATCCACATTGGGGGCACCATGACGGAAGCGGTAGCGCAGCGACTCTTTGAGGGCTACATCTACTGGATCGGTGCTTCCCTTTGGGGAAACCGCCGCCATTACCAGCAGGCGGCGTAGGGAGATATCAGAACAGCTGAATCCGCCCCCGACCTCAATCCCTTGAGTCTTTGAAACATCTTTAGGGAAAAACTCTATTTGCCGATCTGCATTCGCCTTAGCCAATTCCTTCTTAGATATTTTCTTCGGCGTTTCTACAGTCGTGGTTCCCGTTTTATCGCTCATGAGGTCACCGCTTCACCAAGGAGATTTCCGTCAGGATCAAGAATATGCACCCCGCAGGACATACAGGGGTCATAAGAGTGGATAGTACGCATCGGTTCGAGAGGAGCCTTGGGATCTACCAGCGGATGGGTTCCCGTTCCCATCAGGGATTGTTCGTAGGGACCGGGAACACCTTTGGCGTCACGTCCTCCCGCCAACCAGGTAGTGGGAACTACCGCTTGATAACGTTCCACTTTCCCGTTCTTAATCGAAACCCAGTGAGAAAGATCGCCCCGGGCGACCTCTACGAACGCGTATCCCTGTGCTTCTTGTGGCCAACGACTTGGCTCCCACTTGCTGGCATCGAAAACCTCGATATCGCCTTGCTTAATGTTCTCCACCAGGGCGTTGTAATCCTCGCGCAGCAAAGCCGCCGATACCGTAGCCTCTGCCGCGCGGGCGAAAGTCCGTCCCATTGTAGAGTTAATTTGCTGGGGCGTGATTCCCAAAGTTTCGATTGCCCCATCAACCAGTTTCTTAACCGGCTCATACCCCTGAGCATAAGCCAAAACCATTCGGGCAACCGGACCGACCTGCATCGGTTTCCCGTCATAACGGGGAGCTTTCGACCAGGTATATTTATCGTTATCCCCCAGCCAGGTGAAAGGAGGCTGCGGACCGGTGTACTTTACGGTGGTCTCTCCTTTGTCAGGAGTTAGACCTTTCTTATCCCCTACCGAGTACTCGTACCAGCTAGAGGTAATGAACTCTTCAATCTTGTGAGGATCGAAGGGATGAACCTTAGTGAAGTCATCGTTTAGTACTACCCCCGGCTTGATAGCCGTATGCGGAGACGATATCCGCGATTTATTAGGATCGCCGGCGAAAATCGACCCGGCCAAACCTACCGCCAAATAATTGGGATGAGTGGCACCGATATCGAAGTAGTCTTTATAGACCCCGGCCAGAGCCAAAACATCCGGGTAGTAGCAATCGTTGACGAATTCGTTGATCTCTTCAACCCAGGTCTTGACTTGATCCATTTGCACCTGGTTGATGGATTCTGATGACTTCGGATCGATAGAACAGGCCATCCCGCCTACCAGGAAGTTCGGGTGCGGGTTCTTGCCGCCGAAAACCGTGTTAATCCGAATCATGGAACGCTGGAATTCCAGCGCATCCAAATAGTGCGCCACGCACATCAAATCTGCTTCCGGAGGGAGACGGTAATCGGGGTGATCCCAATAGCCACCGGTGAACACGGATAGCTGCCCGGAATCTAGAATTTTCTTAACCGTATCCCGCACCTCGGTAAAGCGCTTCAGGTTATTACCCCGCCACTTCGATCCGATGGAGTTTGCAAACTCTACCGCCTTGGCGGGATCAGCTTTCGCCGCGTTAGGAACATTAACGAAGTCCAGAGCATGTAGGTGATAGAAGTGAATCACATGGTCTTGGATTTCTTGTGACCCCAATACTAGACCGCGGATTAAACGGGCATTTTCGGGGGGATTGGAACCAATGGCGTCCTCGACTGCGGTAATAGAGGCTATAGCATGTACCGAGGTGCAAACCCCGCAAATGCGTTGCACGAAGGCCCACACATCTCGTGGATCGCGATTCTGCACGATGGTTTCGATTCCTCGGAACTGGGTGCTGACGCTCCAGGCTTTCTTAATCTGGTTGCCAGCAGTTTCCATCTCGATACGCAGGTGACCCTCAATCCGGGTCAACGGGTCGATAACTACTTTTTCAGCCATTACTTAGCCTCACTGTCTTTGTCGTTGCTTGCCTCAGTTACTTCTGCAGTAGTGGTTTCCCCCGGGGTGGGTGGTTCAGTATCGACATCGGTGGCATCACCGAAGGCCGCCATGGGAGAATTCTTGGTCGCTTTGCGATCGGCGGCAGCTCTTGCGGCGGTGACACCTGCGTGTACGGCAACACCGGCGGCAACCGCCCCGGTAAAGCCGAGACCTACCTTCTCGGCGGTAGCTTCCACCCCGAATCCGGGAACGCTAGGTAACACTTGGTAGAAGGGGCTGAACCGATCGAAGAAGTCACGCTCAGTGCAACCTATACAGGGGTGACCGGCGCCGATTGGCCAACCGGCTTTCATATTCCATTGGACTATAGGGCAGGGGCTAAAGGTTGAGGGCCCTTTACAGCCCACATCGTATAGACACCAACCTTCCCGAGCACCAGCATCATCAAAGGTACGTACGAACTGCCCCGCATCGAAGTGCGGGCGGCGCGGACAGGAGTCGTGAATCCGTTGACCGTAGGCAAACAGGGGGCGCCCCTCGGAATCAACTTCGGGAGTCTTCCCGTGAGTCAAGATATAGGTTAACGAGGCAGTGATTACCTCCCCAATCGGAGGACAACCAGAAACGTTAACCACTGGTTTGTCTCTGATTATTTCATCCACACCCACAGCACCGGTGGGGTTGGGCTTTGCAGCTTGCACGGAACCATAGACTGCGCAGGCACCCACTGCCAAGATTATGGAAGCGTTTTCGGCAGATTCCCGCAAGACTTGTTCGGCGGTCTTCCCCCCAATCGTGCAGTAAATACCGCCATCTTTGGTAGGAATAGAGCCGTTTACTACCAGGATATGTTCCTTCGCGTTAGTATCAGCCAGCGCCTTTTCGGCGGCCTCGCCGGCTGCCGCCATTACTAGCTCGTTGTAGTTCACCGACAGCAGGTTCAGTACCACTTCTTCTACTGTGGTTCCCCCGCTACGCAAAGTAGATTCCATGCAGCCAGTACATTCTTGCAGCTGCAGCCAGACCACATTGGGTTTAGTAATCGCCCCTAGTTTGTCGGCCAGTTCTTCGGCAGCTTTTTGCGCCGGAGCAGCGTGTGCTAACTCCGGCGTGCCTACCGCGAAAATGGCTGCTAGTCCAGCACAGTATTTAACGAAATCCCGTCGACTCACCCCGGCACTGGCAAGGTTATCGGCGAGGGTTCCCTCCCGCCACGGTTTTATCTCATAGCTCATTTCCGGTTCCTCACTGATATTGAAGTTAGACCACAACGTCTCTCGAAATCATTATATTCAGTTATGCATTTATCTGATTGACCTGTTAAAACACCTATTTTATTTCGCAAAAAAAAATTACGTATTTATAGTTGCTTTAGCCACTTGATCCAGGGGTCAATTCCTTCCCCATTGAGCGCAGACAGTTCAATCACCTTCACTCCCGGATTAACCTGTTCTAGATATCCGCGGAACCGATCCATATCGAACTTTAGATAGGGCGCCAGATCCATCTTATTTACCACCACGATTTCTACCGAGCGGAACATCACCGGATACTTTAGAGGCTTATCTTCGCCCTCGGTAATAGAAAACACCATTGCCTTGGCGTTCTCACCCACGTCGAACTCTGCCGGACACACTAGGTTACCCACATTTTCAATGATTACCAGGTCAAGTTGATCGAGATCCAAACCATCCAGCGTGTGGTGCACCATAGGGGCATCCAAGTGGCATTCGCCGCCAAAACCTTGTCCGGTGTTCAGTAGGGATATTTGGGCGCCGTAACCGTCCAGGCGCTCGGCATCTAAAGGAGTCTCAATATCGCCTTCGATAATCCCTACCCGCAGCTGACCTTGCAGTTTCGCCAGAGTGTGCTCCAGCAGAGTAGTTTTTCCCGATCCGGGCGAACTCATCAGGTTAACCACTTTCACGTTATTATCTGCGAATGCCTGGCGGTTATGCTCTGCCAAGTGGTCGTTTTCTGCATAGATATCTTCTAGGATTTCAATGCGTTCTTTCTCGGTGTCGTATCCGGAGTGATCCCCGATTACTTCCGGGTCAGCCACATAGTCACCGTGATCGTGGTGGTGGGCATGATCTCCGTGATCGTGTGAGTGTACCGTGCCATCATCATGACGATGAAAACGTCCCATATTATTGTTTCCTCTCTGGCGTGACTTCTATGGACACTACTCTAAACTCTTCCCCGCTAATGACCGCTACCTCACGGGAGGAACAGTTTGCGCAGCGAAAATCTAAAACTTCCTCCAACTGGGTTTTTGATCCACAGTTTTGGCAAACAATCACCGCTGGAATCTCGGTGATATTAAGCTGGGCAGGACCCGACAAAGTGTTTTTACGAACGGCACCCCAAGCAAATTGCAATGCTTCTGGTACTACTTGTCGTAAATGCCCCACCTCTAGCTCTACCTCTAAAACCTCACGTCCCGCCGCATGCCGGGAAACGATGCGAGCCAGTTGGCGGGAAAGCGCAACTTCATGCATTGTTTCTCCTTTATTGGTCTGGCGGGAGCCGCCGCAAGGGCGCTACTAACCTTACCTTGTTCCCTGCCTTCTGCTTACCGCTAGGCTTAGAATGTTGGGGTTTCACTAAACGAGGAGGATGGGATGCGGCGAGCCTATCGGCTGCGCGGAGTCGTGCAAGGGGTGGGGTTTCGCCCGCACGTAGCGAAAGTCGCCGCCGACTTCCCCATCAGTGGTTTCGTAGGCAATGATGACGAATCGGTGTTTATTGAAGCCCAAGGCGCCGCCAGCGATATTGAAAACTTCATGACGAAAATGCTGGCGACCCTACCTCCCCTGGCGAGCGTCCTCCAATGCGTTGCCCGAGAGATTCCAGAGCAGGAGGGCGAAAATGGATTTAGGATTGTGTCTTCGCGGCGGCGTTCTGGCGCGCGCACTTTGATTCCCCCCGATACCGCCACCTGCCCGGATTGCTGCCGGGAAATGACTGACCCAAATAATCGGCGCTATCACTATCCCTTCATTACCTGCACCAATTGTGGTCCGCGGGCAACGATTATGGTGGATTTACCCTACGACCGGGACACCACCACTATGGTTAAGTTCCCGATGTGTCCGGCCTGTCAGGCAGAATATACCGATCCCAAAAACCGCCGCTACCACGCGCAACCGGTGAGTTGTTTTGATTGCGGCCCGGTGCTGTGGGTGAGCGATACTACCAACCCAAATCTGCGCCCTCCGACGGGAGATCGCCGCGCCTTGATTGCCGCCGCCCTATCTGAGGCTCGTGCGCGTTTGCGGCGCGGAGAAATCCTGGCGGTGAAAGGTATTGGCGGTTTTCATCTGCTGTGCGATGCCCGCAATCAAGAGGCGGTGGCGGGGCTGCGTAAACAGAAAAACCGCGGGGATAAACCGTTTGCAGTGATGGCGCCCAATGTTGATGCAGCTAAATCACTCGCGCAACTAAATACTCAGCAGTTAACGGAAGTTTCTTCCCCGGCGCGCCCCATTGTGATTGCGCCTTTTGGTTCCGGATATGATTTGGCTCCCGCGGTTGCTCCCGGCTTAGGGGATGTGGGGATTTTATTGCCCTACGCCCCTTTGCATTTAGAACTGTTAAGCGCAGAATGTGCCGAAATGTCCCTGGTGGCGACTTCCGGGAATCTGGCGGGAGAGCCGCTGTGTTTTACTAACGAGGACGCACTCGCGCGTTTGGCTGGAATCGCTGATGGTTTCGTTTTCCATGACCGCGATATTCACCTGCCGATGGAGGACTCGGTATTTCTGGCCAACTCGCAGGTAACGATCCCTTCCCGGCGTTCGCGAGGCTACGCACCGCTGCCGGTGACGCTCCCGCAGGTAGCCGCAGTACCGACTTTGGCGGTAGGCGGGGAATTAAAAAACAGTTTCTGCCTGGCCAGTGGAGATTGGGCGCATATATCGGGTCATATTGGTGATATGGGTACCCTCGCCAGCCAGGAAGCATTAGATAGGGCGGTAACCCAAATGTTGAATTTTCAGCATTCTCGGCCGGAAAAAGTAGTCTGCGACCTGCATCCTGCCTATTCCACCGTCAGTTGGGCTTCCCGTTTCGCTGACCAGCGCGGCATCGAGTTATTACAGGTACAGCACCATGTGGCGCACGCCTATAGCCTGTTGGCAGAGCGCTCTCACCTGGATCCGGCGGTAATCGTGGCAGTAGATGGCACCGGGTACGGCACGGATGGCACTATCTGGGGCGGAGAAATCCTGGAAATTGTGGGAGCTGCTTGGCACCGCCGCACTCACCTGCCCACATTTAGTCTGGTGGGAGGGGATCGCGCCGTGCGCTATCCCTGGCGGGTCGCCTTGGGGATTGCCCACGATTGGAAGCTGGAGGGGATTACCCAAAAAATCAGCAGCGAGATCGGGAATCGACAAGGAAAGAGTGCCGAATTAGAACTGGTGAAAAGTCAGTTAAACAGTGGCTTTGGAGTAGTCGCCACTACCAGTTGTGGCAGATTATTTGATGCCGCGGCCGCCGTATTAGGTATCTGCATAGAAGTAACCTACGAGGCGCAAGCGGCAATGGAACTAGAGTATGTTGCCACCACTTGGGCAAATAGGAACGCAGAGATGCAGGCTCAGCGCTTTGGTAGCTACCGGGAAATTTTTGAGATGCTCACTGAGGAGGAGCGGGAAGTAGGCGAACGCGCCTGGCTGTTCCACCTGGGGATGGCGCAGCTATTGGCTGCCCAGGCTGAGGAAACTGCCGAAAAAGCGGGCATAAGAACTGTGGGGTTGACCGGTGGGGTTGCCCTTAATCGCCTATTTAGCAGCCATTTTATCCGGATTATGCGCGAAGGCGGCTATGAAGTCTTGACTCACAAGACCGTGCCCCCAAATGATGGGGGGCTGAGCCTAGGGCAAGCGTGGGCAGCAGTTTTGGGGGCTTGCTTGGGGTGATTTTAGTAGGTCAGACCTACGATTAATCTGTTCCTTCGAGTCTGTTAGCATATTCGCGGAAGCGGATCGCCCACCAGCATGTCAATCATGCGAGTGCCTCCGAAAGCCGTCACCATTACTACCGATGACTCTGGTTTTGAAACTACCCGCCCGATATTAGCGACCTCTTCCCCGCCGGGCAGTGCTCGCAGGGCTGTTAACGCCGCATCTACCTGTTCGGCAGGAACTACCGCGCAGAACATTCCCTCGTTCGCCACATAGATGGGGTCGATGCCCAACATATCGCAGGCGCCGCGGGTCATATCGTGTACCGGAATAGATTCGTCCT
>ERZ1673752.4522-NODE-4522-length-11469-cov-30.881987_pt1 | contig 11469 bp, 6 predicted proteins | sample MGYA00580195_ERZ1673752 | MGnify/ENA primary metagenome ERZ1673752 (study PRJEB41218, sample SAMN15661744) | gut metagenome | host: Homo sapiens | place: Canada: London | collected 2015-08-20/2019-03-30 | study: EMG produced TPA metagenomics assembly of...
TTTCCGTTAAAGATGTATCCGCTCAGGGTAACTCCCGGCTCCAAAGCGGCACTTCGCATATCCTTAACCACTACAAAATCCATATCTTGCGCCGCATTGATCAGTAGTTCGACGGTTATTTTGTCGCCTTTTTGCACCGTATTTACGGCAAGCGTATCTAATGGCTCCATACGTATGGTTCCGTTGGGCGCGGTGACGGAGCGGAACATTTTACGCGAAACGGCCAGTTCGTTGCTCGATGCGGCTTCAATTCCCCGGGCGGGATGGGTGAAAGTGGCGGTTACGGCTCCGCGTGCAATGCCCTTCCCCTCCTTCAGCGCGGTAACGGATTGAGGAACGGGAGCACCGTTTGCGAGCAAAAGCACCTTGTTGATGGCAGGCGAGCCGCTGCCGGTAGCCGACGGATCCGCACTGCTTCGGAAAACTTCGCCGTCAGGCAACGTGAGGGATACCGATCCGTTGTAATCGGTGAGGGAGCCCATTCCGTCGAAAAGAGCGGTCAGTGCGCACAAAGTGGATATATCGTCGCCCCAGTTGGCAGTATGCTTTTTGTTCAGCAACCATACTTTCATTTCCTCCACTTTGGGGGCTTGATCGGGGAAAAGGCTCAATGCTTCGATGGCGGCGCACTGTTCCCGTACGCGAACCCAATCGGCGTATTGCCCAAATCCGCTGCTGCTGCGGAGCGTTAGCCCCCTGTCGCCATCGGGAATTAGGTATTCGGCGAGGCGTTCCTGTGCACGAAGCGCTTGCGCTGTGTTGCCCGCTTTTTGCAATACAACGATGAAACGTGACAGCACTTTGAGTTGAAGTTGCGGAATTTGCCTTTGCATTTGCCGATAAAAGGCATCCGTAGCGCCTTGGCGGCTGGTTAGCTTGTCCGGACGGCAGAGCGCGGTTAGATATAGCCAATCTACTTTTTCGGCATCAGTTAGGAACGCCTTTTTGCGTAATTCGCTTTGGTAGGCGTTGTTCATCGCTTTTTCGAGATAAGCGTAGGCATCGCGTTGGAGCGCTACAAGCTCCTTATCGAGATGATCAACAGGCATTTTAGCCAAAAGAAGCAGCGTGTATTGCGTGATAAACGGGTTCGCCGGCATGCCGGGAAACCAGGAAAAACCACCTTCCGAGGTTTGTACTTTGCGTAAGGCCATGAGCGCTCGGCTGCGGGAAGCCTCCATTTGGGTAGAATCGAGTAGTAGCGTGAGCCGAGCGATCTGCTCTGTTTCTAAAACGGCATCTCGCCGGAAGGGCGTTTTGTCCATATCGGCAAGGCGTAGATCCGTAGGTTTTGACAAATTGCCCGCAGGTTGTACCCCGGTAGCGGCACGCAATTGGAGCAAACGACGGAATGCCGGCTGCTCTTTCAGTAGTGATGCGGCTACGCCGTGGGCATAAAGCGTGAGCGCATTGCGGAGTGCGTCCGTTTCGTCAGCGGTAATAAGCGCGGGCAATGCATCCAAAGCACTCCAAAGCGGATTGGCGGTTGCTTCGAGCCGAAGAGTGCGATTTTGCGCTTCCGCACTACCTCCGGAGAATAAGGAACCGAGATTTAGCACGCGAGGCACGCCGGGGCGCAACAAGAAAGGTATGCTTTCTATAAACGGCTTACGGATAGCGAATTGAGGCATTAGCCGCTCCTCGCCGTCACTGATCCTGCCTGCGTCCGCAACGATGCGGCATTTTACCGCCGATTGTCCTTCCGTATAGGGCAATTCAAACGTATATACGGAATCGGATTGCCCCTGTAGCGCAAAGGGTAGTACGCAACTTGTCAACGGTTGATCGGTCAAAACGTCCAAAATGTCCAACGTAATATTTCCGCGGAGCGGTTCGGTGCCTTGATTGTGTAGTTCGGCTGCTACGGTAGAGCGGTCGCCTTCGCGCAGATAGCGTGGGAAGTTAGTGGTAAGGGTTAGATCTTTATTCACCACAAAATGCTCCGTATGGGTAAAATCTTCCATCGTTTTGTTGTGAGCGAATAGGCACAACTGGTAGCGGGTAAGCGAGTGTGGCAGCGAAAAGGATACCGAGGCATCGCCTTTGGGGCTTAGTTTTACGAACGGCATCCATACGGCTGTTTCGGAAAAGTCGGTGCGTAACGCATTAGCGTTCGCTTTTGTTGTTTTACTGCCATAACCGGTTACCACTATTTCCTGCAGCTGCGGCCCGGAGCTATCATTCTGTGCTTCTACATCCATAGCCGCGGCAGCGGGTCGAGCCGCCTTGGCACACGAATTCTCCATTTCCGCATAAACGGCTCTTGCTCCATATAGTGAGCCGGAAAGCATTCTTGCTACTCGAAAATCATAAGGCATAAAAAGGTCGAACTGCCAATGTTCCTCAGCGGATGGCGTGCATTGGCAAACAAGACCTATATAGGTATTCGTTATCCATTCGGGCTCTATAAAGGCGCGGTAAGGCTTGTACGGCTTATAAAAGGTAAAATGGGGCATTACGTAGGATGAAAAGGCATTTAAAGCCGCATCAAACGCCCAAACGGCAAGCTCCGCCGGGTAGCGTGTACCGGTTGAATCTGCCAGCGAAACCGAAATTTGTACCGTTTCGCCGGGCTGATATTGCTTGCGAAGGAAGCTGACTTTCAGCTCGGGGCGCGGTTGCTCGGGGCGTTTCGTAAGGATAAATTCTTCCTGAGCAATATTGCCTTTGCAAATGGAGAATAGCTGTAGTCGCGCCTCCGGATAGCTATTTTCTATCGGAAACTCCAAGATGCGCTGTTCTTTGTCCAGTACCAATTTTCCGGAGCGGAGATCCTCTTCGGACGTGAAAAGGTACCAGTAGACGGTTCGATCCGGTTCAGCGGAGGAAATGAGCAGTTTTGCCGGGTTTCCTGCACTATACTCGGTGGAAATGGGGTGGGTAAAAAGCATATCGCGGCTCGCTGCCGGTCCGTTATGCAATCCGAATAGAAGAAAATCCTCCTTCGCTTCGTTCAGTACGCCTTTGTAGTTGGCTGATAGGTATATACGATAGTATCCATCGGGCAATGCCTTCAAAGCGTGTACATCTATCGGTTGATCGCTTTCAAATGTACCGCTCAAAAGTGTTTTTAGAGTATCTGTTTGTGACACAATGCGATACTGACCGCTGAGGGAAAGTAGCTTATCGTTGTACTCTTTTGCGGTAATGCGCCAATCGGAAAGCTGTTCTTTGGGCTGTTTCTTAGCGAGCGAGCTACTCAAATGTACACGCTCTTTTCCGGTAAAAAAGATATAAGAGGCGGAATGCGTTTCACCCTCCCGAGAAGTTACGGTAATTTCGTAGCGGAATAGGAGCCACGTTTCGTCCAACCCGGTGCGATTTGTAGCGGCAAAGCGGGCTGAGTCCGCGGCGGAAAGACGCAAGGCGGGCAACGTAAGGGTAGTGCGCCCGAAGCTATCGGTAGTGAGATTTCCCTCCGCTACGAGATACCGGTCGCCTTCATCGGCCCAAAAGTAGCGGAAAGGCTCACAAGCGATTAAACGGTAACGAACATCTGCATCCGCCACCGGAGCCGAGCTGTAGCGCCGAACGGATGCGTTGAGCGTGAGGGCGCGTCCGTAATAGGGCGTGGAAAGGAGTGAATCGATCACTACTTCGTAGGTAGGACGTTTATACGCTTCTACACGAAAATCGGCCGGCGAGGAGGATTGAAAATTGTTTCCCTCTATGATTATTTGGCAACGAGCCGGAGGCATATCGGCGGGTAATTGCGTAGTGCCTGTAAATGAGCCCATTTCGTTGGTGGTATAGGTCCCCAGATCGCTCCTTTCTCCGGTAGTAAAGTTATACAAAAAGAGCTTTTGTTTGCTGCTCGATAAAGGCGTTTTCTCTTGGTCGTTAGCGCGAAAAACGATCCCTTTAAACGATACTTTTTGCCCGGGACGATAGAGCGCCCGATCGGTAAAAAGCGTGTAGGAAAGTGATGTTTCTTTGGATTTGTTTTCTCTTCCCCACAAATTGCGCACCATAGGGGCATAGGTATCCTGCTCTGTATAGGCAAGCGTGCGCCAATAGTAGCCTCGTTCCGGTGTGCGAAAGCGCACTATTCCCTCCTTGTCGGCAGTGAATCTGAGCGAAAGTAGCTTTTTTTGGTAATCAGATTGCAATTGTAATGCGGCACCGGCTATCGGTTTGCCTTCACGAGCATCTACAATCAGCGCTTCGCAGCTATCGCCGGTTGCACGTTTCAAGGAAAGCACGTTCGTAACGTGAAGCATTATTGATTCCGTGCCTTGCTGCGTTTTCTTCCTAAATGCGGCATCTGTTGGCTGCATTTTTGCCTTAATCAGGTAATGCCCATCGGGGAGAGAGGGCAAAAAGAGGGTAGTATCGTTTGTTTGGTAATCGTTGTTTTGCGGCAGATCTATAGTGTCGCGGCGGAAAAAGTGTGCTGCTTTCTCCAGAACGGCTAGTTGCTGCCGTTCGGTTTCATGGCTTTGAAGCGTCCGCTCCAGAGCCGCTTTTGCGTCATTTGCACGATAGATGCTTAAGGTAATGCGATCAATACCTTTGTAAGAAACGTCCAGTTCCGGTTGGTTGCCGGTGAAGCAGACGCCGCTACTTACATACATTTGGAACATCGGTTCCTTTATGGCGCACAAAAACCGCTGGATGCGTTGAGCCGCATGTCCCCTTGCTTTTTGGCTTAGGATGCGTTCGCCCAGCTCTACGGCATCCCGATTTCGCTCAGCCTGATAGAGCAGGTCCACTTTATCGGCATATGTTTCGTACAAATAGTCCGATTGGGGTAGCAAGGAAGTATATTTGTCCAAAAGAGCATCAAGCCACCGGAGGTGCTCGTCAATAGCATCTTTCGGCAAAAACTCCCCACGCAGTTTTTGGAACATCAGCTTTTCCGCTACGTTGGTTGCTTCCTTTTCTGCCGTAATTAGCTCATACAGACATCGTTTGGGCAGATCATCCGGTTCAAACGAGCCTACCTTTATTCCGTTTTGTACGTCATGGCTCAAGGGCGGAAGGTACTCTGGGTGAACTGTGTAGGTAAGTCGCGCCAGGTCTGCCCATTTTGTGGCACATAGATTTACCAACCTTTCAAGCAATGAATAGCGTAAATTATGCTCTATTCCGCCACTTGCGTTGCCAAACGTATAGAGGTGTGGATACCTTTTGGTGGATTCGTGCGTCAAAGAGGCACTTAATGCGGTAAATTGGTCCCATTCGCGGCATACTTCCTTGAGGTATTGCGGTGCGCTCCAAAGCTCAATTTGCTCTAACGGTAGCTCTTCGGTGCGCAACTCGTTCCCTTCGCCTTGGTTATTGGCGTATCCCCTGGCGTACGTTTCGATTAGTACTGCTTTGAGGAGGGCACGGTCGCATGCCGGCAACCAAGCCTCATTGCTCTGAGCTTTTAGGCGTATTAATGATTCGGCGGGATCATCGTCTATTTCCGAAAAGAAGCTCCAAACGGCGGCTTCCGTATAGTCCGATGCGGCTTTATCACGCTTAGCACCGGTGGAAATGAGCGCTAACTGCTTCCGAAACGTAGCCGGAAGATTTTTCTTTTGTGCTTTTTGGCACGCCTGCCAAAGTGCTTCGTATTGCGTTTGCGCCGGTAACATTGCCACTGAAACTATGCTTAATAAAACGATAGTAGCCAGTCGTATTGCGCGACTGCTCCATCTTGTTGCTCCCTTTTCCATATTTCGTTCCCGAAAAAAAATAACCTCTCTTTACCGCAAATATACGATTATTCTGTGTATAAAATGAGAAGAAAAGGAGCAAAATGCAGCATAGTTTCGGATGCCGGCAGGCGGTCTATTCTACCCCGCCACCTTTCGTTTTGCACATTGTAGTATGCACTGTTTGGTAGCGGGGCTATACGCGTTTATTCAAGCGAGTAGTAGGAGGCAACCTTTAGTTCGGGCGTTACGTCAATTTGGCGGATCACTCCGTCGGACGAAACTATGTCAAACGTGATAAACGGACGGGGCGATTCGCCGTTTATGTAGGGGCGGAAGTTGAAAAGGTAGGCAAAAGCGGTTTTGTACTTAGGTTTTGCGAACTGCTTTGCCAGCTTTTTGTAATAATCGGCACCCCAGAAGCGACAGTTTTTCAGCCCACTACGCTCGGTAAAGAGCGTCGATTCGTCGCGATAACGAAGCGTTTCCTTGATGAATGAGTGGTATGCTTTGTTGAGCACTTCCTTTGTGTCGAGCAATTTGCCGTTAATTGCGGAAATGCGGTCGCCAGCCTTTATGCCGGCTTTATCGGCCGGGCTGCCCGGTACCACCAGTGCCACCAAGCTGATATCATCGGCGTTATAAACAATCCCTGTATAGTTATAACGGCGCGAAACGGCACGTATCGAGGGATTGAGCTCATAACGCACAAAGGGGAACTGCATTAACATAACGGGCACAGCGTTGTGTGCGTAGTCCGCTATGATATATTCATGCAAAAAGTGTTCCACTGCCTCGCAACTCCATAACATACGTCCGCTGTTTCGAGCATCGAAAAAGCGAATTCCGAAGGTTAGTACATAGGGAGCGAGCTGTTTATCTGCGCCCACTTCCAAAAAGGGTAGTGGCGTTAGGATACCACTTTCCGGAGCAATGCGCAGGCAGTTGCGTGTAGGGGTACGCTTTGCGAGCTCCGGTTTGTAGAAGGGGTTATTAGCCAAACGGTAATAGAAGTCCACCACCACATCGGCATCGCCGGCATCGTAGCGGAGGCCTTTTCGCTCAAGGCTCTGTTTCAGAGCCGCTTTAATTGCTTCGTCTGTTTCGTCCGATGCGGTTGATTTGGCATTAACAAAGGCAAAGCTCTGGTACGCTTCAAAGCTAGTTTGTCCCTCTTTGCCGGTATCGAAGGGATAAACGATTACTCTTTCCGAGGCATCCTCCATGCTGTATAGCGAAAATGCACGCGTCAGCTGCCGTTCATCGATCATATTGTAATCCAAGCAGTAGCGTGGTAGTATACGGTTGCTGTGGTGATACGCAAAATTGGATACCGAAAGCCGCGTTTCGTCATTATTGGGATCGGTCAGTTTGGCTATCAGAGCAGTTTCGTCCATATTGGCGGTTGGTTCGCCGTTAATACTATCGATAATGTCTCCTACGTTCAATCCGGCACGAGCGGCGGGTGAAAGCGGTTCGACGGACAAAATGACCGGTCGATTTGCACCCCAGTTTTCGTTGTAACTCAACTGATATTCAAAGCCGATATAGCAGTTTGCCGCGCCTTTTTTCTGAGCATTTGCGGGCAAAACAAGGGTTAGATGCGCCACTATGGATAGGAACACGAGCGCGAATAAGCGGTTGATTTTCATAACAGGTATGTTGATAATGGGTTTGTTTCGTGGTATAACGAGCGGAAACAGAGCGTTAGAGCCGCTTGTACGGCTGTTTGCGTGATGCTGTTTCGGCTTCCTTTTAGGTTGAGGCATTCGGTACGAACCCCCTTTTTTGAGGCAAAAGCGAGCCAAACGGTACCTACCTTTGTGTCGTCGTCCGGTGACGAGGGGCCGGCGGCTCCCGTACTGGCAAGAGCATAATCGGCACTGAATTGGCGCAGCGCGCCTATAGCCATCGCTTCCGCCACGGAGGCGCTAACCACGCCGTTGCGTTCAATTTGCTCGGCAGGTACGCATAAAAGCGCGCTTTTAACCGCTTCAGTGTACGCAACGATGCTGCCTTTGAACCAGTGCGATGCACCGGGATAGCGGCACAGAGCGGAGGCTATGCCGCCCGCTGTACAGCTTTCCGCCGTAACCAGGGTGGCGTGGCGCGTAAGTAGCTGTGTGGCAATTCGCTCCACAAGGGCATCGCAGACGGGTTGCACGGCGTTAGTGGATGGTAGTTTTGACAAAGGGAACTGCATCGATGGGTGCTTTTTCGCCCCGCAAATGGCTGAAGTAGCCCGCCACGGCCACCATAGCCGCGTTATCCGTAGTATAGGCAAACTTGGGGATGTATACCTTCCAGCCCAAGCGAGCGCCATACTCGAGGAACGCATCGCGTAATCCGGTGTTGGCGGATACTCCTCCCGCTACAGCTACACGCGGTATCTGCAGCTCCTGAGCGGCACGTTGCAATTTACCCATCAGAATGTCGATAACGGTGCTCTGTAGCGATGCCGCCAAATCGGCTTTATTCTTTTCGATAAAATCGGCATCGCGTGCCAATTCGTCCCGCAAAGTGTAGAGGAATGAGGTCTTCAATCCGCTAAAACTATAATCGTATCCGCCCACATGAGGCTTAGCGAAGCGGAATCGGTGCGGATCGCCCTCGTTGGCGAGCCGATTGATTACGGGTCCGCCTGGGTAGCCTAATCCCATCACTTTGGCGCATTTATCAAAAGCCTCACCGGCAGCATCGTCAATGGTTTGCCCGATAACTTCCATTTCGTACGGTGAATCCAAGCGAACAATTTGCGAGTTACCGCCCGAAACCAATAGGCAGAGAAACGGAAACTCGGGAAATTGCTTGTTCTCCTCACCCTTTTCATACAAAAAGTGTGCCAACACATGCGCCCGAAGATGGTTGATAAAAATGAGCGGTTTGCCTAACGATAGGGCAAAAGCCTTAGCAAAATTGACTCCCACCAATAGCGAACCGAGCAAACCGGGCCCTGCCGTGCATGCAACGGCGTCAATCTGTTCCTTATTCACACCGGCTCTTTTGAGGGCTGTAGCTACCACCGGTACTATATTTTCCTGATGCGCTCGGGATGCCATTTCGGGTACTACGCCGCCAAACTCGGTATGTACTGCCTGAGAGGCAGTTACGTTGCTCAGCAGCATACGTCCGCGCACCACGGCGGCACCGGTATCGTCGCAGCTGCTCTCTATTCCTAAAATAAGGGGTTCCTTATCGTTCATGCCCATATGCACCTTTTTTCTTACGAGAACAAAGGTACTATTTTGCGCTCGGAATGTGGCTGTTACTCAGGCGACAGGCGCTTAAATCCGGGAATTGTCCACCGGTAGCGATTGGCCAACAGCCTGATACTGAGCACTAAGACGGAAGTAACCAATCCGATGAAGGGGATGCTGAGCGCTGTGAATGAATACAGGAAAATATAGAACAAACCCCCTATAACACAGGCAGAAGCGTACACTTCCTTTACAAAGATATGGGGAATTTCGTTTACCAATATATCCCTGAGCATACCGCCGAATGCGCCTGTAATGGTAGCCATAATGGGGGCAACCCAAAGGGGCATTCCCGCTTCAATACTGCGCTGTGCGCCCACTACGGAAAACATACCCAAACCAACCGAATCGAGGAAGAAAACGAAGTGTTCCACCCGTAGAATATGTTTGCGGAATGCGGCGTATAAAATCAAAGCGAGCATCGTGATAATGAGGTAGATAGGGTTGGCGAACCAAAATACCGGTATATCCAGCATCATATCGCGCAACGTACCGCCACCCACCGCGGTAACAAAACCCACTACATAGGTGCCAAACCAGTCTAAATCACGCTCTTCGGCAACGCGAATGCCGCTCACGGCGAAAGCAAATGTACCGAGGTAATCGCTCCAAAGCGAGTAGTCGCGGATAAAATCCAATAATGTTTGATTGTTGCTCATAGCCCCTTTTCTGCACAAAGTTCTCCGATAAGTGTGGCTTGCGTGGCGCTGAGTACGCGCACCGTTACGAAGCTCCCGATGCGCGCCTCCCCTTTGGGAAAAACGACCACTTTATTGGTTGTGGTGCGGCCGTAGTACTGCAAGCGGCTTTTACGGCTCACGCCCTCCACCAGTACTTCAAATATTTTGCCTTTATCGCGTTCGTTCGATTCTAAGCTGAGCCGGTTCTGTAGCGAGATAAGCTCCTCAAGCCGACGCAGTTTCACCTCTTCAGGAACATCGTCGGGATAATGCCGGGCGGCATAGGTAGTAGGGCGTTCGCTATACTTAAACAGGAATGCCGAATCGAAGCGTACCGTTTCCATCAGCGAGAGTGTTTGGCGGTGATCTTCCTCCGTTTCACCGCTGAATCCGCAGAATATATCGGTGGAAATACCGCAGTGCGGAATTTTGCTCCGCAGCGTAGCGATGCGATCCAAATACCATTCGCGTGTATAGCCGCGGCGCATCCGCTCCAGAACCGCATTGCTGCCGCTCTGCACGGGCAGATGGATATGGGCGCAAATTTGCGGTATTTCTGCCATCGTTTCAATCAATTTGTCGCTCATATGGCGCGGATGCGGCGATGTGTAACGAATACGCATTTGCGGCGCCATTTGGTGAATAGCGCGCAGCAGATCAGGGAAATCCACCTCGTCGCCCTCTTCGCTTCGATAGAAGTAACCGTTCACTTTTTGCCCCAAAAGGGTCACTTCGCGGAAACCGGCCTCTTTCATGGCGGCAATCTCCCGATAGATGCTTTCCGGCTCACGGCTCCGCTCGCGCCCTCGCGTGAAGGGAACGATGCAATAGGAGCAAAATTCGTCGCAACCCCGCATAATGCTCACAAAACCAGATATATTCAGCCCGGGCAACTTGAGCGGTACCACATCTCTATAGGTTTCCTCTTTGCTCAGCGTTACATTGATCGCCTTGCCGCCTGCCTCTACATCTGCGAGCAGGTTGGGCAGATCGGTGTACGCATCGGGCCCTGCCACTAAATCCACGCCATGCTCCGCGAGCAGCCGCTCCTTAACGCGTTCCGCCATGCAGCCCAGTACCCCTATTACTGCCGGTTTACCGCATTTGCGCCGTAGTGCCTGCAAATTCTCTATTCGCCCTATTACGCGCTTTTCCGCATTATCCCTCACGCTGCACGTATTGATCAGCATTACGTCCGCCTCTTCCGGCTTTTCCGTGAAGCTGTATCCAACCGTTTGCAGGATGGCAGCCACCACTTCCGTATCGGCTACGTTCATTTGGCAACCATAGGTTTCGATGTGTACTACTTTTTGCGGTATTTGTTCTGACATTTTATTGTTGATAATTGGGGGTGTTAAGGTCTTAACTCGTTATAGGATGGTTAAGGTATTGTAAAACGATGCCCAAATAGGGGTTACAAAGTTGTTGCATTGAGAATAAATCTCCACCTTTGCATTGGAAAAGAGAGATTTTTCTATAGTTAAGGTTTTGGTTAATGTAGGAAGGGCGAGTCGGGAGATTCGCCCTTTTGCTTGGTACCGGACTGAAGCGGATCTAATGGGGCGAGCGGTTGCCTCCCACGCACGGCGCGAAAGGTATATACCTTTCCCCGAATAGGTATATACCTTTGGAGCGAAACGTATATACCTTTCACTCGGAACATATATACCTTTTGCCGCACTCATCGGACCGTGCCAAAATCCCTTCTGTTCCCTTCGACCTATATTCACCTTTATTTAGTACCTTTGGGCGTTACTCATTCCTTTGCAAAAGTACAAAGGAAGCGCGACACTTAGGCTATTGCCGGATGAAAAGAAGACCATTGATAGGAAAATAATGTACAAAGTAATGAGTGCCGATGAGGCGGCAAGGTTGATTAAAAATGGCGAT
>ERZ1673752.4527-NODE-4527-length-11460-cov-12.693117_pt1 | contig 11460 bp, 10 predicted proteins | sample MGYA00580195_ERZ1673752 | MGnify/ENA primary metagenome ERZ1673752 (study PRJEB41218, sample SAMN15661744) | gut metagenome | host: Homo sapiens | place: Canada: London | collected 2015-08-20/2019-03-30 | study: EMG produced TPA metagenomics assembly of...
TTCGCCATATATTCCCTAAACGCCATGGCCGGAACGGTGTTACCCCAAACCACCCCGTAGTAACTGCCGTTAATATAAATTCCGGCTAAATGGCGGTTTCCACCCTGAGAAAAACCCACCCACACCGCGGTAGCAAGATTGGGGGTTGCTCCTACCGTCCAGGCGGCTTTGGGCCCGTCAGTGGTTCCGGTTTTAGCCATTACTTGTCGGCCGATGCTTACCCGACCTCCATAGCTATTGGCGGTAGAAACTAGCACCTGGGCGGTCTTATTGGCTACTTTTTCGTCGATAGTCCTTTTGCAGTTCGCGGAAGGAACTTTTAAGTTCTTGCCCTCAGAATCGGTGACCTTTTCCAAAGCAATGGGAGTACAACGGTTTCCTCCGGAGGCAATAGTGCCGAAAGCATTAGCCATATTCAAAGGCGGAATTGAAGCGGCACCAATAATGAAGGAAGGTCCGAAATCTTCTTTTACATTGGGATCTCCGCTGACCGCCCCCATCTTTTGACCCATCTTGTAAATATCACAAAGATCCAGGTTAACGGCCATTCCCGCGTAGGTGGTGTTTAAAGATTTCTCGGTACCCTCTACTACGGAGGTGGCATAGTTGTTTCCTCCACTAGCGTTCTTTAACGGCCAAGAGCCAGCATGTACCGGGCAGTTACCGGAAATCTTCCAGTCCTGAGCGGAATAATAGGTGCGTCCTCCCACCACCGAATAGGCAGAATATCCGTTATCAAACCAGGTGGCCAAGGTTACTGGTTTATAGGATGATCCCGGCTGGAAGCCGGCACCACCGCCATGGGCTTTATCCACCCCAAAAGAGGTTTCAGTTGCTCGCGGATGCTCCTCGTCTGGATTCCCGTAGGGAGTGTTTTGCGCTAAGGCACGAACTTTCCCAGTACCAGGTTCGATGGAGGCTATCGCCACTGATAGGCCGGAGGAATCATTTTCAGGAATCCGGTTAAAGGCGGTATCGGTAGCCGCTTCCTGCATATCGGAGTCCATCGTGGTGTAAATCTTGAGACCCCCGCGTAGCAGCAGCCGGGCGCGATCATTAACCGACTTTCCAAAAGCCGGATTGTTATAGATTTCATTAACCGCGAAAGCACAGAAATACGAGGCTTTTCCTGCAGCAGCGCATCCCTGACGAAAATGCGAAACCTTCAGCATATCTTCTATTTTTAACGCCTTGGCTTCCTCGTACTGCTTATAGGTAATCATCCGTTCCCGTAGCATAGCCTTTAGTACCTGGTCACGGCGATTCTTACCGGCTTCGGGATGTACTGTGGGGTCATATTTTGCCGGGGATTGGGTCATCCCGGCCAGCAGCGCACCCTCACTAATCGATAAATCCTTCGCGCCTTTAGAAAAATAGTAACGGCTAGCAGATTCCACCCCGTAAACCGAGGCTCCGTAGGGAGCGATATTTAAGTACCCCTCTAATATCTGGTCTTTGGAAAGTTTCTTTTCAATAGCGAGGGCGTCTTTGGCTTCCCGCATTTTCCGGGCAATACTCTGTTCACGGGCTTTGCGAACCTCGTTCATATCTCCCGCGCGCAACCCCTTGTCTATCAAGGTGTTCTTGACCAGCTGCTGGGTAAGAGTAGAGGCACCTTGGGTATCGCGACCAGCTAAGTTGTTAACAATGGCGCGTGCCATCCCTTCTAGATCTACCCCCCGATGCTCGTAGAAGCGGTGATCTTCGATGGCGATGGTCCCTTTTTGTACCCAGGGGGACATATCTTTAAGTTTGACTACGATTCGATTCTCCGCATAAAAGCGGGCGATTTCTTTGCCATCGTGCGAATAAAGTACTGATTGTTGGGAAGGCGGGGTGGGTTTGAATTCGCTGGGAATCTCGGTCATTGCGCTCATCCCTACCCGAGCTGTTAACCCGGCGATACCCACGACAGGTAGGGACAGCCCGGCTAGCAGTACTGCTGCCAGTGCGATTAAAGCTGCCATCGCCGTCAGGGTGCGGCGTAGCTGCTGGCGCGGCAGATAACGATCGGTGCCTTTGTGCATATTACTACCCTACTTTGCTTGACCTGATTTCGGCACCTTCGAGGAAGCTACTGCGCAGATTGTGGGCAATCACCACCTGGTGACCTAGTTAAGTTTTCCTCTCGTTTTCGTTTTGTATTTTTAGCAAAATGTAGGTACGGTCACATATATAGGCAATGTCGCCGCAAGAGTTCAAGGAGTGAACAATGAGTTTTAGCCAGGACGAGACGTGGGCTGCACGAGCTCTGTGTGCTTCCCAAGAACCAGATGCGCTATTTGTGCAGGGTGCGGCGCAAAGACAAGTTCGTACCCGCTGTTTTGCTTGTCCGGTACGTCTAGAATGCCTGGCGGATGCCCTACAATCGGAAGCCAACTATGGGGTGTGGGGCGGTCTCACCGAGCGGGAACGCCGGGCGATGCTGCGCTATTACGATGAGGTTACCGACTGGTGGGAGTGGCTGAACAGTTCTTCTGATGAACTTGCGGCTGAACTTCGCCAACCCACTACCCCCAATGTTTTAGCGCGGGTGCGTTAAGGGCAACGCTGCCGCTAGACTGAAGTCATGACTAAATGGGAATATGCGACGATTCCGTTACTGTCGCACAATACGAAAGCAATTCTGGATAACTGGGGCGAGGAAGGCTGGGAACTGGTCAGCGTAATCGCCGGCCCGAACGGTTGGGAACACCCGGTTGCCTATTTGAAACGTCCGCGTGGCGAATAACATGTTGAAGGTTTCTGACCGCTTAATTGAAGCGGGATTATCTTTACCTCCAGTAGCGACCCCGGTAGCCGCCTATACTCCAGCGATTGCTCTGCAAGGTGCGGAAGGGTTAGTGGTGCGTACCTCCGGGCAGATTCCGGTAGTAGACGGGAAGTTGGTGGCAACCGGTCTAGTGGGGACGGAGGTTAATCCCCAGGATGCTTACCGCGCCGCCCAGGTATGTGCCCTCAACGCTTTGGCTGCTGCCGCCGAAGTAGCAGGCGGGTTAGATCAGCTAGAGCGGGTACTAAAAGTGACCGTGTTTGTAGCCTCTACCCCCACTTTCACCGGTCAGGCGGCGGTGGCGAATGGAGCTTCGGATACTTTCGGAAAACTATTTGACCAGCCCCATATCCGCTCGGCAGTGGGGGTAGCTTCACTGCCGTTAGGAGCCCCTTGTGAAGTAGAGGTAGAGTTCCTGGCTCGCGCGTAAAACCTACGGTTACCTGGTTAGTTAATTTTCATAGCGCTGACAGTGGCGGCGCGACGGGCTGCCCAGTAGACGATACCGGTAAAAATCGCGGTGCCTAGGGCACAGATAAGCTGCACAGGAATTGCGTGTTCGGCGGTGAGGGCAGCGATGGCGAATCCGTTCAACACGCACAGTACCGCACTAGCCCCGAGTAGGGGAGCTGCCGCGCGGTGAGCGTATACCCAGGCGTTATCGCTGGCAGTGGTGGCCGCATTGACAATCCCCCAGCGAGAGCCGCGAGGCAGATGTTGGCGATGAAATAAAATCAGTCCCGCGCCCAGATAGGCTGCCAGCAGCAGGTAGCAGATCCCAATCGCCAAAGCCATCATTTATTTATTCCCTTTCTCCGGCGGATTCACTTCAAACTTTAACGGATTTTCTCGCCGTTTTAAGGCGTCAGCTAGGGCAAACAGGAATGCAATGATGATGAAGGCGATGACTGCGCTCATCCCATAGCTAAACGCCCCGGTATAGGCTTCCCGAGCGGGGGTGCTTCCGGGAGTCGCGTTGATGCTTCCCAGCCGCAGGTAAAAAGCTAAAGTAGCGCCGGCCAGCCCAATTGCTCCTCCTACTCGTTGAGCGGTTTGGGAAATCCCGCCAGCGGCACCCGCTCTACCGGGAGGCACTGAAAGCAGCGAGAGTGCTTGGGCGGGAGAAAAGAAAATTCCCGATCCTAAACCTGAACAAAACATGGAGACTATTAGCAGGTAGGGAATGTTCCCGGGGGAAGCAGTTTGGGTTATTAACACCGTAACAGCCAAAGAAATAATCACTAGGGCGCAAGCAATCACTAGAATCCAGCGTCCCCACTTTAGGGTTAGGCGGGAAGATTTAGCGGAGGCAATCGCGGAGCCTAGAGCCAGGGGAATCTGTAAAAGCCCAGCTACCAGGGGGCTGATTCCTAAACCTTGTTGCAAATACAAGGTGTAAATAATAAAAAGTGCCGTCCAACCCGCACAGAAAGCAGTCAGTACTATCGTACCCACCATGTAGGAAGGATCTAGACGTAGGGAGCGAGGCATTACTACCGGAATCTGGTGCTTTTCCCGGAAGTTTTCCAGCGCCCAAAATCCCAGAAAACCGGCGGCTCCACCCGGCAGTAACAGCCAGCGCCAGTTTCCCAGTCCCCCGCCGGGCATGGTGGCGTCAATGAAGGGATACATCACTGCTAAGAATGCGGCTGCCAGCACGAAAATTCCCGGCAAATCAAGGCGGGTGTCGCTAGCGGTGCGGGCGGGGTCAGGGTCAATAGTGCGGTAGGTGACGAAAATAATTACCGCGCAGATGGGAATATTGATTAAGAATGCGGCTCTCCACCCCGCATTGGTACCCAGCAACGCGATCAGTACCCCGCCCATAGTGGGGCCAATCGCGGTGGCAATCCCGATAATCATTCCGAAGGATCCGTAGGCACGGGCGCGTTCTTGTCCGTGGAAAAGTATTTGGATTAGCCCTAATACCTGAGGGCTGATAATCGCTGCCCCAACGCCGGCTAGTAGGCGCATCAGGATTAAAGTTAGGGGGTTCATGGCGAGCCCGGCACCTAATGAGGAAACCGCGAACACTACTACCCCGATTACAAACAGGCGGCGATGACCCCAGGTATCCCCCATTCTTCCTGCTGGAATTAGGGCAATCCCAAAAATCAGGGTGTAACCCGCCATGATCCACTGCACATCGTTGCTGGTTAGCCCCAGCGCCTTGGTCATGGAAGGGATGGAAACGTTCAGCATCGACACTGCCAGTAAGGTCAGGGCTGCCGCGGAAAGCAAGGTGTAAAGTGCGCGGTAGTGTTGGCGCTGGTCTGGCTGTGGATTATGCATCGGTTATAGCCTAAGGGGTGGCGGGGTGAAAGCGTTAGTGCATCTGCCTTCAGCGCTGCCCCAGTTAGCAACTTAGGAGGCCGGTTTGGGACGAAAAATTTCTGCGGAGGACGGGCAGGCGGCTTTAGCGGCTTGGAGTAGGGGAAATGCGAGCCGGGTAGATCAAGGCACCGCGGTGCGTTACAGCTTGCAGGTTTTAGCTCAGCGTCACCCGGGGCAGGCGGTTGAGGTACGGGTACCTCCTTTTGGGGCAGTACAGATTGGCAGCGGAACCGTACATCGACGCGGGACCCCACCAGCGGTGGTAGAAATGAAAACTGATACTTGGCTAGCCTTAGCTGTTGGAGCTTTGACCTGGGAAAATGCGGTGAGAGCTAAACAGATTAACGCTACCGGGATAGGCTCGGATTTAACTGCATATTTACCGGTATTTTCCCTGCCGCGTCCTCTGTCCTAGATTGTTTGCAGGTTAGCAGGATTGAATAGACCAGGCTTCGCTAAGGGGAAAACCGGTGTCCAGGATAGAAATCGGTTCGTAACGTAGAATATGGTTACTAACAGGAACAGCTCTCAGCAATGGATAGGAGCGATGTGAAAATGTCAGATCCGCAGCAACCCGTGCCTTCTACGCCGGGTTATCATCCCGCACCGGGAACGCCGCCAGCTCACCGGCCAGTTTCGGGAGTCCCGGCAACTCCCGGCTACCACGCGAATAAAAATACTGCAGCAGAAGGCGCGAAATGGGTATCTGTAAGTCAAGCCGAGACTAAGGTTGCTAGGTCCAGCGCGGATAATGCTTCCTCTGGCGAGGCCAGCACCGCTGCCTCCTATACTCCCCCTACTCCGATTGCTGAAAAGGATGGGGACAACCAGAAAGCTCCCGGGGTACAGACCAAAGCAACCTCGACTCGTCCGGGCTTGGGAAACCTGGTATCAAAACTCTCCGACCAGGTGCAAGCCCTAGTTAAGGGCGAGATTGAACTGGCGAAAGTTAAGGTCTCCAATATGGCCAAGCGCTCCGGGGCGGGAATTGCCCTCCTGGTAGTAGCCGGGGTACTTGCCCTCTATATGTTGGGATTCCTATTTGGAGCCGCCGCCGATGCCCTGGCGCTAATCGTGCCGATTTGGGCAGCGAAACTGATAGTCGCCGGCATACTGTTGGTGTTGATAGCGATTTTTGCGCTGGTAGGCAAGGCTTCGTTGAAAAAAGGTTTGTCTGATAAACCAGATCCGCAAGCGGGAATAAAAGAAGGAATTGCGGCAGTAAAGAAAGGCTTGGAATAAGATGGAACAACGCAGCGAAAGTCAGATTCAGGCGGAGCTCGAAGCTGCTCGCGCCGAGCTGAGCAGCACTGTCGAGGAGCTTTCCGACTATTTTTCGCCGAAAGCCAATGTTCAGCGGGCGAAAGCAGATGCCCAGCAAAAGGTACGTTCCTTGGCAGATAAGGCTCAAGACACCGTAGGGCAGGCTAGCGCGGGTAAACCCGAGGCGATTAAGAAGGTGGCAGCCGTTGCTGGGGGTGCGCTCTTGTTGGGGGCGCTGCTAGTGCGTCGAATGTTAAAGTAATCCCCAAGCCAAGGTATGTGAAGCGAAAGATTATCCAGCAACTTCGTGTGCCGTGGAACTCAACCGTGGAATTAAATGGTCATAGCGCCCGCAATGCGGTATCTTTTTATACAGAACATTTAAGGAAAGTTTTAGGGTGCCTTAACGTACCCGTGATTATAGTGGAGGGGGTCACGCCATGGGGCGCGGCCGTCAAAAGGCTAAACAGACAAAAGTAGCGCGTAAGCTCAAGTATTACAGTCCCGAAACGGACTACGAGGCACTGCAGCGAGAGCTGCAGGCTAAACAGCGCGATCAATCCGCTGATGACAGCGGCGACGATTTTGAAGATTGGCGCGACCATATTCCGTCCGCAACTGACGACGACTGGTTCAAGTAGCCGTCTGGCTAGACGCTGCTACTAGCGGATCAAGGTTAGTGGCATTTAGCTATATGCACCGTAAACGCCAGAACCTGCCGGGAATCTAGTCTGTAAGCAGACTGCTTATTGGTGATATTTGACTATATGTACTGGTTATAAGACTAATCCGCGGAAGAGATTGCCTCTAGGATAGGCATTTTACGAGCGCGCCGCGCCGGAAGTAAGGCCGCCAAAGTTCCAACCAGCACCGCTAGCAGGCAAATCCAACCTAGCGAGGTCCAAGGCACCTCAATAGTGGTGATTCCTTGATCCGATAAGTACCGGCACACAAACACCGCTAGTGAGACCCCGCCGCCTATCCCCAAAAGAGTACCTGCCAGAGTAATCAGCACCGACTCCACGGTTATCATTAGGGAAAGCCCCAGGGAAGACAACCCCACGGTGCGGATTAACCCCAGTTCTCTAAAGCGTTGCTGTACTGAAAGCGAAAGGGTGTTCATAATCCCTAAAGCCGCTATTACCAGCGATAAGGCGAGCAGTGCGTAGAGAACTGCCAGCACTTGATCGACGGTAGCAGCCAGTTTATCGGCGGCTTGCTCTTGATTTTGCACCACCATAAAGGGGTTGTCGGCAATCGTTTTTTCTACTGCGCGCTGTACTTTATCCCGGTCAGCCCCATTTTTAAGCTTAATGGCGGCAGTAGCGGTGATATCGGCTGCCATCGGTCCTAACTTAGCTGATAACGAATGGGGTAGCACCACATCCATAAATAAGAAACCGGTGTCTACGGTGGCGGCAATGGTTACAGTGGTTTGCCCACGAAGCCCGACTACCTCAAAAGTGTCTCCCGGGGCGAGTCCTTGGGATTTCGCCCACGTGCGCGAAACGATAGCCTGCGGATCCTGAAGCGACTGGGAATAATAATCAGCTATCGAACCAGATACCGCACTGATCCGACCATAGCGCTGGAACTGGGGATGGGTCACCTGCATCATGGTGTCAGCAGGATTCTTGCCGGGAACCACCACTCGAAAAACTGCCATGCCGGTCAGGGGGTCAACCCGCTTAACCCCGGGAACTTTGGCAACTTTGTCTATTAATGTATTAGAAATCGAGACTACTCGCGGCTCCGGGGCAATCATTAAATCGATATTTACCTGCTGTTTTACTATCGATTCGGTAGAGGCTTTAGTGGAGGCAGCCAGAGTTGCCCCTACTGCTACTAGGGCAATTCCGATCATCAGGGCAGCTGCCGTGTTGGCAGTTTGTCGCAGGTTAGCTGTCAGGGTGCGCATCGCTAGGCGAGCATGAGGGCGCAGCCACCAAAGTAGCCCCGCTAGAATTCTCACCACGACTGCGGCCAAAGGGGTCACCAAAATCAGCATGGATAGTAAAAATAGGGCGGCACCGATTCCTAGCCAAAGACCGCTTTTGCCCCCATCAGAGGAGGCCCAGATCAGCAGTCCTACCGCGACTGCGAGGACTACCGCCCCAATAATCGCGCGTGGCCATACCGGCTTTTGAGTTTGGGTATTTTGCCGCATCGCCTCTACCGGAGGAGTTAGTGCCGCGGAGCGAGCCGGCCAGAGGGAACCGATTACCGTCACTATGACGCCCACAGTTAAAGCCAGGAGAGTAATCGACCATGACCAGCCGATTTGTAGCATTTCGAAACCGGCTTGCGCCAACCCCCAGGAAACCAGGCGGGTCAGCAAATAGCCGCCTCCCACCCCGATTAGGGAACCTAAAATCCCCACTAGTAACCCTTGGAAAGCGACCACGAAGAATACTTGCCCTCCGCTAGCGCCGATTGCCCGCAACATGGCGAATTGCGGTTGCTGGGCACGCACCATCATTTGGAAGGTGTTGGTAATAATAAACGCCCCTACAAATAGGGCAATTGCCGCGAATACTAGCAAAAACACGTTCACAAAATCGAGGGACGTGGCAGCTGCGGTATTGATCTCCTCGTTATATTCCGCCTGGGTCATTACCTCTGCGCTACCCGAAAACTCCTGGTTCAACGCGCTTCGAAGCGCCGTTAGAGACGCTCCTTTCTCAGCGGTGATAGCGATGGTAATAGTTGCCGGGGGCAGAGGTTTTTGGGTCAGCGCTTCAAAGCCGTCCTCAGACACAAAAATATAGTTGGTAAAAGCTACTGGATCGGGGAAACGATAAATGCCGGAAACTTTGGCGGATTTTCCTTCGCTGGAAACATAAACTTTCAGGCTTTTACCAGTCGAGATTCCCAGGCGCTTAGCCGCAGATTCCTCTAAAGCAACCTCGGCGTTACCCTTGGGAGCCTCACCTTTAACTAGACGCGGCTGGGTGGAATGCCCGGGATAAATCACCTGCAAAATCGAGACTTGCTCGCCTTTCCCCAGACGTTTACTGTCCTGGTCAGTCAGCATACAAACATCTGTCAAATAGGGGTCAGCGTATTTGACCCCGGAAACTTCCTGAGCCTGGCGCGCCGCCTTTACCGGCACACTTGATCGTACCGGTGCTTCTCCTGCTACTTTGGTGCCCTGAATCTTCCCTACCAGGTAATAGTCATAAGTATTGGCGGAGGAAATCAGGGAATTATAGGAATCAGCGAGGGTGGCGCGGAGGGCGAAAATCCCCGATAAGAAAGCTACCCCCAGCACCACCGCCAGCAGCGCCATTTGAAAACGCACCAGGTGGGCACGCAGATTACGCCAAGCTATTCTAATCATGCTTTATCCTGGGGAGCCTCAAAAGATGCAATCGCGTCCTGAGAGGAATCCAGCAATGCTTCGGCCTTCTTAATCATGGCTAACAAGCGCTGTTTTTCCTGGCTCAAGGCTTCTTCCGGGGTGCGCGGTATCGGACTGCTCTTGCCGCTTTCCTTGTCTTTATTGGTGTTTTCGGCAGTTGAATCAGCGGCGCTAGCAGTTCTTCTCAGTGGGGTTTCCCGGGGGTTTGCCGGCGAATTTACCAGTTCGCTCTTTGCTTTTACCTCGCGATTTCGGGTGGAAATCTTGGAAGTTTCTCTCGAACTTACTGGGCTTTTAGCTGCCGTAGTTACCGGTTCCCCAGCGGGTGGTACCGCGCTTTTACCCGCGGGCGCGTCCTCCCAAAAACCGGAGGTTTCATTCACGGGATTAGAAAACACTGAGTAAAGCCCTGACCAGCGTTTACTTTCATCCGATTTTCGGGAATCTTTTTCGGAGGGGGACTTTGGTGCTTTTTGGGGGCGGGTAGCCGCTACCGGGGAGCTGGCGGGCTTATTGGGGAGCGGTTTCACTCCCCCCTCTGGCATTGGTGCTGGTGACGCCTGTTTCTTTACTGGTAAGTGCTTAATATCGCCGCTACCACTAACTTTACTGTCTGAGGCTTTAGGGTTGGGTTTTTGCTGGCGTTGAGGAAGGACAGAAGCTGCCGGCTTGGAGGCCGCGCCTTTATCCTTGCTGTTCTTAACGGGCTCTTGGCCCGGTTTAGGGGTCCATCCTGCCCAAGTGGTACCCCGCTCATCGTGGGTTTCCCACACGCTGCCACTCAGCTGCGCAGTTCCCTTCTTAGGAGCGCTTTTTGATGTAGCTGAAGAAGTAACTTTGCTGGTGGAGGGGGTGTTCTTTGTGGCAGTGGTTTTCTTCGCTGCCTTCGGGGTAAGTTTCTCTCCGGCGAGGGCGCGCCGCGCTCCCTCCTTAGTGCGCAGTTCTGCAGGCACCACCGGTTTAGCCGGTCCCATGAGGGCGTTGAGAGCCCCGGTATCTAGACCCGCCACCGGGTTAACAGCTGCTGGGGGAGGAACCGGTGAGCTGGTGGCCGGGCTGGTTTTCACTTCGATTTTCGCGCCCCGTGCCACCTGTAAGTTCGCTAGTTTTTCCTGCATCTTTTCCCGGTCAGGCCAAGCCCCCGGCTTACTGCCTGCCGGCAAGAAGCCTTTACTTGTTTGATTAGTGGTTTCTAGGCGGTTAAAACGTCCCTGCGACTCTTCCAAAGGATGTTTTTGTACGAACTGTGGCAACTCGGTTTGCGCTGCCAAGACCCGTTCACGCTCGGGATGATCTAGTTCGGCAACGATTTTGCCGTCTAAAAGGAAAAGTACCCGGTCAGCATAAGCGGCAGCCGAGGCCTCGTGAGTAACCATCACCACTGATTGCCCAAAGTCATTGACTGCTTCCCGCAGATAACGTAGCACTTGCTGCGAGGATTCAGAATCTAGGTTCCCCGTGGGTTCATCTGCAAACAGTACCACCGCATCTTGCATTAAGGCACGGGCGCAAGCCACCCGCTGTTGCTGACCCCCCGAAAGTTCCGAAGGGCGATGAGTTAAACGATCTTCCAGCCCCAAAGCTGCCACTACCCGGTCAAAGCGTTCTTGCGGGACTTTGCGGCGGGCAATCTCGAAAGGTAACAGGATGTTCTCTTTCGCGCTCAGCGTGGGGATTAGGTTAAATGCTTGGAAAATAAAACCGATATGGTCGCGGCGCAGCCGGGTAA
>ERZ1673752.4531-NODE-4531-length-11454-cov-17.863409_pt1 | contig 11454 bp, 12 predicted proteins | sample MGYA00580195_ERZ1673752 | MGnify/ENA primary metagenome ERZ1673752 (study PRJEB41218, sample SAMN15661744) | gut metagenome | host: Homo sapiens | place: Canada: London | collected 2015-08-20/2019-03-30 | study: EMG produced TPA metagenomics assembly of...
CGAACACATGACGCTCATGGATGTGGGGTGTGCTTTCGTCCAGATGCAGTGCCCAGTCCAGCACATGAACGTGTTTGCCGAATTTGGCCTTGAACTCGTCAATGAACTCCGTGACGATGTTCAGCAAATCCTCTGCCGAAGCGTGTTCATTCAGCGTTCCCAACTGGTAAATGGTTTCTTCCGGGCAGGTCTTGCGGCTGGACAACGGGTCGGGAATGGAGCGGTTGCGCTCTGTGTGCCGGATCTTGGCATTGCGCTCGTTCTGGCTTTCGATAAAGGCCGTGTAGTGGGTCTCGTAGAATTGCCGTTCTACATCCGAGAAGGTCGCCGCCAGATCGTCCGGGTCTTGTGGAGCGAGAGCCGAACGGAAACCGTGAAAGCAGTCCCAGTAGATGTTGCCCTTGGCACGTTCCGGGTCGATGTGCTCACTGTTGGCAAGGTTGAAACTGCGGTCATTGTGCTTGGGGTTATAGGTGCCGTGGCTTCCGGCTCGTCCGTTGTGTCGTGTCAGTTTCAGATAGACATCCCTCCGTTTCAACAGCTTGGCGGGGAGAACGCAGCAGCGGAGCTGCTGGATCTGCCGCCGTTTTGCGCCAGATAATACCCAGTAGGATATGACGCACAGCATCATATCACTGGGGCAAAGGACTGCGTCCTCTGCACTCCTGCACCGGGCAAGCTGTCCCGTATGGACAGCTCGTCCGGTTTTTCAGAGGGTCATTTTGACCCTCTGATTTTGGCAAATTGTCAACCTGACACTTCGCCAACACCCCTATATGGTGCGTTTTTGGTCAATCGCTACGTACGTGCGTACAGAGAAAGCCGACTGCCGCGTACGCACGTACGCAGCAAAACGCCCAAGTTCTCCTTTATAGGGGGTATCAAAAACGGGTCATGCCCGCCAGCCATTGGGGGTGAGGTCGGGCTGCACAAGGGCTTCGATGCCCACAAAGCCCCGGACACGCCGCCTGGACGAGTTGACGATGTTGTTGGTGGATTCCAGATTATACCTGCGCTGGTTGGCAATCAGTGCATCGCTGAACCCTCTGGCCTTGATCGCATTCAGGCTGTTCTCCTCGCACCACATCTTGTAGACCTCATACAGCTCTTTCGAGCTGGTACAGGCATCCGCCTTCAGGCGGATGTAGCCCTCGGATTCGAGGAAATCGAACACATTGTTGTTATCCCGCTTCACCAGTTCCCGGTTCCGCTTGGCACGGTCACTCTCGGTGAACTGAAAACCATTCTTCACCAGCCGCTGCAAGCCCTCAAATGCCCACAGCAGGATGCCCTCGACCTCTGCCGCCATCTTCTCGGCAATGTCCGGGTCGTCTACACGGGACAGGGGCTTGTCCTTGGTGGTCAGGATGAGCTGACGGCGGTAGAAACCGTCCGAGCGGTCATACAATGCCTGCAGATCGCCGTTGCTGAACGCCAGCAGGCGGGCGTACATCCACCCCTGATAGCTCTGCTTGCCCTTGCGCTCCAAGTCCATCTGCCCCTGTGCGGTCACAATGGACTTGACGTAGTTGGTCTGGCGCAGGGCTTCCATCCGCATATCATCGTCCACGCAGAGCAGGGTGTGCTCCAGATCGGCACGGGCAAAGCGGTTCTCCGAGATCTTACCGATGCTGCCATCCTTCATGTTACAGCCGAACAGCCGGGACAGCACCACGCCGATCTGCGATTTGCCTTCGCCGCCGCTGCCCTTAATGACCATCATGCGCTGCCCCTTGTTGCTGGGGATCAGGCAGTAGCCGATGAACTCCTGCACTGTGGGGATATCCTCCGGGTAGAGCAGGTCGGACAGGAACCGCAGCCAATGAGTGGGCTGTGGAGCTTTCGGGTCATATTTGACCGGGAGCCGGTTGCGGACGATCTCCGGCTTACCCTCCTGAAAGGTGCCATCCAGATACAGGGTGCCGTTTGCCAGCGCAATGCGGTCAGTGACAGGCGGGAAGTCCTCCACCTGTGCCGCCAGTTTCAGCACGTCCACCACATTGGTGACCTTCTTGGCAAGGTTCGCCCCAACGTATTCACGCATCATCTCGAAGATCTCGCAGCGCAGGGGCATGGTATCGGTCATGCGGCCATCCGGGGTGAAAAATGCGCCATTCGAGTAAAGCAGCTGGTGGGTACTCAGAAAATCGTCACAGAACAGGGATTCGTTGAAAAAACCTTTCTTGAACCATGCAGGGGTAAAATTGCTCATAGGCATTCCATCCTTTCATTGGCGTTGCGGAGTAAAACGATGTGGTCACTTTGACCACATCGTTTTACTCCGCAACTGAGAAATCAACGTCCTGCCGTTCTCCCTGCATGGCTTTCCTGCCCCCTTCCGGCGGCGTTTTCCGGCTCTCCCACTTGGGGGTCATCGCCGGGTATCCCATGCAGACGGTCATGTGGTTTTCAAGGTGCAACGGGCAAAACGGCAACAAAAAAGCCGTCACAAAACAGACCAGCCCTGCCTTCGCTTTTTCTGGAAGGTCATGCTAGTCGGTTATGTAACGGCTGAAAGCCAAAATGTTCAGCCCCGCAGGGCCAGAACGAATATGTAAAAATATGTTATATTCAATTGTTGGGATAGATTACCACAAAAACCGAGCCGTGTCAACAAAAAGTTTTGAGAACACGTCACTTTCGGCAGTGTGCAAGAAAAAACGAGGGAAACTTTGGCAAAAAGAGAGAGGGCTGGACAGTGCCAGCCCTCTTGACAAGCAGATTTATATAGTTTGAAGGCGATTTTTCAATGCTATGATATTTTGATGGATCTGCATGATCACATCCTTAAACGCAGCATCATCTTTTCCAGTCGGGTCTTCCAATCCCCAGTTATCATCAAATGGTCTACCAATAAAAGGACATCCCACATTGCAGCCCATGGAGATGGCGATATCCGGTTCTGGAATATCCGAAATCAGCTTAGAATACTGCGTCTGCTCCATGTCGATGCCATAAAGCTTCTTCATCAACCGCACGGCATCCTGATTGATTTGCGGCTTGGTTTCCGTTCCGGCAGAATAGCTTTCAAACACGTCGGACGCCAGTGCTTTGCCCAATGCCTCCGCAATCTGGCTGCGGCAGGAGTTATGGACACAGATAAATGCAACTTTTGGTTTGGTCATGCGGGAAACCTGCCGTTCGTTTTGTTTGCGATTTTTACGAGGAAAAGCATCACAGGCACTTCGGTCAATACACCAACCGTTGTGGCAAGTGCGGCAGGAGAAGTCGTTCCGAATAGAGCGACAGCTACCGCAACCGCCAATTCAAAGAAGTTGGATGTGTTACGTTCGTTCATGCTCTTACCTTCTTCAAAATAACGATGACTTCATCCTTTTTCAGCACCTTGCCATAGGACACCACCTGACCGTCCACCACCAAAGCGGGGGTGGTCATCACACCATAGGCGGCGATCTTTTCAAAGTCCCGCACATGGTCAATGGTCGTATCCATCCCAAGCTCCCGCAGTGCGTCTACAGTTGCCGCTTCCAGCGCATTACACTTGGCACAGCCGCCCCCAAGAATTTTGATCCCGGACTCCTTCTTTTCAGCTTCTGCCGCCTGCATTGCTTCCGGCGTACAGCTCCCGCCGCAGCAGCAAGGCTGCTTTTGTTCTTCTTTTTTCTTACCAAATCCGAAAATTGACATTTTGATACCCTCCAATTATAAAATGAACCCCTGAAACAGGTTGAATAAGTAGCCTACAACGATAATGCCCAAAGCGCAGATAGCGATAAAAACACCCAGCAGCTTCGGCTTAACTGCCTTGCGCAGCATGATCATTGACGGCAGGGACAGCGTAGTGACGCCCATCATAAAGGCAAGCACCGTACCAAGCTGTGCGCCTTTTCCAAGCAAAGCCTCAGCAATGGGAATCGTTCCGAAAATATCGGCATACATAGGAATGCCGATGATGGTTGCTAATATTACGCCGAAGGGGTTATGGCTGCCAAGAACCGCCACAACCCAGCTTTCGGGAATCCAGTTGTGAATGACAGCCCCGATGCCTACGCCGATGAGAATGTACGGAAAGACCTTCTTGAAGGTTTCCGCTACCTGATCCTTGGCATAAACCAGCCGTTCCTTCTGCGTCAGTGTTGGGGAGGCAATGTCCACGGCAGATGCCCTGCGGATAAATTCCTCCACCTGATTTTCCATGTGCAGCTTTTCAATCAGCGTACCGCCAGCCACAGCAATCACAAGCCCCAGCACCACATAGAGAATCGCAACCTTTGCCCCGAAAATACTCATCAGAAGAACAAGACTTCCCAAGTCCACCATAGGCGATGAAATCAGGAATGAGAAGGTCACACCCAGCGGCAGTCCGGCACTGGTAAATCCGATAAACAGTGGAATGGACGAGCAGGAGCAGAACGGTGTTACCGTGCCGAGCAGGGCTGCGATGCAGTTTGCCCAGATACCGTGAAACCGCCCCATAATTTTCTTACTGCGTTCCGGCGGAAAATAACTCTGAATGTAGGAGATCAGATAAATCAGCACACAGAGCAGCACGGTGATCTTAATCACATCATAGAGGAAGAACTGAATGCTCCCACCGATTCGGCTTGTTGCGTCCAATCCCAATGTGCCGAGTAGATTTCCAATCAGCGTATTCAGCCACTTCATGCCGAGGATTTGATCGGTGATAAACTTGCCCATCAGGAGCAGCCCCCCCCTTCGCTATTAGAGCCGCAGCCGCAGCAGGTCAGTCCCTCTATAAATTCTTTGAACTGGGTCAGGGTTTCGCAGTTCAGGGAGTAGTGCTGCCACTTGCCATCCTTGCGGGCATTCACTAGTCCGCACTCCATCAGAATCTTCATGTGGTGAGAGAGGGTCGGCTGGGTAATTTCAAACCGTTCCAGCAGCTTACAGCCGCACTTCTCACCGTCCGACAGCATCTTTACGATTTCCAGCCGGTTCGCATCGCCCAGCGCCTTGCAGATCAAAGCCACATCCATAGCATTCATAGAAACACCTCACATTGATAATCGTCTATGCGTATAGTGTAGCATATACATAGATGATTGTCAATACATTTGTGCAAATAAAAGCAGGTACACCGCATTTCTACAGTGTACCTGCTTTTCATCATATTGTGGGTAGTTTGTCTACTACACCAATCCGCCTATTCACTTGTTACACCACACCGCTTTGTAAGGCTCCTTTTCGGGAAAACGTCCCAAAATTGGTGTAGTTGTGGTGTAGTACCGCAGATGCCGCTTGAATTTTGTCCGAAATTTCATCGTATCTGCGTTTTAATTTTGCGTTTTACTGCTCAATCGGCTTCATCGTAGGGAACAGCAGCACGTCGCGGATAGATGCGCTATCAGTGAGCAGCATCACCAGACGATCCACGCCGAAACCCAGACCGCCCGTGGGGGGCAGACCGTACTCCAGTGCGTTGACGTAGTCGTAGTCCACCTGTGCCTTGCACTCGGGCTCCAGCGCCTTGCGCTCGGCCACCTGACGCTCGAAGCGGCCCTTCTGGTCGATAGGATCGTTCAGCTCGCTGAAGGCGTTGCCGTACTCGGTGCAGTCGATGAAATACTCAAAACGCTCAGTGAAAGCGGGATCATCCGGCTTGCGCTTGGCCAGCGGGCTGATCTCCACGGGGTAATCGTAGATGAAGGTGGGCTGGATCAGCTTGTCCTCCACAAAGGCGTCGAAGAATTCGGCCAGAATGGCGCCCTTGGTGGGCACCTCGGGCAGCTCCACGTTGTGTGCCTTGGCGGCAGCGATGGCATCTGCATCGGTCTGCCAGTCGTTGAAGTCTACGCCGGAATACTTCTTCACGGCTTCCACCATGGTCAGGCGCTCCCAGTGGCTCATGTCGATCTGCTTGCCCTGATACGGGATGACCAGACTGCCGCAGATCTTGAGGGCAAGGCGCTTGTACAGCTCCTCCACCAGATCCATCATGCCGTGGAAATCGGTAAATGCCTGATACAGCTCAATGGTGGTGAACTCCGGGTTGTGCTTGGGGTCCATGCCCTCGTTGCGGAAGATACGGCCCACCTCGTACACGCGATCCATGCCGCCCACGATCAGGCGCTTGAGGTACAACTCGGTCTCGATGCGCAGCACCATGTCCATGTTCAGGGTGTTGTGGTGGGTGTAGAAGGGGCGTGCGGAAGCACCGATCTCGAAGGGGGTCAGGATGGGGGTATCCACCTCCAAAAAGCCCTTCTCGTCCAGATAAGCGCGGATCTCCTTCAGGATGCGGCTGCGCTTGATGAAGGTGTCCTTCACCTCCGGGTTTGCGATCAGATCCACATAGCGCTGACGGTAACGCATCTCGGTATCGGTCAGGCCGTGGAACTTTTCGGGCAGGGGGCGCAGGCTCTTTGCCAGCAGGGTCAGCTCAGTGGCGCGCACGCTCAGCTCGCCGGTCTTGGTGCGGAACACCTCGCCCTTCACGCCGATAATGTCGCCCACGTCCAGCTTTTTAAAGGCGGCGTAGGCATCGTCACCCAGCTCGTCGCGGCGGACGTAAAGCTGGATATCGCCCTTGTCGTCGCGCAGGTGGGCAAAGCTTGCCTTGCCCATGACGCGCTTGGACATCATACGGCCTGCCAGCGCCACCAGCTTGCCGCTGTCGGTCTCGTTGGGCAGTTCCTTAAATTCTTCCTTCAGGTCGGCAGAATACGCGTCCTGCGGGAACTTGGTCAGGGTAAAGGGGTCGTTGCCGGCGGCCTGCAGGTCGGCCAGCTTCTGGCGGCGCACCTGTACCTGCTCGCTCTCGGACAGACCCGCAGCGGGGTTTCTCTTTTGCTCTTCCATGGTTACTCCTACTTAGTTTGCAGAATGGGTGATAGCCAGCACGGTGTATTCCACGGTCTGGCCGGTGGGCAGCAGCACTTCGACCTTTTCGCCCACAGCCTTGCCCATCAGGGCGTGGCCCACAGGGCTCTCGTCGCTGATCTTACCGTTGAAGGCGTCAGCTTCGGTGCGGCCCACGATATCGTATTCCTCGGCCTCGTCCTCGCCGGTCTCACGGATGGTGACGTGGGTACCAACGGAGACGTTATCCACGCTCAGCTCGCTCTCGTCGATTATAACTGCGTTCTTGATGGTCTGCTCCAGCTCGGTGATGCGGTTCTCCACCAGACCCTGCGTATTCTTGGCCTCGTCGTACTCGCTGTTCTCAGACAGGTCGCCGTGGCTGCGGGCTTCTTTGATCTCTTCAGCCAGCTCCTTGCGGCGGACGGTTTTGAGGTATTCCAGCTCCTCCTGCATTGCCTTCAGACCGGCAGCGGACATCTTGATCTCTTGTGCCATTTGAGAATCTCTCCTTGTTATTAGCTGTATTTCTTTCGCGCAGCCACAAAGCCGCACAGGAATGCCATTTTGACTATACTATTATAATAGCAAGCCGGTGCCTTGTCAACAAAAAAGGCGGCAGTATGGAGGAAAAAGCGGCGCTTGCCGCGTGGCTTTTCCATGCTGTCCCGGAAATCGTGCTCTCTCCTCTGTCTGCATGAAAATGCGATCCCGGAAAGTCCGCAGACCTTCCGGGATCGCTCTGACATCTTTTTGCTCAGACCAGCTTGGGCACCTCTGCGCCCAGCAGCTCTGCCAGCCGGGCGTGACCCTTGCAGGTCAGGTGCATAAAGTCCACCTCGTTGAACTCGCACTCGGCGGCGTCCATAAAGTGCACGCCCTGCCGCTCGGCTACGATGCGCAGCTGCTCGGCAACGCCGCGGGATTTCTCCACGCAGCCTGCGCCCATGACGGCATCGTGGAAGCCATCCTTGATGCAGGGCGGCGCCACCACCAGAATGTTGGGTGCCTTGCCGCCCCAGCAATCCACGCTCTTGACCTTGAGCAGCAGCCGCTCCATGCCCGCGCCGATGCAGGCGGCGTTTGCGCCAAAGCGCTCCTTGACGTCATTCGTGCCCAGCATGATGACCAGCAAGTCGATGACCTCATGGCTCTTGAGCAGGGCGTAAGCCACGCTCAGCGCATCCATGGACTCATGCAGCGGGTCCACGAACACGGTAGTGCGGCCGGAAAGTCCCTCCTCTGTGACCAGATACTTCTCGCCCAGCGCCTTTTGCAGGCGGCAGGTCCAGCGCTCATCCTCGTTGAAGCGGATGCCGTGGTCGGCGCAGTCGTTGGGGTCGGCGCAGTAGCCGTGGGTGTTGGAATCACCCAGACAGAGAATATGCTTTTTCATAACCAAATCACTCCTTTTCCATCGTCTGCCGGAAGTAGTACACCGCGCCCACCATCCCGGCATCGTTGTGCAGCTGCGCGGCGCGAATTTCCAGCCCTTCGGCAAAGGCGGGCATGACTGCAGCCTTTACCTTGGCGGCAATGGGGTCGATGAGCAGCTTCTGCTGGGCAGATACGCCGCCGCCGATCAAAATCAGCTGCGGGTTGAAGATATGCACCATGCCCGCCAGTCCCTGCGCGATCTCGTCCGTCCATGCGTCCAGCAGCGCCAGCACGGTCTTGTCGCCCGCCTCAGCGGCGGCAAAGATGGCGCGGCCATCCCTCCATGCCGGGTTTTCCTCCTGCGCGGCGCGCACCAGAGCGGTGGTGGCGGCGTAGCGCTCCCAGCAGCCCTTTGCACCGCAGGTGCAGTCCACGCCGTCCAGCGCGTGGGTACGGTAGTGTCCCAGCTCGCCGCCAAGGCCCCGCGCGCCTTCCAGCAGACGACCGCCGGTCAGGATGCCGCCGCCCACGCCAGTGCCCAGCGTCACGCCGATGACGTCCGTATAGCCCTGCGCACCGCCGACCCACACCTCGCCCAGCGTCATGCAGTTGGCGTCGTTGGCTACCGTGACCGGCAGGCCGAAGGTCTTTTCCAGCTCCGCCTTGATGGGTGCGCCAATGTAGTTGGGCAGATTGCCGCAGGTACCCGCCACGATGCCCTTGCGGCTGTCGATCTGCCCGGTGGCAGACACGCCGATGCCCGCAAGGCTTTCCGCCGGGACGCTCTGCGCGGCAAGGAATGCCTGCGCGGCTTTGAGCACGGTGGTCAGGATGGGGGTGCGGTAGCCGTCAAAGCTTACGCTCTCCTCGGCTTTCGCCAGCACCGCGCCGGCTTCGTCCACGATGCCCAGCTTGACGGCTGTGCCGCCGATGTCGATACCAAGATAGTGTTTCATAGCAGGCACTCTCCTGTGTTATTTTTTGGCGGCGTTGATGGCACCGGTAAAGCGTGCGGTGATCTCTGCCGGGCGGGTAATGGCACCGCCCACCACCAGCGCAAAGGCACCGGCTTCCAGCGCCTTGACCGCCTGCTCCGGGTAGTGGATGTGACCCTCGGCAATGATCTTTGCCGGGCACTCTGCGGACAGCTTGCGGATGAAGTCAAAGTCGATATCGTCAATGCCGGTGGTCTCGGGGGTGTAGCCGCGCATGGTGGTGCCCACAAAGTCGGCACCGGCTTCGGCACAGAGCATGGCGTTTTCAAAGTTATCGCAGTCCGCCATCACCAGCTGTTCGGGGTACTTTGCCTTGATGGCGCGGATGAACTGCGCCGAGGTGGAACCGTCCGGGCGCAGCGCACCGGTGCCCTGCACGGCAAGGATATCCACCCCGCAGGCCACCAGCTCGTCCACTTCCTTCATAGTGACGGTGATGTACATGGGCGTGCCGGGGTAGTCCTTTTTGATGATGCCGATGACCGGCAGGTCCACCACCTGCTTGATCTGGGTAATATCCCGCACGGTGTTGGCGCGGATGCCCACAGCGCCGCTCATGGCGGCAGCTTTTGCCATCAGGGGCATCACGCCGCCCTCCTTGGTGTACAGGGGCTCGTGCTCCAGTGCCTGACAGGACACGATCAGCCCGCCCTTGATCTGTGCAAACAGCTTTTCCTTTTCCATGGTCTTACTCCTCCATTCTGATCTTGACAACTGCCTTGCGCACGCTGACGCATCCGTGCTGTACAAGGCCGGGTTTATGCAGTTCCTCCGGGAAGAACAGTACAAATCGACCCTCGCCCAGTGCACCGGTCACTACGCTGGCACTGTCCTGAAAGCCGCAGTCCCCGGTAAACTCCCCGATCTCCGCGCCGGGCAGATTGGTGTAGCCCCAGCCCTCGCTGCCGGTAAGGTCTACCTGCAAGTCGGCGTAGCGCTTGTGGTACTCCGGGTGGTAGCCCGCGTCCGGGTGCAAGGTGGCGTCCATCAGGTTGATGAACACCTTGTCCCCGTCCACCTCGGTGCGCCCCAGCGGCAGGGCGGCAAGGTCGTGGGTAAGCAGATAGTCAATGGCGGTATCCAAGTTGGGGTGCAGTCCCCTGTACCGCCCCAGATGCTGCAGGGTATCGCAGATCATTCGCGTTTCCTCCAATAAAAGAAGCGCCCGTCTCCCCTCTGGAAAAGAGACGGAGAGGGGCGCTTTTATTCTGTTACAGCTTTGCGATAGCGGCTTCGATCATGGCCTGTGCCTCGGCAACGATGGGCTCATCCTCGGGGATCAGGCCGGGCATCGGGGCGCGCACGCTGCCCAGTTCCAGCCCGTACATCCGGCGCAGGATCTCCTTTTGCACCGCGTACAGGTTGCCGTGGGCAGAGCACATCTTGTAGATGATGCGGTTGGCTTCGTACTGGATGGCGCGAGCTTCGGCGATCTCGCCCTTTTCCAGATGGGCGTTCATAGCCAGATACAGCTCCGGCATCACGGCGTAGGTGCCGCCGATGCCGCCGTCTGCACCGATGACGCGGCCGGAAACAAACTGCTCGTCCGGGCCGTTGAACACCACAAAGTTGCCCTCGCCGCGGGCGGCGATGCCGGCATCCTTGAACATCTGGATGTCCTGCGTGGGCATGGAGCTGTTCTTCACAGCCACCACGTTGGGGTTCTTCAGCATCTCGTTCAGCAGGCTCATGGTCAGCGCCGTGCCTGCCAGCTGCGGGATATTGTAGATGACGAACTCGGTGTTGGGTGCTGCAGCGGACATATCGTTCCAGTACTTGGCAATGGCGTACTCCGGCAGGTGGAAGTAGATGGGCGGGATGGAGGCGATGGCGTCCACACCCACACTCTCGGCGTGGCGTGCCAGCTCCATGCTGTCGGCGGTGTTGTTGCAGCCAACGTGGGCAATGACGGTCAGCTTGCCCTTGGCTTCGCTCATCACGGCCTCCAGAACGGTCTTGCGCTCGTCGACGTGCTGGTAGATGCACTCGCCGGAGGAGCCGCCCACATACACGCCCTTGACGCCCTTGGCGATCAGGTGGCGGGTCAGCGCCTTGACACCCTCCACCGAAATGTTGCCCTCTGCGTCATAGCAGGCGTAAAAGGCAGGGATGACACCCTGATATTTTTTGATATCTTTCATGTTTCAAGCCCTTCTTTAATTATAATTGTAAGTTGTATCAAGCTCGTACGCTTTTCAGTTCGGGTAACGGCATCAGCGCCCTCTTGCGGTGCCCTGCATCCGCTTCGACCCTTGGGCGGGTCTCGCGTCTTGCAGACCGCTGCGCCAAAAATTTCTCCCTG
>ERZ1673752.4538-NODE-4538-length-11440-cov-4.111814_pt1 | contig 11440 bp, 9 predicted proteins | sample MGYA00580195_ERZ1673752 | MGnify/ENA primary metagenome ERZ1673752 (study PRJEB41218, sample SAMN15661744) | gut metagenome | host: Homo sapiens | place: Canada: London | collected 2015-08-20/2019-03-30 | study: EMG produced TPA metagenomics assembly of...
CTGGAAAGGATGCGGTCGGTCAGCTGTTCGCAGGTCATTTCCAAGCTGAAAATGATGGTTGGAACCTTCTGCTGACGCGCCACGTTGGTGGCAATGTTCAGCGCGAAGGAGGTCTTGCCCATACCGGGGCGGGCGGCCAGAATGATAAGGTCCGAACGGCCCAGGCCGGTAAGCACGGTGTCCAGGTAGTTGAAGCCCGTGGGGATGCCGGCGAACTTGTCGCGGTCGGCACCGCTCAGCTTCTGCATGGTGTCGATAACTTCCAGGATGGATTCCCGGATGGTCTTGACGCCGGATTTATCGCGGCCGCTGCGGATGTCATAAATCTTCTGTTCGGCGCTTTCCAGCAGCATGTCGGCATCCTCGCCGGAGGATGTCTCGCTCAAAATGCTGCGGGCGGCTTCGATCAGGCGGCGGGCCTGGTACTTTTCCCGGACGATCTTTAAGTAGGAATCGACGTTGGAGATAGCCGGGACCGTCTCGGCCAGGTGGGTAACGTAGACCTTGGCATCGTCTGCACCGGCAAAGGTGCCGTTGTTGCCCAGGGCGTTGACCAGCGTGATGAGGTCGACGGCTTCGCTCTCGGTGTAAAGAGAGCGCATCGTCTCGTAGACGGCGCGGTTCTGATCCGAATAGAACATTTCAGGTTCCATATCGGTGATGAGGCGGTTCAGCACCGTTTCATCCATCAGGGCGGCGCCCAGCACGCTCTGCTCGGCCTGCATGTTGTAGGGCATCTGGATGCCCAGACTGGACAGGCTCAATTCTTCATTTCTCGGCATGGCAGACTCCCCTCCTTTTGCCTGTGAAGTTGGTTGGCTTTACAGTTCTTCCACTTTCAGTTTGAACGGTGCGACAACGCCGGCATACAGGCGCACAGCGGCGTCATAGCTGCCAAACTCCTTGATAGCGGACGGCAGCTCGACTTTTTTCTTGTCGATCTCGGTGCCGGTCAGCTGGGTCAGCAGTTCAGCGACTTCTTTGCCGGTGACCTTGCCATACAGCTTGCCGGAGGCACCGCCCTTGACTTTGGCGGTGACGACCTGGCCCTTGATCTTGGCAGCCAGCTCCTCGGCAGCCGTGCGGGCTTCTGCCTCATGGTGGGCCTTGGCCTCGCTCTTGGTGCGGGCCTGGTTCAGGGCAGCGGCGTCTGCGGGGGCAGCCAGGCCGCGGGGGAACAGAAAGTTGCGGGCGTAACCGTCCGAAACCTCATGGATCTCGTCTTTTTTACCGATGGTCTTGACATCCTGTTTCAGAATGATCTTCATATAGATTCCCTCCGTATGTCTCTATTTTTACCGTGCCGCGTCCTGCTGGGCAGCCTGGGCGGCGCGGTAAATGTCAATTTGTTCACGGATGCGCGTTTCGGCATCCTGCAGGGTACAGTCATGCAGCTGGGCACCGGCCATCATCAAATGACCGCCGCCGCCCAAGGGCTCCAGAATGACCTGCACGTTCAAGGCGCCCATACTGCGGGCAGAGATGTTGACGCCGCCGTTTTTGGCGACAGCCACAAAGCTGGCGTCCACGCCGTTGATGGTCAGCAGATCGTTGGCCGCCATGGGCAGCACTACGTTCATGCCAGCATCCAGCTCCTCCGAGAGGGCGATGGCACAGCCTTTGTAAATGTAGGCGCTTTCCACAATGTGGGCGCGGGCCTCGTACTCCTCTTTCGAGGTGTTGAACAGCAGCTTGGTATCGGCAGTCTGGGCGCCGCGGCTGCGCAGCCAGGCGGCAGCCTCAAAGGTGCGCACGCCCACATGCAGCGCAAAGCTGCGGGTGTCCAGCATGATGCCGGCCAGCAAGGCCTGGGCTTCCAGCGCGGTGATGTTATCCTCTTTGGGCAGGAACTGCAGCAGTTCACACACCAGTTCGCTGGCACTGGAGGCGTAAGGCTCGTGGTAGAGCAGCAGCGGGTTGTCGATATGGCCGACCGCCATGCGGTGGTGATCGATGACAACAACGCGCTTGCACTTTTCGTAGATTTTCTGGCTTTCCAGCAGGCGCTTCTGGTAGGTATCCACCACGATCAGCAGCGTGCGGGGCGTGATAACATCCAGCGTTTGGTCCGGCGGGATGAAGTTGTGTCCCTCGCCTGCATCGATGAAAGTCTTCAGCAGCGAGCCTGCCAGGGTGGCGTCGCTGTTGACGGCGATGACCGCCGGGACGCCGCAGATCTTGCAGATGCGCAGCACACCGATGGCCGAGCCGATGGCATCCAGGTCGCTCATGCGGTGGCCCATAATGATGACGCTGTCACTCTTTTTGATAAGGTCGCACAAGGCGTTGGCAATGATGCGGCTGCGCACATGACTGCGCTTTTCGACACCGTGGGAGATACCTCCGTAGAATTCAAAGCCGTCTACGGTCTTGACAGCCGCCTGGTCGCCGCCTCGGCCGAGGGCAATATCGATGCTCTCACGGGCCATCTGGTGACATTCCTGCAAAGTCTTGCCGCCGTGACCTACGCCGATGGACAGCGTGGTAAAGCCGCCGGGATGCAGCGCGCGCACCTGGTCAAGAATTTCAAACCGTTCCTGCAGCATCCAGTGGATGTCGCGTTCCTCCACTACCGCAATGTAGCGGCTATTGGAGATCTTGCGCAGGAAACCGGTGCTTTTGGCGATGTACGCTTCCAGCAGACTGTTGATAGCTTCCAGCTCCTTGGCCTGCTCGCTGTCCTTCATGTCGTCGAACAGTTCATCGTAGCTGTCGATCACGATGATCAGACAGGCGGGGCGGCTGGCGGTGTATTCCTCCAGCGTTTGTTTATAAACGGTATCGTCCACAAGGTAGACGATGTTGGCCCCGCGGCTGCCCTTGGCGGCGCCTGCATAGGCCGTGAACCGCTTGTTCCCTACGGTCAAGTCCTGACCGTGGGGGCGGCTGCAGACCGCAAGGTCCAGTTCCGGGAAAAGCCGGTCGATGGGCCGGGTCACGGCATCGGTGCCGTTCAGCACTTCCTCCCGGAAGATAGTATTATACCACAGCACGCGGCCGTCTGCAATCAGCATCGTGGGGATGGGCAGGCCGGTCAGGCTGTACTGGATGCGGCTGTTCTCAAAGTCCGTACTGCAAAGGTTTTTGGCCACAAAGGTGCGCAGACGGCGGCGCTGATACCACAGTACGCCCAGCGCTGCAACGACCAGCACAGCCGGGGCAACGAGCCATTTGGGCGACAGCAACGCCACCGGCACGGCCAAAGCCGCGCAGGCAATGAGCAGCAGCAGGATGACCGCTGCCAGATCCAGGCCTTGCTTTTGCTTCATGGCAAATCCCTCACATTTTCACATCAGTTTGGGGTGGTCTTACACTTCCAGTAGGATAGGCAGGATCATCGGGCTACGCTTGGTCTTGCGGTAGATATAGCTGGAAAGTGCCTCGCGCACACGGGCCTTGACACTGGCCCAATCGTGCATATTGTCGCTCAGGCTGCGGTCCAGGGCCATCTCTACCTGCATGCGGGCACCGTCCATCAGTTCCTCGCTCTCGCGGACATAGACGAAGCCGCGGCTGACAAGATCCGGACCGGACAGCACCTGGCCGGTGGAACCATCCACAGCAGCCGTCACGATGATGATGCCATCCTCGGACAGGTGGTGGCGGTCACGCAGGACCACATTGCCCACATCGCCCACGCCGTAGCCATCCACCATGACGGCGCCGGCGGTAACGGTGTTCTCCACGGTCATGCCGTCGGCAGACAGGCGGATGTTCTGGCCGTTCTCGGCGATATAAATGTTCTGCTTCGGGATATAGCCCAGGTGCTCGGCCGTCTCGGCGTGGCGCTTTAGCTGCTTGAACTCACCGTGCACGGGCAGGAAGTACTGCGGGTGCGCCAGGGTCAGCATAAGCTTCTGTTCTTCCTGGCAGGCGTGGCCCGAAACATGGGTGTCGTACATGTTCTCGTAGATGACCTCGGCGCCCAGGGCCAGCAGGCCGTTGACGACCTTGGTAACGGTCTTTTCGTTGCCGGGGATGGGACGGGCCGAGATGATGATAAAGTCGTTGGGGCCGACCTTGACCTGACGGTGGCTGGCCTGCGCCATGCGGGACAGCGCAGACAGCGGCTCGCCCTGGCTACCGGTGGTAATGAGCACGACCTTTTCCGGCGGGTACTTGTTGATCTCCTCGATGGGGATCAGCACATTGTCAGGGGCATGCAGGTACCCCAGTTCGCGGGCCATCTCGGTGTTGGAGACCATGCTGCGGCCGCTGACGGCCACCTTGCGGCCTGACTCAATGGCCAGGTCGATGATCTGCTGCACGCGGTAGATGTTGGAGGCAAAGGTCGCCACGATGATGCGGCGCTTGCCTGCCTTGCCGAACAGGCCGCGCACGCCCTCGGCCACCGTCTGCTCCGTCGCGGTAAAGCCCGGGCGCTCGGCGTTGGTGGAGTCGGACAGCAGAGCCAGCACGCCCTTGCGGCCGTACTCGGCAATGGTGGACAGGTCGGTGACGGCATCGCCGGACAGCGGCGTGTAGTCGACCTTGAAGTCGCCGGTGTGGATGACCACGCCCGCCGGGCACTCGATGGCGAAAGCCAGCGCGTCGGGGATAGAGTGGTTCACGTGAATGGGTTCGACGGTGAAGCAGCCGAGCTTGACCTTCTGGCGGGGGCGGATCTCGTGGAAGACGGCGCTGGATGCCAAGCCGTGTTCCTCGAGTTTATTCTTGATGAGGCCGATGGTCAGCCGGGCAGCGTAGATCGGCACGTTGAATTTTTTGAGCAGGTACGGCAGGCTGCCGATGTGGTCCTCGTGTCCGTGGGTGATGAACAGGCCCTTGATGCGGTCCTTGTTCTCCAGCACGTAGGTGAAATCCGGGATGACCAGATCGACGCCGAACATATCCGCATCCGGGAAGACGAGGCCGCAATCGACCAGGATCATATCGCCCTGGCACTCATACAGGGTGATGTTTTTGCCGACTTCACCCAGACCGCCCAGCGGGCAGATATGCATGGGGATGGCCGGAGTCATCTCGTAGTGGGGGGCATTGTTATTCTGCTGGGGCTTGCGGCCGCGGCGCTGCTGGTGCGGAGCCTGACCCTCCCCCTGCGGTGTGTTGCGGGGGCGGCGCGGGCGCGGTGCAGGCACGGATTGTGCCGGGGCCTGGGCAGCTTCGGCAGCGGCCGGGCGGGCAGGACGGCGGCGGGGCTTATTGGCCGGGGTGCTATTCTCCTGCGGGGGCTTATTCTGATGATTCTGGCGCGGGGCGCGGCGCGGCGCACCGGCCTTGTCGGTGCCAGAATAGTTGTTATTTTTACGCTTAGGCTTGAATTCTTCCATGAAAACCTCCGATTCTCATCTAGCAGGACTGACGTATACCGCTCTGTACACGCCGACATTTCCTGCGCCTGTTTGCGATTTATGTATTTTTGCTAAAGGGTGGGTCTACCCTTATAAGACAGTGGCTGGGCGCGAAGAGCCCACCTGAAAAGGTGCGGCCGGGCCCGGTTTCATACACAACATTGCAATTACTATTTATTATAAACGGATTGTGGTTACTTGTCAAACGCCTTGCCATCTTTGCAGGTACACGCTATAATAAATAGTATTACCGGATCATGGGAGATTACGAATGAAACAGATTGAAATTTATACCGACGGCGCGTGCAGCGGCAACCCCGGCCCCGGCGGCTGGGGGGCCATTTTGCGGTTCCGTACCGCACAGAAAGTGTACGAGAAGGAGCTTTCCGGCGGCGAGGCCAACACCACCAACAACCGCATGGAGATGACCGCCCTGCTGGAAGCCCTGCGCCAGTTGAAAGAGCCCTGCGCCATCGATTTGTACAGCGACAGCCAGTATGTCATCAACGGGCTGGAAAAAGGCTGGGCCAAGGGGTGGCGCGCCCGCGGCTGGAAAAAAGCCGACAAGTCCCCCGCCCTGAACCCTGACCTGTGGGCCCCGCTTTTGGAAGAAAGCGAAAAGCACAAGATTACCTACCACTGGCTGAAAGGCCACGCCGGCCACCCCGAAAACGAGCGCTGCGACCGCATGGCCGTGGAGCAGAGCAAAAAGTACGGCGGCCGCCAGGCATAACGCCCCCCTCTACCTATAAAATAAGGAGAAAGACAATGGATGGTTTCAACACCTTTGAAAAGCAGGACAAAGTGCTGCTGGGGCTGAACAGTGGCGCTGATGCCGCAGCAGCCTACCGCATTTTGCAGCAGCAGGGCTTTGCCGTGCTGACCTTTACCGCCGAAGATACTGCCGACTCCCCCGCCGCCCCGGCCACGCTGCTGCCGCTGCTGGCCGAGCAGGCCGCCAAGCTGGACTGCGCCTTTATCGCCACCGGGCATTATGCCCGCATTGAAGTGGACGAGGGCGGCGTGTCCCACATCATTACCGCTGTGGATGCCGAGGCTGACCAAAGTGCCCTGCTGGCTGACCTGCCGCAGGAATTGCTGGCCAAGCTGGTGCTGCCCCTGGGCGAGTTCAGCAAGGCGGATGCCGCCGAGATCGCCGCTGCCAAAGCGGAATAACCTTGCTGCAAAAGTAAAACAAAATATGCAAAAAGCAGATGTACCGCAACGGGTGCATCTGCTTTTGTTTTGCGATTATTTTTTGAAGAACGGCGTAAAGTCGAAGGTGGCAAAGTAGTCGGCCGGGGTCTCGGCACGGCGAATCTTCTGGAAGGAGCCGTCCGGTTTCAGCAGCACCTCGGCGCTGCGCAGCTTGCCGTTGTAGTTGTAGCCCATCGAGAAGCCGTGGGCACCGGCATCGTGGATAAAGAGGATGTCGCCCTTGTCGATTTCAGGCAACATGCGGTCGATGGCAAACTTATCGTTGTTCTCGCACAGGCCGCCGACGACATCGTACTTGTGGTCGCAGGGAGCATCTTCTTTGCCCAGCACGGTGATGTGGTGGTAGGAGCCGTACATGGCCGGGCGCATCAGGTTGGCGGCACAGGCGTCGACACCGATATACTCCTTATAGATGTGCTTTTCGTGGATGGCGGTGGTAATGAGGGCACCGTAGGGTGCCAGCATGAAGCGGCCCATCTCGGTAAAGATGGCTACATCGCCCATCCCAGCGGGCACGAGGATCTCCTCAAACTTTTTGCGCACGCCTTCGCCGATGGCGGCGATGTCGTTGCTGCGCTGGTCGGGGCGGTAGGCAATGCCCACGCCGCCGGACAGGTTGATAAACTTGATTTTTGCGCCGGTGCGCTTGTGCAGACGGACGGCCAGTTCAAACAGGATGCCGGCCAGCTTGGGATAATAGTCATCGGTGACAGTGTTGCTGGCCAGGAAGGAGTGAATGCCGAACTCCTCAGCGCCCAGTTTCATCAGACGGGTATAGGCTTCGGCCATCTGGTCCTCGCTCATGCCGTACTTGGCGTCGCCGGGGTTATCCATGATGCCGTTGCCCAGCTCAAACACACCGCCCGGATTGTAGCGGCAGCAAACGGTCTTGGGGATACCGGCCGTTTCTTTGAGGAAGTCCACATGGGTCAAATCGTCCAGGTTGATGTAAGCGCCCAGCTCGTAGGCTTTCTGCATGTCCTGCGCCGGCGTCTCGTTGGAGGAAAACATGATGTCGCTGCCGGTAAAGCCGCAGGCCTCGCTCATCAGCAGCTCGGTGTAGCTGGAGCAGTCGACGCCGCAGCCCTCCTCCTGCAGAATTTTCAGGATGTAAGGGTTCGGGGTGGCCTTGACGGCAAAGTACTCCTTGAAGCCTTTATTCCAGCTGAACGCGGCGTTGACCTTGCGGGCGTTCGCGCGGATACCGGCCTCATCGTACAGGTGGAAGGGCGTGGGGATCTCGGCGGCAATGGCCCGTGCCTGGGCCAGCGTAACAAACGGCTTTTTCTGCGGCATAGCTACTCTTTCCTTTCCCAACTAAGATAGTTGTTATTATACGCTGTTTACCGGCTTTCGGCAAGAGCGGTGCGAGAAAATATGCAGGGATATGCAAAAAGGCCGCCCCAAGGGGCGGCTGTTTTGCGTAGAATTCAATCTGCGTTTGCTTTACAGGGCAGCTTCGTGTTCCGGGCTTTCGCTCTGAATATGCAGGCGGGCGGCCAGCAGGCGGTTGTCCAACTGGTGGCAGGTCCAGCGGTAGGCCGGGTACAGGAAGATGCAGGCCGCGATCCAAGCGGCGGGGTTCGCCAGCTCGGCGCCAAAGTAGCCCAGCATCGGCACCAGCACGATGGCCACGGCGGTACGGGCGATCATCTCGGCCACGCCGGCCATCATGGCCAGCGTGGAGAAGCCCAGGCCCTGGATGCTGTAACGCCAGACGATCAGCGCACCCAGCGGCACAAAAAACACGCTGTTCCAGAAGAGGTACTCGCGCCCCATGGCGACGATCTCCACCTCGGTGGTCGTGTCGAGGAAGAGGGACATGACGGCTACATCGGCAAAATGCAGGATAAGAGCCGAAGCAATGCTGTAGACGGTGGCGATCAGCAGTGCGCTGGTAACGCCTTTGCGCACGCGGTCCATCCGGGCGGCACCCAGGTTCTGGCCCGAGTAGGTGGCCATGGCCGTGCCGACGCTCTCCAGCGGGACGGTCAGCAGGTTCATCGTCTTGCTGGCGGCGGTGACGGCGGCGACAGCCGTGCTGCCCAGCACGTTGACGGCCCACTGCATGATAACGCTGCCGATGGCCGTGATACTGCACTGCAGGCCCATCGGCACGCCGATGCCCATCAGGCGGGTGCAGGCGCGCTTGCTGAAGGCGAGCTCGCCTTTCTGCATATGCAGCACCTCAAACTTGCGGCACAGGAAGCCGAAGCTGACCACGCCGGAGATGGCCTGGGAAATATCGGTGGCCAGCGCTGCGCCGAGGATTCCCATCTTGAACGGCACGATGAACAAAAGATCCAGGCCGATGTTCAGAGCGCTGGTCAGGATCAGGAAGTACAGCGGCGTTTTGCTGTCGCCCAGGGCGCGCATGATACTGGCGACCATGTTGTACAAAAAGATGAACGGGATGCTGGCGAAGATCCAGCCAATATAGATGACCGCGCCGTCCAGGATGTCCTCAGGCGTCTGCATCAGCACCAGCAGCGGGCGGGTCAGGGTCACCGTGGTGATGGTAAGCACTACGCTGAATGCGATGCACAGCCAGGCGGCATTAGCCACATGGCGGCGCAGGTCGCTGTAATCCCGTGCGCCGAACAGCTGAGCGATGGGGATGGCAAAACCATTGCAGATGCCAATGACGAAGCCCAGGATCAGGTAGTTGATGGAGCCGGTGGAGCCGACCGACGCCAGCGCACTGACGCCGCAGAAACGGCCTACGATGATGGTATCTGCCAGCGCGTAAAACTGCTGGAACAGATTGCCCAGCACAAGCGGCAGGGTGAAGAACAGGATCACTTTCAGCGGGCTGCCGCCGGTAAGGTCTTTTGTCATAGTGCGTTTATTCCCTCTATACTCTCTACTTTCCAAAATGCGTTCTCTATCACGGCGGCCCTTATAAATACCGCGGCTGCTATTATAGCACGCGCGGCGGCAAAATCAAGGGGTGAAACCATGCAAATTTTGCGTTTTTTCGCAAGAAAACCGCCCTGCAGAGAACACTGCAGAGCGGTGTGGTTGCTGTAGGCTGTCAGGCGGCCGGTTCCCTGTTAGTCGTTGGAGGAAATGTCGGTGCCGAAGTACTTCTCGCTCAGATCTTTCAGCTGGCCGGAGGCACGCAGCTCGTCAATGGCGGTGTTAATAGCCTCACGCAGGGTGGCGGTCTCGTCGCCCTTGCGCAGCGGGATAGCAACCTCGTTGGCGTCCTGGGTCAGGACTGCGATCTTGACGTTGGCGTCGGGATGCTCTTTGGTGTAGTCGTAGAAGGTAACCTCAGCGTTCAGGGTAGCATCGATGCGGCCGCTGTTCAGCAGTTCGAAGGTCTGGTTCAGGTCGTCCACGCCGGTAACGTCGGCGCCGTACTGCTCAGCCAGCTGGGCGTAGGTGCTGGAGATGGTGTTGGCGGTCTTTTTGTCCTTCAGATCTTCCAGGCTGTTGATGGTATCGTTATCACCCTTGGTGATGACGGCGGTGCGGTTGTAGGCGTACGGCTCGGAGAAGTCGTATTTCTCGGCGCGCTCCTCGGTGATGTCCACGCCGTTGACCATGATGTCGTAACGGCCAGCGTCCAGACCAGCCAGCAGGCCGTCCCACTCGCCCTCGATGAACTCCGGCTCAACGCCCAGCTTCTCGGCGATCAGGGTAGCAACTTCCACGTCATAGCCGACGAGGTTGTCGTTTTCATCGTGGTAGGTCCAGGGGGCCCAGGTGCCCTCCATGGCGACGGTGATGGTGCCGCGCTCCCGGATCTGGCTCAGCAGGTCGGCAGAAGCGGCGGTATCGGTGGTGGCGCTGTCGGCGGCGGAATCAGCAGCCGGGGCAGCGGAAGAAGCGGCAGAGCTGCCGCAACCAGCCAGCACGGCGGCGGAAATAGCGGCGGTCAGGGCCAGGGCGGTGATCTTTTTACGGTTCATCAGGTAAAACTCCTTTGTTTGTAATTCTGCAGGAACTCCCGGGTGCGGGGCTGCTGCGGGTTGGTAAAGAAAGTTTCGGCGTCGGCCTGCTCCACGATGACGCCGGCGTCCATAAAGACAACGCGGTTGGCCACATGGCGGGCAAAGTCCATCTCGTGGGTGACGACCAGCATCGTGCGGCCCTCATCGGCCAAACGGCGCATGACGGTCAGCACCTCGCCGGTCAGCTCGGGGTCGAGGGCCGAGGTCGGCTCGTCGAAATAGAGGATCTCCGGGTCGTAAGCAATGGCGCGGGCAATGGCCACGCGCTGCTGCTGGCCGCCGGAAAGCTGGCTGGGATAGTGGTCGCAGCGGTCCCCCATGCCGACTTTATCCAGCGCGGCACGGGCGATCTCGTCGGCCTGGTGCTTGTCCATCTTGCGGGCAATGACAAGGCCCTCGGTCACGTTTTGCAGCGCGGTCTTATTGGCGAACAGGTTGTAGTTTTGGAACACAAAACCGGTGCGGCGGCGCAGGGCGTGAACCTGGGCGTGGGTGATGCGGCTCAGCTCCACCTGCTGGCCGTCAAAGACCATAGTGCCCGCATCGGCATGCTCCAAAAAGTTCATGCAGCGCAGAAGCGTTGTTTTGCCGCTGCCGCTGGAGCCGAGGACGGCCACGACATCGCCCTTCTGGATATTGAGGTTGATGCCCCTTAAGACATGCAGGTCACCGAAGGATTTTTGCAGATCATGGATTTCCAGCATCGTATCAACTCCTTTGTGCGCCGCGGCGGTTCAGCAGCTTCTCGCCCCAGGCCTGCACGCGGGTCAGCACCGTGCAGAACAGCAGGTAGACAAGGCCGACCTCCAGATAGAGGGCCAGCGGCTCGTAGGTGCGGGCGACGATGCGCTGGGTGGTCATGAACATTTCGGTCACGGTGATATTGGCCGCCAGAGAGGTATCCTTGACCATGGCGATCAGGGAGTTGGCCAGCGTTGGGAACGCCGTGCG
>ERZ1673752.4547-NODE-4547-length-11417-cov-3.497624_pt1 | contig 11417 bp, 8 predicted proteins | sample MGYA00580195_ERZ1673752 | MGnify/ENA primary metagenome ERZ1673752 (study PRJEB41218, sample SAMN15661744) | gut metagenome | host: Homo sapiens | place: Canada: London | collected 2015-08-20/2019-03-30 | study: EMG produced TPA metagenomics assembly of...
CATAATTTAAATAAAAAAAACTTTCCAGTTAGATTTTAACTTTTTATAAGAAAAATCTAAAATATTCTCTAATTTCAAACAATATTCATATCTTGAAATCAAAAAATTTTCATCTTCATTTAATATTCCCGTATTTATTTTCTTATAAGGAGGATTTGAAACGATATAGTCAACAGAGGAATTTTCAAAATCTTCATAGCATAATTTTAAATCTTTATGTAAAAGATTAACATTTTTTAAATTATTTTCAGAAATACTACAATCAATAAGTTTTGCATTTTCGTCTTGAATTTCAATCAAATATACCTCTTTTAAACTATTTAAAAAATTAATTCTAAGACCTATTATTCCGGTACCTGCGCCAATGTCTATTAAAATTTTATCTTTTTTTACATTTGCAAAATGCGACAACAAAATTGAATCAATGCTAAAAGAAAATTTATTTTTATTTGCAAATATGACTCCATTAGTGTTAGGAATAAAATGTTTCTCCATATCTCAACCTCCGACTTATATTTTACCATAAATACGCTTTAAAAGGAATTATTTTTATGATAGAATATATTAAGGTGATTATATGAATTTTACAAATCAACAAGTAGATGCTATTAACCATTTTGAAGGACCTGCTTTAATTTTAGCAGTTCCCGGCTCAGGCAAGACGACTGTATTATTAAATAGAATTTTAAATTTAGTTGAAAATTACAATGTAAAACCAAGTGAAATACTTTCTATAACTTTTAGTAAAGCTCAAGGTATTGATATGGAAAGAAGATTTTTGACCAAAAATCCTGATTTTAAAGGAAAAATAACTTTTAAAACAATTCATGCTTTTTGTTATGAGATTGTTAGAAATTATATGAAAGTTAGAAATATTAAAAAGACTTTAATTGAAGGAAATAACGAGTTTAATAGAAATTTAATTTTAAAAAGAGCATATTTTCAAACTAATTATAAAAAATTAACTGATGAAGAAATAAATGACTTTTTCTCAATTTATGATTTTGTAAAAAATAAAATGTTTGACTTTGAAGGATATATCAAGAAAAATCATTTTATTTCAAATCGAAGTTTAATGTTAAAGCTTTATAATTTGTATGATGAAATAAAAATTCAAAATAATTTTATGGATTTCAACGATTTACTCATACTTGCAAATGAATATATTTCAACGGATAAAAAACTTTTAAAGGCAATTAAAAATAGATATAAATTTTTTCAAGTTGACGAAGGACAAGATACCTCTACTCTCCAATTTGAAATTATAAAAAAAATTGTATTTCCTGAAAATAATATATTTGTAGTTGCAGATGACGACCAATCAATTTACAGTTTCAGAGGTGCAAGTCCTGAAAATCTTTTGAATTTTAAAAACATTTATCCAACTTCAAAAATATTTTTTATGGATAAAAATTTTCGCTCCACAAAAAACATAATAAAAATTAGCAATAAAATTATTCAAGGAAATAAAATTAGATACGAAAAATTTTCAAAACATACAACTGAAGAAAGTTCACAGATAATGCTTTTTAAGGTAAAAAACGCAAAAATACAAGCAAGAGAGTTATTAAACAAAATTTCTGAAATCAATCCGAATGAAACTATTGGAATTTTATATAGAAATAATATCTCATCTTTATACATTGCAGATATGTTTAGAAAGGAAAATATCTACTTTTTCATAAAGGAAAATAGATTCGATTTTTATTCAAATAGAATTTTAAATGATGTAAAAAATATTTTACTATTTTCTGAAGACACAACTGATTTAGAAGTTTTTAAGCGAATTTATTTTAAATTGAACGCTTATATAAAAAAAGATTTTATTTCAAAATTAGAATATAAACCTTATAACCAATGTGTTTTGGAAAGTTTACTTGACTTGGAAAAATTAAATGATTTTTATTTGAGAAAATTCAGCGATTTAAGAAATAATTTCAAAAGAATAAAACGCATGAAAATGGAAGATAAAATTGATTGTATTTTATATGAAATTGGATATGGCGATTATTTAGATAATTTCAATGATTTTTCAAATCTAAATTATAATTTAATTTTCGATTTAATAAAATATTTATCAAAAGATTTAAAAACCTTTGACGAATTCATAGAAAAGTTGAACAATTTAAAAGAATTACTTAAAAATGCATCAAATTCAAATTCAAATATATCCATTTCAACAATACATTCATCAAAAGGCTTAGAATACGATAATGTATTTATCATTGACCTTATAGACGGAGAATTTCCACAAAAAAGCGTATTGAATTCATTTGATGAAAAGTTATTAGAAGAAGAAAGGCGACTATTTTACGTTGCAATGACAAGAGCAAAGAAAAGACTATATTTATTCACAATCAAAGAAAGGAATAATCTACCTGTAGAACCGTCAATTTTTTACAACGAACTAAAAAAGAACAATTAAAAAGGAGCGTCAGCTCCTTTTTGTGCTTTATTATTTATTATTTCCTGCATTTGTTCCTGCGATTATTCCAAAAACTGTTATATCCGCAATTGAAACTGAACCTAATCTATTCTTACCATGAATACCTCCAGTCGTTTCCCCTGCTGAATATAATCCTTTTATAACTTCACCATTTTTATTTAGAACTTGTGCATTTTTATTTATCTTAAGTCCACCCATTGTATGATGAACTGCAGGAACTGCTTTTAGACAATAAAATGGTGCTTTTTCCACTTTAAAACCTAATCTTCTAAGATTAAATAAAGTATCTTTTCCTTTTTCGGAATCTTCGTTGAATTGCTTAATTGTTTCTTTTAAATTCTCTTTATCTATTCCAAAAAATTCTGCCATTTCTTCTATTGAATTTACTTTACAAAGTTTTTTACCTTCAATTAAATTTTTATATTCAATTTCATGAGTAGGTAAGATTTTTGATTTTTGCATAGAATCTTCATCCCAAATTTGATAAGCAATGCTATCTGTTTGAGCTTTAATTCCCATTGAAATTTCTCTTCTTGTTCCTAATTCTTCAACAAATCTCTTGCCCTCTTTATTTACAATTATAGCACCACCTGCAAGTCTTGTATCTCCAGTATATAAAAGTTTTCCAGTTTCAACATCACATACCGGATATAATTGAATTTGATTCATATCAATAACATCAGCTCCAATGGCTTGTGCCATTTTTATACCATCACCCGTTGAGCCCGGAGAATTTGTTGAAAGAATTTTATCATCAACCTCTTTATCATTATCATAAAGCATTTTTTTATTTGCACCAAAGCCTCCTGTTGTTAAAACTACAGACTTTGCATTTATTATTAATTCCCCGGTTTTTATTTTTGCCTTAACGCCTGTAACTACATTGTCCTTTGTCAAAAGTTCAAAAGCATTTGTTTCTGTTAAAATTTCTATTCCTAATTCTTCAGCTTTTGCATGTAATTTATTTATTAATTCTTTTCCAGACTGTCCTTTTGGAATTAAAGACCTTTTAACTGAATGACCTCCAAAGAACATAAGTTCATCTGTCCATTCAACCTTAACATCATCTCTGAGCCATTTTGCACCGTCAAGAGCATTATTAGCCAAGACATCTATAAGTTCCTTATCCCCTCCGGCTTTTTCTACGTCTTTTTTAAATAAATCAACACTGTCTTTTATATTTTCTTTTTCTTGTAGCCAATTATTTGGAGCTGAATATTCCGCACCGGAAATCAGAGTATTTCCTCCAATTAAAGGTAATTTTTCTATGATTACAACATTTGCTCCTGCTTGTTTAGATTTTATTGCTGAAATTAATCCTGCACCACCTGAGCCGACTACAACAACATCTGTATTCATTTCTTTTACTTCAAATTTTTCATTCATTACAGGATTATTTTTTAAGATTTTTTTATAATCTAATCCTGACTTTTTAATTGCATCTGCAAGCGCATTTACAAATGCCTTTGATGAATAAGTTGCTCCGGTAATTTCGTCTAAATTAAAATCTCCCGAATTAACCTTTTGAATTAATTTTTCAATGGCAAGTTTTCCAACATCTTCAGTTTCTACACTTTCCTTTAATGATACATTTTTTATTTTACTATTTTCAAAACTTACATTAAGCACAACATCTCCATTATGTCCTCTTGCTTTTCCCTCATAAGTTCCATTAACAGCTGACTTACAAGAAGTTAAAAATAGTACAAAAATAAGTAAAAATGATAAACTTCTAAATAATTTTTTCATAATATCCTCCAAATCTTACAAAACACAATTATTTTTATATTCATTTAATACATCAAAAATCTCGTCAATATCGTTCAAAGTATTTATTGTATTTTTTACTTTGTTTGAACCTTTAAACCCCTTTAAATACCACAAAATATTTTTTCTCATTTCTCTTATGGCTATTCTTTCAGGCTTAAATTCAAGTTCTAATTTATAATGTCTTTTTATCGTATCAATCACTTCTTCGAGGGTTGGAGAAGAATATTTTTTTGATAGATTATAATCTTTGATTTGTTTAAAAATAAATGGATTACCAAGAGCGTGACGTCCTATTGCAACAGCATCAACTCCGGTTTCTTCTTTCATTCTTACATAATCTTCAACACTACAAACATCACCATTTCCAACAACTTTTATTGGAACATGATTCTTTAAAACTTTTATATCATTCCAATCGGCATTTCCAGAATAAAACATTTCTCTTGTTCTGGCATGTAGAGTTATCATATATGCACCGGCTTCAACAATAGCATCTGCAACTTCCAAGAAATTTTTATTTTTATCATCAAATCCTAAACGTATTTTAACACTTACTGGAACTTTTGAATTTTTAACCATAGTTGAAACAATATTTTTAACCTTTTTAGGCTCTTTCATCAAATAGCTACCCTCATGATTTTTTACAATTTTCGGAGCAGGACAACCTAAATTCAAATCAAGCTGATAAATATCATCTCTATTATTAAATTTAGTTTGTATTACTTCTTCCATAATCTTTTCATCACTACCAAAAACTTGTAATCCGACAGGACCCTCTCTTTTATCAATATATGTTATGATTGAAGTGTTATCATTATTATAATATAAACCTTTTATAGAAACCATTTCTGTAAAAGTCAAACTTGCACCCATTTCACTTGCCAAAATTCTAAAAGCAACATCGCTAACTCCGGCAAGTGGAGCTAAAAAAATATCTCCATTAAGCATATTATGTCCTCTTCTTCATTTTGTATATTTCCAACATACCGTCAAGCGTAAGTTTCTTATCTATAATATCAATTCTATCTATACCTTTGGTAATTAAAGTTGAATAACCACCGGTTGCAACAACTTTTAACTTAGAAACATCAAAATTCATCTCTTTTACCGTTTCATCAAGTAACTTTTCAATAAGTCCGATATAACCAATTACCATTCCAACTCTTATATTATCCATAGTATTTTTTGCGACAACTTTTTCCGGTTTGTAGAGTTCAACTCTTGGCAATTTTGCAGTCTTTAAAAATAGTGCCTCTGATGAAATTCCAATTCCAGGAATAATAGCTCCCCCTTGGTAAACTGAATTTTCGTCAACTACATCAAAAGTAATCGCCGTTCCTATATCAATAATTATCAAAGGAACTCCATATTTTTTTATCCCTGCAATAGAATTTACAATTCTATCAGCACCAATCGTTCTTGGATTGTCATGATTTATTTCAAGTCCCAAATCACAATTATCATCTATAATCATAGGCTTTAAATTAAAATATTTCTTTATAGCATTCTCTATTGAATGCATAACATCAGGAACAACCGATGCTACAACAACATCATCTATCTCAGATTTTTTTATATTATTAGCATGAAGTATCTCTGTAATAGACAAAGCATATTCATCACTGGTTTTATTTTTTATTGTATTAAGTCTGAAATCACAAATAAGAGAATCTTCTTGATAGACACCCAAAACAATATTTGTATTTCCTACATCTATAACTAGTAACATTAAGTCCTCCAAAAATTAAACTTATATACTATATAATAGCATTTTTTTAAAATTTATACAATAATAAAAATATCGCCTTTCCATAATATTTGTTATGATACAATATTGATGTGAGACCAAGAGTACAAAAAACTTGACACTACCAAAAATTTTAATAAATAAAAATAATAAATAGAAAAAATTTATTAAAAAAACAGACATTAAAGTTTCCTATAATATCTGCTTTTTATCTTTAAAATCTAATTATAAAACAAAAAAGTTACCATGTATCCACCTGATACAAAGAATCGTGGAATATTACTTATTTTTATTGTTTATTGATGCTTGAATAAATCCGTCAAATAAAGGATGAACTTTATTTGGTCTTGACTTAAATTCAGGGTGGAATTGACAAGCAACAAAATAATTACTACCAGTGTATTCAATAATTTCAACAAGGTCAAGTTCAGGATTTATTCCAGAGAAAATAACTCCAGCTTTTTCAAGTTCTTCTCTAAATTTATTGTTGACTTCATATCTATGTCTATGTCTTTCTTGAATAATTTCTGCATTGTATAATTTTCTAGCTTTACTATCCTTTAAAAGTTTACAGTCATAATTTCCAAGTCTTAAAGTTCCACCAATATTTTCAACATCAAATTGACTTTCCATTAAATCAATTACAGGATATTTTGTATTATCGTCTTTCTCCGTTGAATCTGCTCCTTCAAGTCCTGCAACATTTCTAGCAATATCAATGATTGCAATTTGCATTCCAAGACAAATTCCAAAATAAGGAATATTCTTTTCTCTTGCGTATCTACTTGTAGCAATCATTCCTTCAACGCCTCTACCACCAAATCCACCTGGAACAATAATTCCGTCAAGTCCTTTAAATACTTCATTAACATTTTCTTCTGTAACTTCTTCTGAATTTATCCAATGAATATTAATTTTATGAGCATTTTTATAACCGGCATCTATTAACGCTTGAGAAACTGAAAGGTATGCATCATGTAATTGAACATATTTACCAACAAGTCCAATTTCTAATTCTGATTTTACATTTTTATATGAATCAATCATTTCTTTCCAATTACTCTTAATTGATTTTCCTTCTAAACAAAGTTTATGTAAAACATAATCATCTAAACCTTGTTCATGTAATTTAACTGGTACTTCGTAAATAAAGTCAACATTTTCAGATTGAACGATAGCACTTTTTGGAACATCACAGAAAAGACTAATCTTATTTTTAATTTCATCAGAAATTTTTTCAGGACTTCTAACTACAATAATATTAGTTTTAATTCCTTGACTCATAAGCTCCTTAAAAGAATGTTGAGTAGGTTTTGTCTTTAATTCATCAGAACCAGGAATTGTAGGAACTAAAGTAGTATGAATGAATAATACATCTTCTTTTTTATTTTCAGCATGAATTTGTCTAATCGCCTCGATAAAAGGTAAAGATTCAATATCTCCAACAGTACCGCCAATTTCAGTTATAATTATATCAGCTTTGCTTTCTTCAGCCGCCTTATAAACATATCCTTTTATCCTATCAGTAATATGTGGAATTACTTGAACAGTTGAACCATTGTAATCTCCTCTACGTTCTTTTTGAATTACTTCGCTGTAAATTCTTCCTGTAGTTACATTACTTCTTTGAGTTAATTCTTCATCTATAAATCTTTCATAATGTCCTAAATCTAAATCAGTTTCAGCGCCGTCTTTTGTTACAAAAACTTCCCCATGTTGATAAGGACTCATTGTACCTGGGTCAACATTTATATATGGGTCAAATTTTTGCATAAAAACACTAAAACCTCTATCCTTTAAAAGTCTTCCTAAACTCGCTCCACATATTCCTTTACCAATTCCTGAAACAACTCCTCCAGTAATAAAAATAAATTTGCTCATCATATCCTCCTAATTTAATGCTCTAAAAATTTCTTCATAAGTTGGTATATTCCAATTTTCTCTTGAAATATTTGATTCAATTTCATCACTAATCATTCTAATTTCTTCCAAATTTTTAGGAATAAATTTGTGTAAACTTATTACTTTTTCAATTTCATTTTCTCCATGATTTTCTTTTTTGAAATCACTAAATTCATCAAGTTTTATAAACAGTCCCTCAAGTAAATTATTAAGTTTATTTACTCTCTCATTAAGTTTAACATTTTTTATTCTATCATTCAAATTTATTTCAAAATTAAGCTCTTTTATACAAGATGGAATAACATCTTTGTTAATCATATTAACCAATGTTTTCATCTCTAACATATAAGTATTTTTTACATCTTCAATGCAAACATCATAAACAGCACTTAATTCCAAATCATTCAAAATATTATTTTCCAAAAGAACTTCAAACTCCTTAGATTCTTTTGCATACAATAAAGCATCTAAATATGTTCTATTATTTTTAAGACCTCTTCTTTCGGCCTCTTCAACCCATTCTTTTGAATAACTATCTCCAGAAAACAAGACCCTTTCACTTTCAATTAAAATTTCTTTTAAAAGATTTTTACAAGCAGAAACTCTTTCAACCTTATCTTCAACATTTTGAACTTTTTCTAAAACATTCTTAAGCTCAGCACCCACAATTGTATTTAAAACTATATTACAATCTGCTGCACTTTGCATAGAGCCTAACATTCTAAACTCAAACTTTCCACCTGTATATGCAAAAGGTGAAGTTCTATTTCTATCATCAGTATCTCTTGGAGTAAATCCTAAATTACTGATATTAAAATCATTTTGTTTTACAGAATTTTTAACTTCCATATCCAAAATATCATATAAAATATTTTCAATTTCATTTCCTAGATAAACAGAAATAATTGAAGGTGGCGCCTCATCTCCACCAAGTCTTAAATCATTTCTAACACTTGAAGATGAAACTCTAAGTAATGAAGAATATTTGTTTACAGCTGAAATTGTAGAAACCATAAAAATTGCAAAAAGTAATCTATCAATTTCATTATCATTTTTTGGTAATTTAAACAAATTTTTACCATAGTTTGTAACTAAAGACCAGTTATTATGCTTTCCACTTCCATTTACATTTTTAAATGGTTTTTCATGCAATAAACAAACAAGATTATGCTCATAAGCAGTATTTCTTAAAACTTCCTTAACAATTTGGTTATTATCAACTGAAACATTTACAGTATCATACAGAATTGCAACTTCAAATTGTCCCGGAGCAACCTCATTATGTTCAGTTTTAGAGTTAATTCCTAATTCTTCCAATTTTTTATTTATACTATTGTAATATTCCATAACTCTTTTTGGAATTGAACCGAAATAATGTTGTAACAATTCTTGGTCTTTCGGTGGCATTTCTCCAATTAAAGTTCTTCCTGTATTTATAAGGTCAACTCGCTTTTCATAAAGTTCTCTATCAACTAAGAAAAATTCTTGCTCTAAACCAACTTTAATTTTAACCCTAAATATTTTATCATCTGAAAATAAATTATATAAATCAGTTGCTTGTTTTGATAAAAAATCCATACTCTTTAAAAGAGGTGCTTTTTTATCTAAACTAATTCCATCAAAAGAAACAAAAATTGAAGGAATATACAAAATATTATCCATTATAAAAGCATTCGCAGTACAATCCCAATATGTATAACCTCTAGCTTCAAATGTTGACCTCATTCCCCCGTTTGGAAATGATGATGCATCGGGCTCACTCTTTAAAAGTTCTTCTCCTGAAAATCTAACTATCGGTAAATTTTCGTAAGACTTATCTATAAAACTTTCGTGTTTTTTTGCAGTATTCCCATTTAACGGTTGAAACCAATGGCAATAATGTGTTGCACCATTTTCTATAGCCCATTCTTTCATAGCATGTGCAATTATATCCGCACTATCTTTATCTAATAATTCCTCTTTTCGAATCGCATTTTTCCATTTTAAATAAATCGGATAAGGCAACTTTTTTTTCATTGCATTTTTATCAAAAGTAAACTTTCCAAAATTTTCAATTCTGCCCATATATTCCTCCTAAAAAAAAATTGGTCTTCTTTTTACCTCTAAATAGAGAAAAAAAAAACCAAATTTCTAAAATGTTTTATTTGTTTTATTTATACTAATATAATAAAATATTTTTACGATTATGTCAAGAGGTTAAATAAATTTTTTATTTAGAACTTAGAAAATATATCAGCAAAAACTTGACATCGTATATATATATATATAATAACTATGTAAATTAAGTGTGTAAAATTTTTTGGAGGTTTATTATGAAAAATAAAAAAACTATGGTTTTAATTCCTGCTTTAAATCCGCCTGAAAATTTAATTGATTATATTTATGAATTGAAACATTATGGACTAAATAATATTTTAGTTGTAAATGATGGTAGTAGTGAAAGATTTAAAAAATTTTTTGAAGATTTAAAACAAATTGACGGTGTAACAATATTAACTCATGCAAAAAATTTAGGTAAGGGAAGAGCTTTAAAAAACGCTTTTAATTTTTTTCTGACATTACCTAATATTGATGATTTTAATGGAATTGTAACTTGTGATTCTGATGGTCAACATAGAGCAAAAGATGTCTTGAATATTGCAAATAATTTAGAAGTTTATCCAAATTCTTTAATCATAGGTTGTAGAGATTTTGATAGTAAAAATGTCCCTCCAAAAAGTAAATTTGGAAACAAGACAACAGTAAATGTTTTTAAATTGTTATACAGAAAGAAAATAACTGATACTCAAACAGGACTTCGTGGTTTCCCTAAAAATATTATTCCCGAAATGTTAGATATTTTTGGAGAAAAATTTGAATATGAAACAAAAATGTTAATAACTTGCTTTGAAAAAAATTTAAATATAGTCGAAATACCAATAGAAACAGTATATTATAACAATAATGCAGAAACACATTTTAACGCTATCAAAGATTCTGTAAAAATATACAAAGTAATTTTTACATCTTTTTTTAATTATATATTAACCTCACTCTCTTCATTTTTAATAGACATAGGATTATTTAAAGTATTCGTATATATTTTTTCATCATCATTTGTTAAAAATTCATATTCAATATTTTTTTCAAGTGTTATTGCAAGAATATTTTCTTCTCTTTTTAATTTTTTTGTAAATAAGAATTTTGTTTTTAATGGAGAAAAAAGTTTCAAAAAAACAATATATAAGTATTATAGTTTATGTATTTTTCAAATGCTATTATCTTCATTTAGTGTTTCTTTGCTTTGGAAAATAACAACTATTAATGAAACAACAATAAAAATCATTGTAGATACAATACTATTTTTAATAAGTTATAGGATTCAAAGAACTTGGGTCTTTAAGAAAACGAGGAAAAAAACTTATGAAAAATAAAATTTTAGATAAATTAACACACAAAAAATCTATAATTACTTTCTTTTTATCCTATATAATTACATTGCTATTGACTTTAAACAAAAATTTTAAAATTGAGAAAGAAACTTTTTTTCACATTTTTATAAATAATGATAGT
>ERZ1673752.4552-NODE-4552-length-11408-cov-18.230776_pt1 | contig 11408 bp, 14 predicted proteins | sample MGYA00580195_ERZ1673752 | MGnify/ENA primary metagenome ERZ1673752 (study PRJEB41218, sample SAMN15661744) | gut metagenome | host: Homo sapiens | place: Canada: London | collected 2015-08-20/2019-03-30 | study: EMG produced TPA metagenomics assembly of...
GCAATAATCAGTTTCCACCGTAGGAACGCTCCGATTCATCCCATCTTCAGTCTCAACATCACTCGTGCGCTATTCCATTTGCTCGTATTATGCACGCCGACACCTACCCATTCATTACCTTGATTCGTCCCGCTTCTGCTCCGACACCTCCTGATCTCCGTTTCGTCACTTACTTATCTCTGTTCCGGTAACTGCTAAATTCCAATTTGATTCATGAGGTTTTGCGCTCCGATGTGGTATGTGTTGCCGTGGATTAGGGGTGGTGGAGCTAAAGGATCTCTGCGTTTCGCGGCTCATTTGTTCCGAAGTGCAGCCCTGGTTCCTTTCCATAGACGTTCGGGTTGGTTCGCTTCAAAGAATTCTCGCTGAATGAACTTTTTCCCGTTGAATCTGTTCTTAGGTTGCATAAGAAGCATAAAACGGATGAAGAAGATCGTACAAAACATTTTTCGACTCACACTGTTCCTACTCGTTGCTGCCGGCTGTCGTCAGGAAGTTGGCGCTCAAGGTACCAAGGCAGAGATAAAAGAGATTGATGCCGCCTATATGAAAGCCAATATGTATGATTGGGAAAAGAATCCCGGCACGTTTGTCTACAAAGGAAAGAAGCCCTGCATCATAGATTTTTACGCCAATTGGTGTGGCCCATGTCGCTCTTTGGCTCCCAAACTGGCTGAAGTGGCTGAAGAGTATGCCGGTAAGGTGATTGTGTACAAAGTCAATATCGATAATGAAAAGCAGCTGGCTAACATATTCGGTATAACCTCAATCCCGACTCTGATATTCGCTCCTCTTAAAGGAAAACCCTACTTTTCACAGGGAAACCTTCAAAAGAGTCAATTGCGCGAAGCAATAGAGAAAATCCTTTGAAAACGGTGCCGAAATGGCAAATACAAATAAAATGCGTACCTTAGCGGTGTGGTGAGGAAAAGAAGACTTGCCGAAGACGAAAACATTGACATAGAAAAACGACAGAGAAAATGGTAAAGTTTAAAGGTGAAATAGAGGTAAAACTCGGAGGTGCTCAGCCGGAAGTAGGGCAGCAAGCTCCCGATTTTAAGGCAGTAAAGAACGATTTGAGTGAAGTACGCCTTAGCGACTATAAGGGTAAAAGGGTAGTGCTGAACGTATTCCCCAGTGTGGATACGGGCGTTTGCGCTGCAAGCGTACGTCGCTTCAATAAGGAAGCCGCATCACTCAAGAATACAGTTGTACTATGTATCTCAATGGACCTTCCGTTTGCACAGCAACGCTTTTGTGCCGCTGAAGGAATTGAGAATGTAGTAATGCTATCCGCATTCCGTTGCACTTGTTTCAGTGATCGCTATGGATTGCGCATGGAATCAGGTCCTTTGGAAGGATTATTGGCTCGTAGCGTATTTGTAATTGATGAAAACGGAAAGTTGCTTTACAAGCAGATTGTGCCTGAAGTAACCGAAGAACCGAATTATAAAGCGGCTTTGGATAACTTGAAATAATCCAACAGCCGGACAAAACCCTTGTGAAAGGGCTTTTCATTATTTCATGTGTTGGTGTGTTGGGTCGCTGTAGTACGCTTTTTGGTGTTGTTACAGCGACCCTTTACCATATTAATCCGCATCCATAAATGAGTTATTTCCAAAGAACAATGAGAAACTACAGTTTTCTTTGCTTCGCCTTGTGGGCAGCTTTGCTCTTTGCCGTATCGTGTCGTGGCAATAGCGAACAAAAGAGTACATCTAATGACAGTACTCAGACGGAGAATCAAGTATCAGAATCGCCCTTCGATGCTGATAGTGCATATGTCAATGTGGCTCGTCAGGTGGCATTTGGTCCTCGAACACCCGGGTCACAAGCACACACTTCTTGCGGTGATTGGATAAAAGCGCAACTAACTGCCTATGGAGCTGTAGTTAGCGAGCAATGCGTGCCTCAAACTACCCATGACGGAAAGGAATACACAATGCGCAACATCATAGCTTCATACAATACGGATGCTTCGGAACGGATACTTCTTTTTGCGCATTGGGATACGCGGCCGTGGTGCGATCAAGATGATGATCCGGCATGGCATAATAAACCGCTGGATGGGGCAGACGATGGTGCCAGTGGGGTAGCCGTACTACTTGAAATTGCCCGTTTGATACAAACTCAGGGATCTGCTAAGGGAATCGATATTATATTCTTCGATTTAGAGGATTACGGAGAAAGCAATAACGATGAATCGTGGTGCCTGGGCTCTACCTATTGGAGTAAACATCCTCACGTAGATGGCTATACGGCTCAATATGGAATTTTGTTGGATATGGTGGGCGCTCGTGGTGCACAATTCAATTGGGAGTACTTCTCAAAGAGTAATGCCGGGCATATACTCCTGAAAGTATGGGATAATGCGCGTAATTTAGGATTCGGCAACTACTTCATTTCTGCCGACGGAGCTGCGCTAACCGATGATCATATTCCGGTAATAACCAATCGTGGCATACCATCAATTGATATTGTTAACTATAGTACAAGCCGAGCAAAAGGCTTCGGTGATCATTGGCATACACATAAGGACAATCTTGATATTATAGATAAAGACGTGCTTCGCGCTGTGGGTGCCACGGTGTGGACAACAATAAATGAATAGGGGAAACAACGAATTATGAGCAAAACGATTGAAGAACTTCAAAATGAACTGATAGAGCAATTCGAACCGTTTGATGACTGGATGGATAGATATCAGTTAATTATTGAAATGGGCGATGAATTACCCCAGATTACGGAACAGGAGAAAAAAGACGAAAATTTGATTGAGGGCTGTCAAAGCCGCGTTTGGATTGTATGTGAGGCACACGATGATGGCACGCTGCATTTCAGAGCTGATAGCGATGCACTAATCGTTAAGGGAATAGCTGCCATGTTGCTGAAGATATATGATGGTCAAACGCCATCAGCTATACTAAACAGTCCCCTGTTCTTTATTGAAAGACTAAATCTTACGGGACATCTTTCCCCAACACGAAGCAATGGGCTTTCCTCTATGATTCAGAGAATTAAAACCTATGCCAAAGATAGGGTAGAGAAATGAATTTCAAGCGAATAGAACTTGCGGATAGGGAGATCCTTTTCCCTATCTTATTTAGCTCAGGGCGTCCTATATGCGACCTGTCGTTTACCAATTTGTACGGATGGGGTTTTCTCTACGAAACTGCTTGGGCGTTAGAAGATGATACCACTTTGGTAATTCGTTTCATTGATAAACGACATAACCACCCTGTTTATCTGTTGCCTTATTGCCTTGATCTTGCTTCATGGCGCAATACGATAACCAAACTTGAGCAGGCTGCGCAAGCTGAGGATTATCCTTTAGTATTTATGGGTGTATCAAAGGAGTGCTCTTCTCTTTTAGAGGAGTATTTTCCGGGGGAATTTCAATTAATATGGGATGACGCTTATGTGGATTATATCTATACACGTCAGAAATTAGTGACCCTGAAGGGGAAAAAGCTTCAGCCGAAAAGAAACCATATCAATAAGTTTAAACGTCTTTTCCCATCTTGGCACTATGAGGAATTGAAGGCTTCAAATAAAGAAGATGTACTGAACTTTACCCAATCGTGGTTTGATGCCTCAGAAGCTTCGGAAGGGCTCAAAAACGAAAGGATAATGGTTGAGCGCATCTTGGAGACGAAAGCTTTTGAAACGCTTCAACTATCCGGAGGACTTCTTTACACAGAGAAGGACTTAGTTGCCGTTACCATAGCTTCACCTATCAATAAGAATACGATGGATATTCATGTGGAAAAAGCAATTCCCAATATAAATGGGGCCTATGCGATGATAAATCAGTCATTTGCATTTACTGTTCCCGAAAGCTATGAATACATAAATCGGGAAGAGGATCTCGGGATTCCGGGATTGCGATTTGCCAAAGAATCCTATCAACCCGATATGCGACTTTCAAAAGGAACTGCCGTCTTGCGACGCCCTTGAATCCTTATTATGCAGAAGCGTACCGCTGCCTACAAAATCTGGAAAGATATATTCCACGACGATGAGGCTTTTATGACGCTGTTTTTCGATTCTCTTTATCACGACAGCAATACACTTTTATCGCTCAATCCCTATACAGGAACGGCAAATTCCCACCTGCAATTTATTCCTTATGACTTATGTATCGCCCAAAAGCGATATAAGGCTTGTTACGTATGTGGCGTAGCTACTATTCCGGAGGCTCGTGAGCATGGGCTCGCAAAACGATTGCTTCAAGCGGCGCATTATCGTATGTGGCACAAAGGAGTCGTTCTAAGCTTTCTAATTCCTCAAGAGGACTGGCTGTATGATTATTACCGAAGGGTAGGACAATACATTGACATAGGAGAAAGAACATACAGCCATAAACAAATTGTAGATTTCGTTGATTCAAATGATGCAGAAAGCTATAAGCAGAGCGCTCTACAACGACAATCGTCTTTATGGATGAACTACGTGCTTCCTGATTATTTGCAATGGCGTACATCGCTTAAGAATGCAGCAATGAGCGGGGGAGGCTGGGCTTTTGACAACCAATGTGGAATAAGCTTACTGTATGATCGAATATCTCCGAATACTTATATTGCTCCTCGACCCCCGATAAAAGGAGAGAAAATGCATCGATTCGGTATGGTACGGATTATTAAACCTTTTGACCTATTGCGCGATTACGCACAACGTCATACCCATTGCTGCACGACATTCATATATTGTGATAATGCCCTCCCGATGAATAATGGGCTATATGTGATTAAGAACGGCATGGTTCGATTTTTTCGACACGCACTACAAGACGTTCGCAAATATTCGATTCTCAAAGGAAAAGAAAAGGATACAAATCCATTGAATCCTCCTCTATCCCTTTATACACCTACGAGTTTAGCTCAATTCCTATTTGAGAATGAGATTTTCTTCCTCGATCAATTAATGGACGGAATCGTGGAGTAGCATTCGCTGTCAACTTTCCTTATTCAGAATTTACAAAACAGAATAATAACAGCTTTTATTTCTGATAATGAAATAAAACATTCTACTCTATAAATTTCTCTTCACTTTCGATCTTAATCGAAAAGTCCCTTTCTTCCAAATTTTCTTTTTGAATCTTCTCTTTTAGAAAGTAGAACAATGCTTTAACTGCATTATATACTTATACCAAAATACAAACGAATCTAATTACAAATGAAATAGTTACTAATTAATTTGTAAGTGTTTTCACTCTATAATCCGGGTGGGGTAGTCGCGAGTCGCATATAATCATACTCATATCAGTTAAACCCTTCTTTTCTAACTAATAATGAATGGGTTATTTCTATTCTCTCAATTTAATAAACCTGTAAATAAAGGTGTTTTGATGTTCGTCAGGTTTATTCAACTAATACAAATTTCATTTATAGATATTTCTACTTTCAGAACACGATAAGTGTGTGATGCATTTCTATTTGAGAATGGAAATAACTTCTTATCTTTGCATTTAGAAAAGAGAAATAAGAAAGTTACCACAAACAATGAGCGAATTACCTATAGATAACGAAGCTATCCGCAATCGACTAAAAACTATGATCGAGCGGATCGGTATCGGCAACACGAATTTTGCAACCAAAGCGGATATCACACCATCCGTAATTTCGAACATAATGAATGGCAAAAGCAACATAACCTTAGATACGCTAAATAAGGTCTTGACGGCTTATCCGGATTGGAATAGGGATTGGCTTCTCTTTGGAGAAGGCGATCCTTCACAAGAGAAATATCAAGGCCTTATTGAGGATACGAACAATAATCAATGCTCTGAGAATTCAATATTCTCGAACGTTACGCACTCAGCTCCGAAAAATCCCCGGGATTTTGACATTCAACCAACATTAGATATCGAAACAATTCGTGTTATCGCTTCCGAATCTGCCCAGCAGCTAATGAATCAATTGAATCACGATAGCACTACAAGAGAAATAAATGAAATCAGAGTATTCTATAGCGATGGAAGCTACGAGACTTTCTCTAAGGGTACACATTGATTCCTGTCAAGTCCCCGACTAGTCACATATAAATATATGATTAGGTATATTATGTTTACTCATATTCTTTATCTTAAAGGTTTCCACAAGACATATCGAAAAGCGTTGAATATCCTATACACAGCCCAGAGACAAGTAAAAGGAGCGGTAAAAACTACGATGATAACAAAGAGGAGGTGTTTGAAGATATAGTAAAATACCCACTGCCAATTTGTTCCGGCAACCATTTTATAGGGAATGAACTTCTCAGCGAAGAGATAACCCGACCATATCGCCATCAGCACAAATCCGGACATCCATCTCATATCCTCAAAACCTTTGGTCGCCAAGAAATTCCATCTGAAACCTATGACAAACAAGGCGATGAGAAACAACAGACTGAAGATACTTCGCCAAATCTCACTGCGTTTCCTCTTCTGGAAACACGGCGTGCAAAGTATCGGCTGATACCTTGCTGCACATTCGGGACACAGCGCCTTTCCACGATCAGAACATTGGAGGAAAGGGACGGCTGAAGATGGATAACGGCACGGTATTCAAACTCAATGACCGCTATCCGCTCAACAAGGAGGAGTTCAGGCTATATTACACCTCCGCTTCCACCGACCAACAGACGATAGACGTGTATGTGGAGGACAATTTCGGATAGACGGCAAAGCTCTCGTTTGAGTTCAACAGTCAGAAGGACGAGGAAAAGGAGAAGAAGGATGAGGATAGGAGGTAAACTTGTCGCCTTGTGTCTTGTCTGCCTTTCCTGCTTACGGCTTTCGGCTCAGGACAGAAGAAATGCACTTCTCTCGTTGCCACCTTTTGAGCGTGCCATTATCTGCATCAAGCACTTCGAGGGTTTACACGGGTTCAAGGATGCTCCCTATGTCGGATACGGTCATCAACTCTTGCCAGGTGAGCACTTCACGGCAGCGATGACGGAACGGCAGGCGGACTCCCTGCTTCGGGCTGACCTGATGAAGTGCCTAATGATGTTCAAGGGCTACGGAAAAGATACTTTGCTGCTTGCCGTCTTGTCCTACAACGTAGGAGCGGGTAGGTTGCTGGGATACGGCAAGCATCCCAAAAGTAGATTACCACGGAAGATAGAGTCGGGCGACAGGAAATTCTACCGTGAATTTGTCTCTTTTTGCCGATACAGAGGTAAAGTCCTGCGGGGGCTTGTCAAACGACGAGATGTAGAGTTTGCCCTGTTTTATATACCCTGATTACAAAGTACGTCCCTTGCAAGTTTTATCGGCCTGTAAGGGGCGTTTTCTTGCCGTTTTTTATTCCTATTTCTCCTTCAGAATGAGTAACTTTGCAGTAGTAATAATCTTAAGGCAGACATTATGATGGATAAAATGAAAATAGATTGGGAATATTGTTATGGTATAAAAAGTTTGAAGCATGAATTTTCTTTCTCAGAAGGAAAGCATTCTCATTTAATATATGCCCCCAATGGGACTATGAAAACTTCATTTGCAAAAACAATGAAATTCTTGTCTGGACAGACAAAGGAAAAACCTTGTGATCAACTATGCGAAGCAAATAAGGCAAAATACAGTTTAACGACAGATGAAAAAGATATTTCACCAGATTTTATATTTGTAGTCAATGGTGATGAAGACATAGATTACTCAAAATCATTTGTCAATTTTCTTGCCAGCGCAGAGTTGAAAGGCAAATATGATGAGATATATCTAAAATTAACAAAAGAGAAAGATGCTCTTATTTCAAAATTAAAATCATGCTCCCAAAGTACAGATTGTGAGAAAGAAATCATAGAAGCTTTTTCGCAAGGAGATAGTGATACCATTTTTAGTATTTTGGAACGGTTAAGTTCAAAAATTCAGTCTGGATTACCTTTATTCGATTTTAGATATAATGATGTTTTCGATACTAAGGGGGCAGTAAAAGCCTTTTTAGAAACTCATCGCGATAAACTCAAAGAGTATATTGACAATTACGAAAAACTTTTGAATGAATCGTGTTTGTATAGAAGTGTGGATGGTCATTCTTTCGGAACATATCAAGCCTCACAATTATTACAGAATGTCTCTGACGGCAACTTCTTTGGAGTTCATCATAAAATGATATTACAAAATGGTGATGAGATAACCTCGCATGAAGAATTACAACTGAAAATAACTGAAGAGCAAAATCGTGTTCTTGGAAACGAACAACTCAAAAAGGTTTTTGAGAAAATAACAAAAGCCATAGATAAAAATGCTGAGCTAAGAGGCTTCAAAAAGGTAATCGAAAGTCATCCCGAATGGATTGGTGCAATGCTTAACTACGAAAATTTCCGTCAAAAAGTTTGGTTGGGATTTCTTTCAAAAGATGACATAAAACCAATATTCGAGTCATATCTTAAAGTTTACAATGAGAATAAAGATGATTTGATTAATGTATTGGAAGAAGCAGAAAAGCAACAAGCAAAGTGGAAAGATATAATAACTCTATATAATGCCCGTTTTCATGTCCCGATAAAAGTGTCTATTGAAAATCAGCGAGACATAATCTTAAAGCAAGATGCTGCCAAACTTCAATTTTCTTATGTCCAAGATGGAGAAGAACCCATTGTTAAGGAAAAGAAAGACCTTGACAAGATTCTTAGTCGTGGAGAAAAGCGAGCTTTTATTATTTTGCAATTCTTGTTTGAGATGGAATCTCGAAAACTATTAGAACATGAGACAATTGTTGTGATGGATGATATTGCTGATTCGTTTGATTATCAGAATAAGTATGCTATTGTGGAATACATAAAAGATTTGTCAGAAAGCAAAAACATATACTTGCTTATATTAACCCACAATTATGATTTCTATCGAACATTGACATCTCGTTTAAGCCTCAAAAGAGATTCTCTCTGGATGGTGGAACGCTCTTCTGATAATTCGGTAGTTCTACTTCCAGGACAATATAGAGGGAATGTCTTTGCCAAAGCTTTTGTAGGTAAAGATGAAAATGATAAGATTTTCATTAGTATGATTCCATTTGTGCGAAATCTGATAGAATATACAAAAGGGGTAGATTCAACAGAATACATTACGCTTACAGACTGTCTGCATCATAAGAAATACACCAAGGATATAACGGATAAGGAGGTTATGGATATTTTGAAGAATTATACTTTGGGAAAGGGGTTGAAGCGTCAAAGCTCTAATAAAAAAATATATTCTCTTATTATGAGCGTGTCAGAATCAATTGTACAAGAGGAAGTTCCTGACCCAATACTAATCGAAAATAAAATAGCTTTATCAATTGGAATAAGGCATTTAGCCGAAAATTATATGCATGACAAAATTATATCAACAGGAAAAAGTGAAGAAGATCTTGTTGTGAATGGCAATCAGACTGGGAAATGGACTGGATTATATAAGAAATGTTGTCCTGATGATGAAAACAAGGTAATAATAGAAAGGGTTAATATGATGACTCCTGAAATTATTCATATTAACAGTTTTATGTTTGAGCCGCTAATAGATATGTCTATTTCTCATCTTATAGCTCTTTACAAAGATTGCAAAGAACATCTTGTAATTTAAGATTGCAAAAGCGTGAGATGTTTCACCCTTTTAATAATATATGCCAAGTGAATTTATAACGGCATTGTGTAGCAGTGCAAGGAATGAACGAATCCCCGAAGACTGTGATTTCTTCGGAGGTTTGATAGGTGGAAGGGACATTGTGTGGAACGACCATTTGGAAGAAGCCGAACCGAGACGAGTAAAGGGCGAGTGGATATTCTCCCGAGTATTGGACGGTACAGCAGTGCAAGACCTCTTTATCGTTCCCTCTCGCGAGAACGCCTACACGACAAACAACCCGATGCCGAATACGGAACTACGCTCCGCATCTTCAATCCCAAGACTATGACGTGGAATATTTTCTATAGTTGTATGGCCGAGGCTATTCGTCGGACTGCCCGAAAGGTTGATGACGATATTATTCTAACCGAAAACACGACGAAGAAGATGAGGTATGTATTCTCCGATATTGTGGCTTCCTCTTTTCTGTGGAGAAAAGAGCGAATGAACGAAAAAGGCGAATGGAAAACCGTGGCGAAAGTAACAGCAAATAGAAAATAAAAATAGAAGAATTAGTCATGAAAACGAAAAAGATATACGCCTGTTGGATTTATGTAAGTGATTTACAGAAATCAAAGCAATTTTATCAGGATATAGGCTTTGAGGTTAAACTGACAGATGAAGATTGGATAGAGTTCAATTTTGGGGAAACTTCATTCGCCATTCTTCAAAGACCAGCACATAAAGGTGATGTGATTGCCAGCAAAACAAGGATTATGTTTGAAACCGACGACATAGAACTTGTATATGAGGAATTAAAGAACAAAGGAGTAAAGACGATAGGAGAAATAAGAACAGAACCTTATGGAAAGTTACTTACCTTTGAAGACCCCGACGGGCATTGGCTGGAATTTTACCAAAGACTTCCTTTTAGTGATTACAATTAAAAGGAATATGAGTATTTGGTAATGGCTTTTTGTTACTTTTGAGCCGTCTCAACTCACTGTCAAAAGTAACGAGGTGTTTTTCATTGGGGTTTCTTTGCTCCTTTCTTTGTCCGCCCAAAGCTCACGAAAGAAAGGAGCAGTCGGCAGATTTGCCGACCGCTTTACTCTGTCTGTTCTTCTTGAACGGTTATCCATCCCGTCCTTACATCGGGGTGGTGGAGAAAGCCCAATTTGCCTCCTCATCGGGCAGAGTGCTGTGAATGTTTCCACCCATTACCAATCCGCAATTCTGAATGACCTTTTGCCGTGCGTCCTCCCTGCTCTCGGCAACCACCTCAAACACTCCCTCGAAAATGTACTGCGTCCGTACTCTGTAAATTCTCTTCTTCATATTCTCAAAACTCAACCTTTAATAATCTGTGCTCCATCGGCTCACCATTCGATAACCTGCGGTGGGTAAGCCAAAAATGATGTGTTCCGTAACCATAGGCAAAGAACTTGTCAAGTTCCGTTTCTTCGGCTATCTGCTTGACGGCTGCCCTCAGTTCCTCTTCATTGGCGGATAAGGTAATGGCATTGATTACCCTTACAAGGATATGGGGTATCTCGTCCGCCCAATTACATACGATGCTTTCAATTTCTGCTTTCATATCTCTGTGATGTTTTGGTGATTGTTGCTTAAAACTCGAATAGTGAGGGTTGTGATGCGATTTTCGTTGTTTCCGCTTTCTTTGGTCTTGTGTTACGGCTCTTTATCTTGGAAAGTTCCTCATGCTGGTACTGCTCTACGGCTCTCAGTCTGGCTTCCGCTTTCTCCTCTTCCGTGAGTTCAATGGTATGGTTCACCACCACTTTGCAGGAATTGGGCTTGCCGACCTCTATGTCGTCCTCGTCATAGTAATGCACTGCCATAGAGTAGATTTCATCGT
>ERZ1673752.4555-NODE-4555-length-11403-cov-4.970479_pt1 | contig 11403 bp, 10 predicted proteins | sample MGYA00580195_ERZ1673752 | MGnify/ENA primary metagenome ERZ1673752 (study PRJEB41218, sample SAMN15661744) | gut metagenome | host: Homo sapiens | place: Canada: London | collected 2015-08-20/2019-03-30 | study: EMG produced TPA metagenomics assembly of...
CGACGTCGCAGTATAAAGATGCAAAAACAAAACAATTCAGAAAATATTTTACATTTGCAATTTGAAAGTTTGATTTATGATTATGATGCTAGTATCGCAAAGATAAAAAACTTTTTAAACCTTTCTGATGAACAGCATATTCGCAAAGGTCAGGTCTTTATTCCTGAAAAATCAAAAACGAATACACAACTTTTTAGAAAGTATACAAAGTATGCGCGTGATATTGAAAAAATAGAAAAAGAATTACCTGAATTTTGTTATCCATACACGCAAGAACAGTTGCGAAATTTTTCTGCTACAGAAATAAAAAGTACTGAAATAAAATCTTTGGAAAGTATCAGAAAAGAAGTTTATATTTTTCAAAAAACGGGTAAGCTGCCTTTTTCAAATATAAAAGGTGCGTTTATGTTTATGATGCTTTTCAAAAACATAGGAACTTTTAAAAATCGGAGAGGGATCAAATCATACATTAAAGGAATTATTAAAATCGGAATCGGTGTGCTCTTTTTCCCTATTGATTTTATTCGCTCTCTTATAAAGCTAAAACGCTATCAGAAGAAAAATAAAAATAAAATTATTGAATTTAAATGATTGCGGGATAGTTGCAGATGATAAGTGAAAAAATAACCGTTGTAATTCCTACTTATAACAAAGCCGAGTACATTGAGCAGACAATAGAAAGCGTGTTTCGCCAAACTTATACCGATTGGGAAATTGTCATTGTGGATGACTGTTCATCGGATAACACCGAGCAAGTTGTACAAAAATATCTTTCGGAAAAGATTCGTTATTTTAGGCATATAACTAATTTGGGACCGGGTGCTACTTTCAATGATGGTATAGAAAAAGCAAACACCGAGTATGTTACGCTCATTGCCAGCGATGATGTGCTACTTCCGAATCATCTTGCATTGATAATGAATGAATTTCAAAATGATAAATCAGTTGAAACGGTCTTTACGCGATTGAAAGTCATTGATGAGAACGGAAAGTATTTAGACCGCAATATTGCCCCCCCATGTACCGATAAATATAAATTACTCAATCATCTTTTTTATGTAGGAAATGAGCTCCCGTCTCCAGGTGTCGCTTTTAATAAAAAACTGTTTGAAAAAACTCCACCATTTAATCCAGCCCTTATTATGATGCATGATTATGATTTAAATGTACGCGTATTGATGCATGCACAAACAAGTATTGTTTCCGAACCGACTGTTTTATATCGGCGATTTTCGGAGGCATCGAATAATCTAAGCGGGAACACAAGTTGGTTTCATATTTGTTATGCAATTGAAAGAAAAACGGTGCTGGATAATTTTTTGGAACTGAACTATCCCGACATGAAAAAAGTGTTTCCGCAGTTTGAACATTGCAGCGAGGAGGAAATCATAGTAAAATTTTTGACGGATACTTGTATGAAAAACGATGAAGCTCTAATCTCTTGGGGATTTGAACGTTTGATTACCTATCTGGAAAAACATAAAAATGTTTTTAAAAATGATACCTTTGATTTTCAATATAAAGACTATATCGATTTATATAAGTTATGTGCAAAAAGCAAAATGACACATAAGCAGCGGCTTTTTAATTCCGTAAAAAAAATAGTAAAACGATTTTTCGGCTTGAGGTAAGATATGAATTATCGGTTGATGCATTTAAAAGTACACGGCGACGATCGCGGAAAACTGATTGCCGTTGAAGCATTAAAGGATATTCCGTTTGAAATAAAACGTATGTATTATATTTTTGATACCAGTTCCGATGAAGCGAGGGGCTTTCACGCACACAAACATTTGGAGCAGCTCATTATCGCAATGAACGGTTCATGTCGATTCGTTCTGGATGACGGAAATACGCGGGAAGAAATTGTGCTTAATCGACCTGACATCGGATTGTATATCGGAAAAAATATGTGGCGTGAAATGTATGATTTTACCGGAGACTGTAAGCTGGTTGTACTTGCATCAATGTACTATGATGAAAAAGAATATACTCGAGATTATAATGAATTTTTGGAAAGCGTAAAAGGAAATGCTGAATGACAATACAATGGTACGAAGAAAAGTATGAAAAGCTATGGAATGATTTTGTTTTGCACAAATCTATTAACGGAACTTTTTTGCAAAGCAGGAATTTTTTAAACTATCATCCGGCTGAGCGCTTTGAAGATTGCTCGGTATTAGTGTTTAACGATAAGGGTAATCTTGCTGCAGTTGTTCCGGCTTGCGTGCAACATGAAGCGGACGGCAAAAAAACTTTTTTTTCACATAAGGGTTCAACCTACGGCGGTATTGTTATTGATAAGAAGCATTACAATGCGTCATCTCTTTTGGACATTATAGAGAAAATAGAAGAAGTGCTAAAAGAAAATAATTTTAATGCACTGTATTTAAAAATTACGCCTGAAATTTTTTGTACGGAAAAACCGGACTTGTTGGAATATTTATTGTATTATAAACAATACAAAGAGTATGCGGAATTAAATACCTATATCGACTTTGCACATTACGATGAAAATGTCCTTGCAAATTTTTCTCAAGGGAAAAGAACAAATATAAATAATTGCTTAAAAGCCGGATTGCAGTTTAAAGAAATCAACGGTCAGCTTGATATTAAAGAAATGCATGCGCTGATTTCAAAAAATCTAATGAAGTATCATGTGAAACCCGTTCATACCGTCGCAGAGTTGCTTGCGCTGAAAGAAAAATATATTCCGAACAATATAAAGTTTTTTGCCTGTGATGATAGAGAAAACAAAATAGTTTCGGGCGCAGTTGTATTCTATTTTCCGAATACAAAAACTTTACACACGCAATACCTTTGTGCCGATGAAAACTTGGCAAAATTAAGTCCGATGAGCTTTATGTACTATTCAATGATACTCCATGCAAAAGAGAGCGGTTATAAAAAAATTTCATGGGGTATTGCAACCGAGCAGCAGGGAACTGTTTTGAATGAAGGTCTTTTAAGCAGCAAAGAAGCTTTCGGCAGCACCTATTCCGTTAATAAAAGTTTTTACAAGGAGTGGTAATACATACTAATAAACGCCGGAAGCAACGGTTTCAAAATTTTGAAAAAGCCTTTGTCGTGTTTCAAGCACGGTGTAGCGATGTCTAGGAAAATCCCCGCTCATTAAAACACCATAAAACATGCCGCATGGTAAACACTCAAAGATTATCTTGAAGCACAAGACTATGCGAAAGTACGAAACGAAAAAAAATGCTTTTCGGCAAGCGGTACTTATAGAATAGCTTGCGAAATTGATACTGCATTAAAAGGAGAAAGGGTAACGCCTTTTACCGCATCTGCGTTCGAATCGGAATTGGAAGATGGAACGGTTATTCCGTATTTTTTTAATTTTGTTTTGTATTCGCAATTAACCCATGACAATTTTATCAAACGCATTGATGAACCACGGAATTGTAATTTACAGGAAATAAGGGTATAATAGGAAACGTAATTTTTGAGAGGTATCAAACGCTATGGAAAGGCTGCATGACGGAATCGATTATGATTTACTCGAACAAAGAGACCGTAAAAAGAAAAAGCTTGATAGCTTCCGTCGATTACCTGTGGAGACTGCAAAAAATATAAACGAATATACCGGACAGGATATTTTAAACCTTCATGCGATCGTATTAAAAAATATTATGTGGGAATAATCAGATATGAAAAAACTTACGAAATATATGAGGAGTATATACGCACGATGAAAGGAATTATTTTAGCCGGAGGAGCTGGGACAAGGCTGTATCCGATAACGCAGGCGGTGTCAAAACAAATTTTGCCGCTGTACGATAAGCCGATGATTTATTATCCGCTTTCGGTTTTAATGCTTGCAGGAATTCGGGAAGTACTTATTATTTCGACGCCGCGTGATCTGCCGCTTTTTCAAGAGCTTTTAAAAACCGGTGAACAGCTTGGCATGCGGTTTTCATACGCAGCGCAGGAAAAACCGCGCGGACTTGCGGACGCATTTATTCTCGGCGAAAAATTTATCGGGCAAGATTCGGTGGCGCTTGTTTTGGGCGACAATATTTTTTACGGACGGGGTTTTACGCCTTTTTTGAAAAGTGCGAAAGAAAGCGTTTCAAAAAAAAGCACCGCAGTTATTTTCGGTTATTATGTAAAGGACCCGACCGCGTACGGCGTCGTCGAATTTTCCGATGACGGAAAAGTTTTATCGATTGAAGAAAAACCGAAAAAACCGAAATCGAATTATGCAATTCCGGGCTTGTATTTTTACGGCAATGATGTTATAAAAAAAGCAAAAGCCGTGACGCCTTCAGCCCGCGGTGAAATTGAAATTACATCGGTGAATAATGCATACCTTGCAGAAGGTCGCTTGAAAGTAGAACGCTTGGGGCGCGGTATGGCATGGCTTGATACGGGAACGCCGGACGGTCTTTTGGAAGCGTCAAACTTTATTGCGACAATTCAAAAACGGCAGGGCTTGTATGTTTCTTGTATCGAAGAAATTGCGTACTTAAAAAAATGGATTACAAAAGAAGAATTGTTACAGACAGCGAGCCGATATAAAAATGACTATGGAGCATATTTAAAATATATTGCGGAAACACTGCGATTTGATGGAAGAGATTAAAAAATGCGTAAATTAAAAAATATTTTGGTAACGGGCGGTGCCGGTTTTATCGGTTCAAATTTTATTCGATATCTTTTTGAAACGGAACACTTTGCCGGCCGTATTGTAAACTTGGATGCGTTAACATATGCCGGTAATATTTCAAACCTTGCCGATATTCAGGAAAAGTTTTCAGCGCGCTATATTTTTGTGCATGGTACTATTTGCGATAAAACTTTGGTAAAAAATATTTTTGAAAAATATGCTATTGATACGGTTATACATTTTGCAGCAGAAAGTCATGTTGACCGTTCGATATTGGAACCGGAAGTTTTCTTACAAACAAATGTTATCGGCACGCAAATACTTTTATCCGCAGCGTTGGATGCTTGGTCGCATGATTCCGATATGTCCGGTTATTTATTTCATCACATCAGTACCGACGAAGTGTACGGTGCTCTCGGGGCGACCGGTTCTTTTACCGAAAGTACAGCCTATAATCCGCGCTCTCCGTATTCCGCAAGTAAGGCGGCAAGCGATCACTTGGTAAAAGCATACCACAGCACGTATAACTTGCCGGTAACGATTTCCAACTGTTCAAATAATTACGGTCCGTATCAATTTCCCGAAAAATTAATTCCGCTTATGATTATGAATATCAAAGCCGGAAAATCATTGCCCGTATACGGTGACGGTTTGCAGATTCGCGATTGGATTTATGTTGATGATCACAATGCTGCAGTGTATAAAATTTTGCACGAAGGCAGGCTGGGAGAAACCTATAACATCGGAGCCGAAAACGAATGGTCGAACATTGCGCTTTTGAAAAAACTCATTGCTATCGTTTCAAAAAAATGTTCACTTGATGAAAGCGAAGTGCTTAAAACAATTTCGCATATTACGGATAGACCCGGACACGATAGACGGTATGCGATTGATCCGGCAAAAATAAAACGGGAACTCCGTTGGCAGCCGCACATCAATTTTGACGAAGGACTTGAGCGAACGGTTGACTGGTATTTACAACATCAAGCATGGATCGATAACATTATTTCAGGCGAGTATATGCAGTGGCTTGAAAAAAATTATATAGGCAGGGAGCAAAAATGAATATCGATTTTTTACCTTTGAAAAAAATTACCGAAAGTTTTGAACCGGAACTTTCACGCCGCGTCAATGAAGTAATAAAACGAGGCTGGTATATTCACGGCGAAGCATGTGCTCGTTTTGAAAAAGAGTTTTCGGAATTTTGCGGAGTTACACATTGTATCGGTGTCGGTAACGGTTTGGATGCACTTCGGCTCATTTTACAAGCCTATAAAATTTTAGGCTCTATGAACACCGGCGATGAAGTTATTATTCCGGCAAATACTTTTATTGCAACGATACTTGCAATCACGGCGGAAGGTTTGGTACCGGTATTAGTCGAGCCGGATATTTCCTCTTATTTGATTGATGTTCAAAAGATTGAAGAAAAAATAACGGGTAAAACGAAAGCGATTATGCCGGTGCATTTGTACGGACGCGTGTGTGATATGGACGCTCTCAACCTTATTGCACACAAACACAACTTAAAAATTATTGAGGACGCAGCCCAAGCTCACGGTGCAAAGTATAAAGGGAAACGAGCCGGTTCGCTCGGTGACGCTGCGGGGTTCAGTTTTTATCCGGGTAAAAATATAGGCTGTCTCGGTGACGGCGGCTGTGTGACTACTAATGATGATGGACTTGCAAGCATTGTACGAAAGCTCGCTAATTACGGTTCGGCAGAAAAATATGTGCATGAATACAAAGGCATTAATTCTCGTCTTGACGAAATACAAGCCGCCGTGCTTTCCTGTAAATTGCCACGTCTTGACATCGACAATGAGCGGCGGCGCTGCATTGCACAGCGGTACATCGCGAATATAAAAAATCCGCTTGTTGTACCGCCGGAGTTTCCACCTAACAGGGAAGAACATGTATGGCATATTTTTTGTGTGCGGGTACAAAACCGAAAAGCTTTTATCGAATATTTAAACAGCCGTGGCGTTCAAACAAATATTCATTATCCGACGCCGCCGCATAAACAAGGGGCGTATTCGGAGTACCGCATACTTTCGCTTCCGATAAGCGAACAAATTCACCGTGAAGTTGTCAGTTTGCCGATAAGTCCCGTAATGACCGATGCTGAAGCGGATTATGTGATTGCTGCGGTGAATGAGTGGAGAGGATGAGTGATAGGTAAAATAGAGCTGTTCCATAATCCGTGTGACCGTTAACTAAAAACAGATGCGTACATTATTAAAACGATTTTACAAACTTGATGTCCATTTTAGTCATCTGGCTTGTACATTAAAAATACAAAAGTAACAACGCTTCCGAAACATTTCGAGCAGTTTAAGCTGGAGCATGCAGTTGTTGAATACTTGAAATACTTGGAAGCGTGATATCATCGTTTTTCGGCATGAGGCGCTTGATCTCCTTGATAAAGCGATCGTCATAAAGAAGGAACCATGTATGCGGATAAGTGAATTTGAAAAAGAGGTAATTATTACTTCAATAGGAAAAAATTTTAATGAGGTTGAAAAAATTATTCTTTTCGGATCCCGCATTGATGACAGCAAGCGAGGCGGCGATATCGATGTGTTGCTGATCACTTCCGATGATGACACATTTATAAAAAAAATACATGCACTCACCGATATGCAGCTGCGTCTCGGTGAACAGCGGATTGATTTATTGACTGCCAACGCTGCGGACGAACGCCTCATCGTAAAAAAAGGCAAGAGGGAAGGAGTAGTATTATGGACGAAGTAACAAAATTGAAATACGAAGCAGCAAAGGTCGAAGCCGCGTTGCAAGGAGTAGAAAAATGAAAATCCTAATCATTAATTTTACGGACGGGGGAGGCGGCGGAGCGATTGCACCGCTTCGGCTTTATAATGGATTAAAAGCAAAAGGGCTTGATGTTGATTTTGCGGTTATCGAAAAGCAAAGTGAAGACGACGCGATCTTTTGCATAAGTCGGAAACGGACATTTTTTGTAAAGGTGCGCCAAAAGCTCGCCCGTTATTTTGAACGATTTTTGTTCAAGCATTTTAAAACCGAAAACGGTATTTTACATTCGCTTAATTTATATACGCGTGCGGATGTAAATTTTATCAACAGAAGCGATTATGATGTGGTACATTTACACTGGATTGCAGGAAACACTCTTTCCATACGAGATATCGGCAAAATAAAAAAGCCGCTTTGTTGGACTATGCACGATAGCTGGGCAGTTTGCGGTGCAGAGCATCATCCTAAAAACAAAAATGACAAGCGCTATATCGAAGCTTATACAAAAAAGAATAGACCGAATTGGGAACAAGGATTTGACATAAATAAGTGGATTTTTAACAAACGCAAAAAGTTTTATACACAGCCGATACAGTTTATCGGACCGAGTAAATGGCAAAGTCAAATTTGTAACGATAGTTTTATTTTTAAGCACTTGACTCATTCAACGGTAAGCCATATCCCGAATATTTTAAATGCGGAGTGTTTTCATCCGCTTGATAAAGCAACGGCAAAAAGTATTTTCGGAATTGAGAACGGTAAAAAAGTTCTGATGTTTTCAACGCCGTATTTTGGCGATCCAACAACCGATATGAAGGGAAGCGGTTTGCTTATCGATGCATTGAATGTTTTTTTTAATACGCATAGTGTGGATGATTTTATTTTGCTGATGACCGGAAACATATCAACGGAAATAAAAAAACGATTGCCGAATGTGCAAACGGTGTTCACCGGCTTTATTCAAAATCCGCATTTGATGAATCTTGCGTACAACGCCGCCGATGTACTGCTGTTTCCTTCACGCATTGAAAATCTCCCGTATGGACTTTTGGAACCGCACGCTGCAGGGATCCCTTGCGTTGCATTTGACACCGGCGGCAATAGCGATATAGTTCAGCATAAAAAAACGGGCTACCTTGCGCCGTGCTTTGATACAAATGATTTTGCTCAAGGAATAAATTACTGCCTTGAAAATGCAGCGGAACTTTCTCATAATGCAATAGAACATATCCGAAAAAACTTTAACGCTGATGATGTGCTCAATGCCCATATTGCATTGTACGAGAAAATTATTGCAAGTGAGACTTGATGTGAATGATACTGCCGACCGTTTTAGTTTTTATTTTCGTTGTGGTATCCTTATTTTATGCTAGTAAAAATATCACATATATGCTATAATACCGACATAATTAAAACGTGGGGGAATTATGGGTGTACGTACGCTGGATCGGATAAAAAAGCAATGTAGTAAACTTGCCGTTTCACTTGAATTGATAAAAATATTTTCACTGGCTGCTTTACTGATTTTAATGATTTTTCCATTCAGCATGGATAAAATGGATTTAGTAAACAAAAGTACATCATCAAAATTAGTGTTTCCGTTTACCGTAGTGTTTTCCGGAGCGATAAAACCGGAGCTTTCTTTTTTTTATCTGAGTATGTTTTCGCTTTGGCTGTTACCGCTCGCATTTATTTTGGTTGCGGTATCTCTTTTTGTGGAAAAAATACATAATGCGCTCGTATACGGAGGTGTGCTTTTTACCGTTACCTGCTACCTTGTCGTTTCCGTTTCGGCAATGATTGTTTTTGCAAATACGCCTCGATGGTTTTATGCACTGAGTCCGCTCGTGTACATTGCATTTTTTGTCGCATTGAGTTTTCATATTTTTTTGATTGCGATCGGTATTATATTTCGCGCCCGACGGGATGAAACGTATGTCGAATATAATACAATTTTGCTTGAGCAGGAAAAGGAAGAAATTGCTGCAAACAATAAAGCGATTGAGCGTTTAAAGATGCGACAGGAAAAACTGGAAAAAGATTCTCCGGAATACGTCAGACTTGAAAAAATGACGCGAAAGTATATTGCAAACTTGAAACATCGAAACCGTAAAACGCATATAAAAACGAAAATCACCGTTGTTTTTCTCCTGACTATTGTTGTTATCCTTTCCGTTTTTGTATACAGCAATTTAAAAAATTATGCGTCTCTTTTGACACAAAATATCAATACAACGGGGAGTAATCAAGCGGAGCAAGTTGCGGCAATTTACTATTTTTCCGACGGACTGCATGCAAAAATAAGTTCCTTTTTGGAAGGAATCAAAAAGACGAATGATTCGTCGCCGCTTCCCTGTAAACGGGTTGATATTATTATCACCGATACTAAAGAACCGGTGTATCTCGAAAATATTCGATCTCCGCATGATCTTCCGTCGTTTAATGTTTTTGCATATACTACGGCAACCGATTCGTTACGGCAGATTCCCGATGCGGAAAAACGCATTACCGCTACGGAGGCATTTACGTACATTGCGCAATTTAATGATGAAACAAAACGGGATACGCCGCATTACAGAGAAAACGGAACCAGTTTGTATGTGTATCCGATTATTTTTCAACGGAAAGATGGACAGCGGCTCATCGGCTTTTCCGTTGTTTCCTATATAACGGAAATTTTGGAACGTCCGTATTTTCAAGTAAAAGTTTTTATGTTTGCGATTTCCGCGCTCTTTATTTATATTTCCGTTTTGCTGACAATGTTCCTCGCTGATTTTATCGCTAAACCGATTATCGTATTGACGGGCAGCATCCGCAAAACAACCAATATTTTTAACGATATGATTTCAGGTAATGCTGAAGTTGATGCGGAGCAGCTCGTTTTTAATGAAGAAATTAAAACGAACGATGAAATAAAAACGCTTTCGCTTGAAATAAAAAAAATCGTATCGCTGGTACGCGGTATTTTGCCGTACATTTCGTTTCATACTTTGCGGAATGCGGAAAAAAATGTCGCACATAAAAGTTACCTACGCGATTTGTGCTTTTTGTTTACCGATATTCGCGGGTTTACCACCTTGTGTGAAGACATGGAAGCAAAAGACGTTACCGCGATGTTAAACTATTATCTTGATTTGGAAACCAAAATAATATTTAACAACGGTGGCGATATTGATAAGTATGTCGGTGATGAAGTCATGGCGTTTTTTTCGGGACCGAAAAAAGAAATTAACGCATGCAAAGCCGCCCTTGAACTCCGCACCGCAATGCGGCAAGCTCAGCTGGAAGCGATTAAAGCGGGAAAGGAGACGGTTTCGATCGGAATCGGCATCAATTCCGGAAAAGTGGTATTCGGTCCGGTCGGCTCAAAAACGCGAAAAGATTATACGTCAATCGGGGATACGGTAAATCTTGCCGCACGGCTCGAAGGGGTAAATAAGGAGTACGGCTCCAAATGTATCATTTCCGAAGCTGTGTATAAAAGTTTGAATAAAGATTTTATTTGCCGCGAGTTGGATTTTATTGCGGTGAAAGGAAAAACGGAAGCGGTACGGATTTATGAACTCTTGCAGCCGAGTGAAAAATTTCCGGCGGAGAAATTAATCGAATTGAAAAAAATATTTGAAACGGGGCTGGCGTATTACCGCAATAAAAACTGGAGTATGGCGGAAAAGTACTTTACCGCCTGCGTTGAAACATTTAATGATGTGCCTTCGAAAGTTTTTTTACGCCGCATTATGCGCTATCAAATCAGTCCGCCGAAAGCGGGGTGGAACGGCGTGTTTGTTATGAACGCAAAATAGCGGTTAGCGGCGGGGAAAGCCGTTGTGTCAAGCTGGGTCTGATCATGGCGTGCGAATACGTGCCGTAGGTTTAAGCAAGAAACCGTTGTGTCAAGCTGTTCTTGATCATGTTGAGCGGAATGCGCGCCATAGAATTTAGCTTGAGGAGGCACTGATTAATTCAATCGAGAATTAATCAGTGCCCACCTTTAAAATCTA
>ERZ1673752.4556-NODE-4556-length-11401-cov-9.783448_pt1 | contig 11401 bp, 6 predicted proteins | sample MGYA00580195_ERZ1673752 | MGnify/ENA primary metagenome ERZ1673752 (study PRJEB41218, sample SAMN15661744) | gut metagenome | host: Homo sapiens | place: Canada: London | collected 2015-08-20/2019-03-30 | study: EMG produced TPA metagenomics assembly of...
CGATAAGTTCGCGGGTGTATTCCTTTTGCGGATTAGCGAAGATATCGTCAGCTTTCCCGTATTCGACCAGTTTGCCCTGCTCCATCACCGCGATATCGTCAGCGTTTTCACGCACCACCGCCAAGTCATGGGTAATGAACAGATAGGTCAGTCCCAGCCGGCCTTGTAGTTCGTTAAGCAAATGCAGAATCTGATCTTGCACCAGCACATCCAAAGCGGAAACTGCTTCGTCCAGCACTACCAGTTCCGGGCGCAGCGCCAAGGCACGGGCAATCGCCACCCTTTGCCGCTGACCACCGGACAGCTCATTCGGGAAACGCCGCATAGCGCTGCGGGGCAATGCCACCATATCCAGCAAATCTGCGACCCGCTTTTCCCGCTTAGCACGATCCCCAATGTGGTGAGTGCGCAGCGGTTCTTCAATGCAGCGATAAACCGAGAACATGGGATCCAAAGATCCGTAGGGGTTCTGGAAAACCACCTGCATCTTGCGGCACAGCGCAAATAACTGTTTGCGCCGCAAAGTAGACAGGTCAATTCCCTCGTAATATACCTTCCCGGAAGTGGGATCAAGCAGGTTCAATATCATATTGGCAACCGTAGACTTGCCGGAACCGGACTCCCCTACCAGCGCCAAAGTAGAGCCTCGGCGCACCTTGAAAGACACGTCATCAACGGCGCGGAAGGTCTTCTTCTTGCCTTTTTGCCCCCGGATATCAAACTCTTTAACCAGATGCTCAACCCGAATTACTTCGTCACCAAGATGCTTTTCTAAAGGCTCTCCCAGAACGTTGGTACCCATAACCTTTTGTCCCGAGTCTTTAGAGGCAGCCACCGCCAGATTTACATCCGCGGAGGTGCGCGAGTCAATAGTATCTGGCACTTCTTCGGTATTTTCCGGAGAATAATTTATTTCAATCCGCCGCGATGCCAGCGAGGGCGCGGCATTAACCAAGCGCCGGGTATAGGGATGGCGAGGGTCGTTCAAGATTTCCCGCGCCGGCCCAGATTCTACTACCCGTCCGCGGTGCATAACCACCAGGTGAGAGGCGCGTTCCGCCGCCAGTCCCAGATCGTGGGTAATAAACAGGGTGGAGGTACCAAGCTCTTTGGTTTCTTTTTCCAGGTGATCTAGGATTCGCCGCTGAACGGTCACATCTAGGGCGCTAGTGGGCTCATCAGCGATTAATAGTTTCGGGCTAGCCGCCAAACCGATGGCAATCAGCGCGCGCTGGCGCATACCCCCGGAAAACTCGTGCGGGTACTGCTTCGAGCGTGCTTCTGCATCCGGCAAACCTGCATCTGCCAGCGCTTTCATTGCTTGTTCGTGGATATTGCCACCCTTGGTAGCTTCGTTATATTTCAACGCTTCTGCTACCTGAGCGCCGATTTTCCAAACTGGGTTCAGGTTTGACATCGGGTCTTGCGGTACCATCCCGATTTGGGCTCCCCGCACCTGCTGCATTTCTTTTTCAGTCAGACCGGTTAGCTCGCGACCGTCAAACTTTATGGAGCCGCCAGCAACTTTCCCGGTACCGGGCAACAGTCCAATGATTGCCATTGCCAAAGTAGATTTACCAGACCCGGACTCCCCCACAATCGCCACCGTTTGTCCCCGGTAGAGAGTGAGATTGGCTTTGCGCACCGCCGGAACTACGCCGGTAGTGGATTGGAAATTAACCTCTAAGTCCTTTACTTCTAGCAAAGGCACGGGCGTAGCAGTGTTCTCAGCGTTATCGGCGCTGAGGTCGGCAAGATTCTGATCCGAGTCAGCTGCCATAATCTGATCCTTTTGGTTATTTTGATTCACGATTAATGTTTCCTCTGGTTCGGGTCGAGAGCGTCACGAATTACGTCCCCCATCATGATGAAGCTCAATACCGTGAGCGCCAAAGCGATAGACGGCAAGAACAAAATCATAGGCGCAGTCCGTAGCTGTTGCTGGGCAGTAGAGATGTCTCCACCCCAAGAAACGATAGAGGACGGTAATCCAATACCCATGAAGGACAAGGTCGCCTCCGCCACGATGAAAGTTCCCAGCGCCACGGTGGCATAGACAATCACCGGCGCAGCCGCATTCGGCAATATATGGCGCAGCAGAATCCGGATATTTGATACCCCCAGGGTACGCGCCGCAGTTACGTATTCCTCGTTCTTAATCGAAAGCACCGCGCCCCGGGTAATCCGGGCGATTTGGGTCCATCCAAAGACCCCCAGCACGATTACCACCATCCAGATAGAGCGATGGTCTTTGAACATTTGCATAATCACGATGGCGGCCAGCACCATGGGGATGGCGAAGAAGATATCCACAATCCGGGAAAGGATCGCGTCTAGAATTCCTCCGAAGTAGCCTGCCAAAGCACCGAAAACTACCCCGATAATGGTGGCAGTTAAGGTAGAGAAAATCCCCACTGCTATCGAGGCACGCGCCCCATAAATGATCCGGGAATACAGGTCACATCCCTGTTTATCGAATCCAAAAATATGACCTTTAGTCGGCCCCTCAATCGAATTCTCCAGGGTGCAGTAAGTGGGATCTTGAGAAGTAAATAGCTGGGGCACGATGGCCATCAGCACTGCCAAGACAATAATCACCAATGCCACCCAAAAGAGGGGGCGGCGGCGCAACTGTTTCCAGGCTTCGCCCCACACCGAGGAGGGCGCCGATTCGTCGGCTACCGCATCGACTGCCCCCAGGCCGGTTTCATCGACCTTGTTAACGAAATGTTTTTGTCCGGGAAGTAGTTGGTTACTCATAGCGAATCCTCGGGTCTAGTACAGCGTATAACAGGTCTACTAGCAGGTTGGCGACGATATAGACCAGCACCAGCACGGTAGTAATGGAAACCACGGTGGCGGCTTCACCACGTAAAATAGCTTGGTAAAGGGTACCGCCCACACCGTTGATCGCGAAGATACCTTCGGTCACAATCGCGCCGGTCATAAGACCCCCCAGGTCGCCACCTAGGAAAGTAGCCACTGGAATTAGCGAGTTTCGCAGCACGTGGTGGGTCATTACCCGGCTTTCGGGGATCCCTTTGGCGCGGGCAGTGCGCACGAAGTCGGCGGTCAGGTTTTCTGAAACCTCTTGCCGAGTAAGGCGAATGACATAGGCACAGGAAACTGCGCCCAGCACTAGCGCCGGCATCAGTAAGGACTGGAAATTAACGTTTGCCCCTACAGTCGTAGGGAGCCATCCCAGTTTTACTCCGAATAGGAACTGCCATACGAAACCGATAACGAAAGTCGGCACCGCGATTACTACTAGGGAAATCACTAGCACAGTCGAGTCAAAAAGTTTGCCTTTTTTGAGTCCGGCGAAAAATCCGAAGAATATTCCGATAACGGCCTCGAAGATAATCGCCATAAAAGCCAGCTTGATAGTTACCGGGAAGGCATTAGCCATCACTTCGGTAACTTCCCTACCCGAGAAGGTTTTCCCGAAATCTAGGGTGACGATTCCTTTTAGATACAGCAGGTACTGCATCCAAAGTGGTTTATCGAGGTTGTATTCCGCGCGAATCTGGGCGGCTACCGAGGGGGGCAGTCCTTTATCTCCGCCTAGTGCCTGCACCGGATCTCCCGGCATGGCATACACCATAGCGAAAATCAGCAACGTTGCCCCGAAGAATACCGGGATCATCTGTAGTAGACGATGCCCTATGTATCTGAGCATAGGTCTCTCCTTGACTATAAGCTGTGTTAAACCTTATCGCGTTAAAGCGTCCAGGAAAAAACCGGAGGCGGGTCAAAAGGTATTTTGCTACCTTCAGACCCACCTCCGGGCCTGCATTTATTGCAGGATTATCTTTTATTTCTCGCTGTCTTTAGGCGTTCTTAGTGATCTCGTAGTAAACCGGCTCACTCTTCCAGTTGAAGTCAACGTTGGAAACATTATCTTTATTCCAAACACCTAGAACATTGGAGTACCACAGCGGGATGGCGGGCAGATCGGTGAACAGAATCGACTGTGCTTCCGCAAACTTCTTATCCTGCTCCGCACCTACCGGCAGCTTCGCAATGTCCAGCATCAACTGGTTGAATTGCGCGTTGTCGTACTTACCGTCGTTGGAGTTACCGTTCTTAGAGTATAGGGGCTCCAAGAAGTTGCTCATACCCGGGTAGTCAGCCTGCCAACCAGAGCGGAATGCACCCTTGATGGTTTCCTGGGTAATGGCATCGCGCAGTCCCTTGAAGTCCGGGTAAGGATCGCCGACCGCATCAATACCTAGGTTGGTCTTGAGCTGGTTAGTAACCGCATCTACCCAGTCTTTGTGGGAGGAGTCAGAGTTATATCCAATGGTGAACTTGCCATCAAACTTGGAAATAGCGTCAGCTTTCGCCCACAGTTCCTTAGCCTTGGCTTTATCAAACTTCAGCACTTCCGCACCCTTTACCTGCTTCATAACCTTGTCATAGTTAGGCATGGCTGGAGAGGTGAAATCTTTCGCCGGTACCCGCGTCTTCTGGAAGATCTTTTCACAGATACTGGCGCGATCAATAGCGTAAGAGAGCGCTTGACGACGCAGGCGGCCTTCTTCATCCATTCCGAAGTGCTTTAGCCGATCCGGAATCGTGAAGGACTGGAAAATAGCCACCGGCTTATTAACGTTAGAGTCAGGGAAATCAGTCTGGAAGTTGCTCATAGATGCAGCTGGAACATCATCTAGTACGTCTAGCTGACCAGACTGCACATCGGCATAGGCAGCTTCAGACTTGGTGTAAATCTTGAAGGTTAACCCACCATTCTTAGCTTCGCGGGGACCGACGTATTTGTCGTTCTTTACCAGTTCAATAGACTCATTGTGGTGCCAGCCCTTGTCCTTGAGGGTGTAGGGACCGGAGGTAACCGTGGGGTTCTGGCCGAAGGCTTTCATGTCTTTGAAAGCCACATCCGGCAGCGGTGCATAGGCGGAGTAGCCTAGACGCAGCGCAAAGTCAGAAGTCGGCTGGTTAAGAGTTACTTCGAAAGCGTAATCATCAACCTTCTTTAATCCCGACAGTTCCGGAACATCGGGAGCTTCGGCTCCTTCTTCTTCCGGACCAGGAGTAAAGCCCTTAATAACCTCGAAGAAAGAGGAAGACATCTGAGCATTCTTCGGGTTTGCCCCGTAGTTCCAAGCCTTGATGTAATTGTCGGCCTTAATCGGCGAGCCATCGGAGAACTTGGCGTCCTTCTTGAGCTTAATGGTCCAAACTACCTGATCTTTAGATTCAATCGACTCGGCCAGTTCGTTCTTGGCTTCGCCAGTCTTAGGTTCGTAATAGACCAGGCCAGAGAAGAGCGCGTCTAGAACGCGCCCGCCACCGGTTTCATTAGTAGAAGTCGGAATCAGGGGATTTTGAGGTTCTACGGTATTTACAGTAATAATCCCTTTGTCATCTGCCTTCGCTGCGGAAGAGCCACCGTCGCCATTGGAGCAGCCGGCTAGTCCCAGGGAAAAAGCAAGTGCAGATGCAAGGGCCAATGCGCCCCGTCGTTTCACTATTGCCTCCAAGCTTGTTGCTTACATTAAAAAGCTGATGTATCAGCAAAATCGTTTACACGATTACAGCCAAATATAGCATTGCAGCTTGGATTTTTTACAAAATCCCAAGATTTTTTCGACTTGCACTTGGGTAAGCAATAACTGCTAGGATAGCTTTCACTCAGGCTTTAAGGAATTATTTCCCGGGAAATCCCCAGTCAAAGCAGTGTGGTATTTCTACTTGTTATCGCCTATACGTGGCGCGATAAATCAGCTTCTTCCGGTTTAACTGCGGGACAGCGGGTAACCAGTTTGTGTCCAATCCACAGCGCCAGGAAGAAAATCAAACCTATGTAAATCCCTAAGAAACTCAATATAGAGAACTCCCCAGTAATCACGTCCAAGGACTGACCTACTACCACGATGGCACACATTATCAGGGCGATAATCGGTCCGGCAGGATAGAAAAGTGCCTTATAGGGTAGCTCCTCCACCGGTTTCCCCTGTGCCTTGTAGGCCCGACGGAAACAATAGTGTGACCAGGCAATTCCCATCCAGGTAATAAAACCGGCAAGCCCGGAGGCATTAACTAGCCACACATAAACCTGACCGGTACCTACCCGCGAGGTAGCAAAGCAAAGCGCCCCCATCAAAGAAGTGAAAATCAGCGCCACAATGGGAACTCCATGCCTGGTTAGGCGGGCAAAAATCTGGGGTGCTTTCTTTTCTTTGGCTAGCGAATAGAGCATCCGGGTAGCTACATACATACCGGAGTTACCGGCAGAAAGAATCGAAGTTAAGATAACCGCGTTCATAACCCCTGCCGCAATCGCAATCCCAGCTCGTTCAAAGAGTAAGGTAAACGGAGACTTGGTGACCGCCTCGGTAAAGCCCTGGGTAGTATCCGAGTCCGCGCTGGCTCCCTGCAAAAGGGCGGGGTCAGTGTAGGGAATCAGGAAAGCGATAACCGCAATCGCGCCGATATAGAACAGCAAGATGCGTACAAACACTGCCCGAGTAGCGCGGGGAACGTTAGTTTCTGGATCCTGGGTTTCCCCAGCGGCAATCCCAATCATCTCCGTTCCTTGGAAAGAGAAACCCGCAATCATGAAGACCCCCATAATGCCCCAAAAGCCATTGACAAAGGGGGCGTCTCCCCGGGTGAAGTTGGTAAATCCCGGGGATTCTCCTCCTAGAATCCCGATTACCATCAGCAGCCCCAGCACCAGGAAGACAATCACGGTTACTACCTTGATGGAGGCAAACCAGAATTCTGATTCCCCGAAACCGCGGACAGTGAAGGCGTTAAGAACAAATAGGATTACCAGGAACAACAGTGACCAAACCCAAGCCGGAACTACCGATTCTGGGAACCAGTATTGCATCACGATAGTAGCGGCCACTAGCTCTGCTGCCACCGTAATCGCCCAGTTATACCAATAGTTCCAGCCTTGCGCGAACCCGAAGGATTTGGAAACGTAGCGGGTGGCGAAGACTTCAAATGCGCCCGAGGTTGGGCAATAGGTGGCCATCTCCCCCAGCGACTGCATCAAGAAGAACACCATGACGCCAATGGCTCCATAAGCGACCAGGGCGCCCCCCGGACCTGCTCCGGTGATGGTACCCCCGGAGGCTACAAAGAGTCCGGTACCGATCGCTCCCCCGATGGCGATCATGTTGAGGTGACGCGCCTTTAGCTTGCGGTGAAGACGAGGGGCTTCTTCCGATTGTGGATTGTTATTTGAAGAAACCTGGTTATTGGCCACTGTTACCTCCGAGTTAGTTATTTCTTCGTAACTTTATGAAAAGCTACCTCACCTTTCCAATCGGTGGTCACATTGCCCACATACTGGCTAAAACCGATATTAGAACTGGGCGACCAGAGCGGAATCGAAGGCAAATCATCTAGTAGCAGTGCTTGCGCCTGCTGATAGAGCTTACCTGCCGCTTCGGGAGTATCAGCAGCCTGCGCCCTCGTCAAAAGCTCCGTGTATGCGGGGTTTTCGTAGCTCATTTTATTGCCGTTGCCACCTTTAACATAGCGTCCCGCCAGCAGATTATTCGGGGAAGGATACCCCATTGACCAGCCCATTCGGAACGGTCCGGTAAAGGAATGTTCGTCCATCATTTCAAGCAGGGTCTTAAAGTCAGGTTTCGGGTCACCGACTGCCTTTACCCCCAGGGTGTTCGACAACTGGTTACAAATCGCATCTACCCAGGGCTGATTGGATTCATTGGAGTTGTAAGTAACTTTCAGTTCTCCCTGCCAAGGGCTAATCTCATCGGCAGCCTTCCATGCCTGTTTGGCAGCCTCGGCATCAAATTTAAGTACCTGGTTCTTAGCACCGGTATCCGTATGTCCCAAGATTTGGGGAGGTAAGAAATCAGTAGCAGCTTTCCGGGTGTTATAAAAGATGGTTTTGATGATTTCTTCCCGATTTATCGCCTGAGAGATGGCTTGACGACGTAGCTTTCCTTCTTCCCCAGAAAAATGTTTGGTCTGGTAGTCAATATCCAAGGTTTGCATACTGGCTTGTACTGCGCTCTTGCGGTTCTTTCCCAAATCTTTGGGAACATTAGGAAGTTCCCCATCTGGGATTTGATCTAAAACATCCAGATTTCCAGCTAATAAATCCTGGTAGGCAGCAGAAAGATCGGCATAAATTTTTACCTCAATACCGGGATTGTCCGCCTGGCGCACCCCCCGATAGGTGGTGGATTTATCTAGTAGAATCCGACTAGAGGGCTCCCAACTGACCAGGGTATAAGGACCATTCCCCACCGGTTTTTGCCCGAACTCTTTTTTGATTTTCCCCTGTCCGTCAAAAGCGCTGTCCGGTAGCGGGTAAAAACCATTGATTCCCAGGCGATTAGAAAAGTCAGCCACCGGTCGTTTCAGCTTAATAGTTATTTTGTAGTCACCGTTCGCCATTACTCCGCTAAGGTTTCCGGTGCCATCATCTTCCGCGCCATCAATTGCTTCAAAAGCGGTGGTGGCTCCCAATTTTTGCGCCGCCGAGGCTTTCCAGGCACGCACATAGTTCTTGGCCAACACCGGGGTGCCATCAGAAAACTTCCGGTCAGTGTTCATCTGGATGGTCCAGGTTTTATGATCGGGAGAATCAGTGATTTCCCGCGCCACGTCATTTACTACTTTCCCCTGCTGATCGTAGGTAACTAACCCCGCAAAAAGAAGATCAATAATCTTAATTCCGGCATCGTCATCGGCAGCGGCAGGAATTAGCCCCCGCGCGGGTTCCTCTCCGTTAATTAACACCCGGTCTACGGCGTTTTCTTGCGAGTTATTACTGCTACAAGCACTCAAAGACCCGCCGGCAAGCAGGGCCGCTGCCAGGACTGCTAGGGGAAGCCAACGACTGCGCATAGTTATCCTTAGCCTTTCTGAAAACTGAAAATATTAACTTTAATAATACCGACTTATTACTATTAGTTGATATTGTGCGCGTTTAGCTTTTATTTTTCCAAAATAAGCTGAAATGATCTCTGGTAAAATAAGCTGAAATAATCTCCGCTTTTCTCTAGCAGCGTCATCTTTCTCGAAAGGTTTATTAGCAGGAGGATGCACTACCATTTTGCCTGGCTCGCATCCATAAAAACACGGTCTGATCTAGGTTTTCTCAGTTAGAGCGTATGCTGAATAACTTTAAAATGTACCGCTCCTGCCGGAGCTACCTTCCGCACGAAATCGCCAAACCCCTTGCCCCCGGAGGCTTGGAATTGGCGATAGGCTTGCTGCCAGTGACGCCAACCGTACCAGGGAGCCAGACTCAGAGCGGGAATCCCCAGGTAACGCTGACGCAGTAGCACCTGATTCCAGGGATCAGAAACCGTATCGTCAAGGTAGGCGATTGCCTCCGAAAGCCCCCACCCAGACTTACCTTCTCCCTGACCGCCATATAATTGCAGATCAGCTAAAGCTAGCGCCACATAGCGCATAATGCGTTCCTGAATCAACAAACTAATTTCTGTGGGAATATCCCAAAGTTCTGGCGCCATTTCTAGGGCAAAAAGATCCCATCCCAGGTTGGAGGCCGGCAAATGGGCGGCAATCCGGGTAAATAGATTAGCCCCGTAAGCCTCTCGCGCTCGCGAGTACAGGTGGCTGCCAGGTATTCCTTTCTCCAGAGCGGCTAGCGCGTAATAGGTATCATCAATTTCTAGGAAAGAATCAAAAGCGCTGCCGCTAATAGCTGCCGGATTTTCACCGCTTTGGTATGCGTGCGGCGCCCGGCTGGCTGCACATTTACGGGGAAGAACCCGCGAACTGTTAGACAGGCTAACTCCCGCTGGATAGTAGGGGTGGACTAGACATCCGTACGGATCGTTTTCCCATTTAAGGGGAGATTCCTGGGGGCTAACCAACTCAGCTAACTCCGGATCTACGTTGGTGCGAAAAGCGTCCCACGCGTCCTCCATCGCCCAAGTCAGCACATTAAATCCGTCAGCAATCTCTAGGTCAGAGAGCCGATAGGCGCGTTTATCCCCCAGTTCACTGCGCAACTGATCGCATCGGGCTCTCAGGCGAACTAAATCTTCGCTAGCTGTTTCGAAAAGATCAGCCGGGTCTGGTTCACTGTCCCCCACGCAGAGCAGGGAGATGAAATAGGAGTGGGGGTCTATCAATCCGATCGGCGAACAGGTGGGCAAGATTTCCTGCTGCAAGAAGCTCGCCATTTCAGAAAATGCAGCTTGGGCAGTGGTTATTCCTCTCTCGAAGGCGCGCTCCCCCATTTGGGAAAGTCGGGTATCGCCCATTTCTGCGCGTTTCCCCTGATAAATACCATGCCCCGGGTCAGACAGTATCTGCGCTTGTCCCAGCACCATCTCCAAGGCTTCTTGTGGGAATGCGTAACCGCGATCCCTCGATTCCCGCATAGTGGTGCGCAACCCCTCGAAGGCTTGCGGTAGCGCCAAGAATCTGCGGGTCAAGTTGCCCACTCCCGCCTCGGAGGTTACGTCCATCAGTTTGAAGGTTTCCGCAAAGACCTGAATAGGAGAGTTAGTGCCACTGATTTCGGAGGCTAAGAACCCGGATTCGAATTTTTCTTGTTCGGCGCGGGCAAGCAGAGTGAATCCTTCGGATTCTCTTATCTCCCGGGCACTGCTCTTAGGGGTTTTTGCTACTCGCGCCAAAGTATCTTTACGCAGGTTGTAGCGTTCTGAAATACCAGGAGGGGAATAATCTGGCAAGAAAGCATCATACCCCGAGATTCCCCATTCGGTTGCCTTAAACGGATCTATCCGGGCGTAGGCGGTAACGTACTGGTTGAGTACGTTGTCGATTTGGGTGACTTCCGTTTCCACCCCGCACCGCCTTCCTTTCGATTTACACCTACCTGTATCTGCCGGGTTAGTTCGGCGCCCGGCAGGCTTAGCTAGCCCTATATTATGACCTCCGCGCATTAAGAGGGCAAAAACAATAGTCTAGAGGTGATGGAACAGTATTTTACGGATCAACCGGCGGCTAACGCCACACAACGCACCAGGATTGCAGTATCGCTGGCAGGAAAAGAACTAAGTTTAGAGGGCGCCGAAGGAGTTTTTTCTGCTCGTCACCTAGATAAGGCAACTGCGATTTTATTGGCAGGCGCCCCCACTCCCCCTGCTACCGGGACTTTTTTGGATCTAGGTTGCGGCTGGGGGCCGCTAGCCATCACCTTGGGGCTTTTAAGCCCGTCTGCACAGGTCTTGGCGGTGGACGTGAGCGAACGCGCCCGCGACCTCACCCGCACTAACGCCCAGCGTGCCGGGGTCTCCCTACAGGTAGGATGCCCGGAAGAGATTCTGGCGACCGCGAAAGCCGCCGGCGGACTCGATCTTATCTGGTCTAACCCTCCGGTGAGGATTGGCAAGAAAGCGCTGCAAGAACTGCTGCTCACCTGGTTGCCGCTATTGAAACCCGGTGGAGA
>ERZ1673752.4570-NODE-4570-length-11362-cov-6.106483_pt1 | contig 11362 bp, 10 predicted proteins | sample MGYA00580195_ERZ1673752 | MGnify/ENA primary metagenome ERZ1673752 (study PRJEB41218, sample SAMN15661744) | gut metagenome | host: Homo sapiens | place: Canada: London | collected 2015-08-20/2019-03-30 | study: EMG produced TPA metagenomics assembly of...
ACAAAAAATGCTATAAAACTTAAATTTTATGGGCAATACTACTTGCAATTTTCAAATTTTAAAAAAAATTTACGAAACGGCTTGACTTTTTATCCGGTGCTTGATATAATACTAATATTCACTTATGTGATTTTGGGCCATTAGCTCAGCTGGTAGAGCAACAGACTCTTAATCTGTGGGTCGCAGGTTCGATCCCTGCATGGCTCAAACTCGGAGGATTTATGGTACGTGGCGGCGATATCGCGAAAGGTACGGTTTTATTATCAAAAGGCACCCCTTATTTAGTTGTTGAACGGGAGTTTGTCAGTCCCGGCAAAGGGTCAGCATTTGCGCGCGTCAAAATGAAAAGTTTGCGAGACGGTTCCGTTTTAACGCAAACAATCAAAACTGCCGATATGGTTGAAGACGCGGTTGTTGACACTCATAAAGGACAATATCAATATGCAGACGGCGAATCATTTATGTTTATGGATGTAGAGACGTTTGAACAAATTGCGGTTCCGAATGATATAATCGGCGACAAAAAATTTTATTTGCGTGAAGGTGATGAATACGAAATTTTAGTGTGGGAAAATGATCCGATTGATGTGAAAATCCCGCCGAAGATGATTTTTGTCGTTGAACAAAGCGAAAACTATATTAAAGGCGACACCGTATCAGGTGCGACGAAACCCGTTGTAACGGAAACCGGTTTAACCGTACGCGTTCCCCTCTTTATCAAACAAGGAGAACGGATTTTAGTGAACACGGAAACCAACGAATATCAAGAACGCGTCAATAACTAAATTTACGCGATTTCGGAAAAAGGCTTTGTATAATATTATGCAAAGCCTTTTTTTGTTTTAAAGTACCGATAATTTTCGATAAAACGCGCCTGGGACTTCTTGCACTTTGGTTTTATATTCGATATGATAGCATCATGATACCGACAAAAGAACAAGCTATGACTTTATTGGAAAGCGGTTTTTTAAAAAATCCCGGAAAATGGAAAAATCATTCGATTATCACCGCTAAATGTGCGTATAAAGTTGCAAGTCGCTGTCCGCACTTAAACGCCGAAAAGGCGTATATTTTCGGTTTACTTCACGATATCGGAAGGCAAGATGGGGTTTCATGCTTTGCACACATTATACGGGGATACGACTTCCTTATCGCATTGCAGTACGACGAAGCGGCGCAGATATGCATCACTCACTCATTTCCCATTAAAAATATTGAACATTACATAGGCGAAAGGGATGTAAGCGATAGCGACTTGAAGCGTACGGCGGAATTATTACAAGTGTTTACATATACCGATTACGATAGGCTCATTCAGTTATGCGACAGCCTCGCCCTTCCGGATCATTCTACGGATATTATTACACGGATGACCGATGTGAAAACGCGATACGGCGCATATCCGCAGGAAAAGTGGGATAAAAATCTTGAGCTAAAATCCTATTTTGAACGCATCACGCAGCTTGATATGGATAATCTCGACATTCACTTGTAAAATTTTATTGCCGCATACGCCGCAAGACATTCTCTTAAAGAAACGCTGATTAAAGACTTGATGCCGGTTTTTAAGGTCATGAAAGACCACCGTAATTCTCGATTGAATTAATCAGTGCTCACCTTTCGCCTACAAAGCCTTACCGTATACAGCTACCCGTTTTACAGGCGAAAAGCTGCAAATGCAAGCAACACAAAAGATAGACATTCGCATCGACGGATTTCGTCAAGGGTACTATCGCTTGATTCTTTCCGTATGCACGGTGATCAGTTTTTCGGATTCACCGTTTGCCTGCAAAGCGAGCTTCCAGTAAAGATAGAGTTTTGCACCGATGATGTTTTCGGCTTTATCCCGCACCGGCAATAATTTCAAATGAATATTCTCGTTCGCTGAAATACTAATTTTTGTTTTTCCTTCCGCATCGTTTAATTGCAGCCAAGTAATATTTTCAGTTGCAGTACTTTCAATGCCGGTTTCCCGCTTTGTATTTTGGGCATACACCATCATAGAAGGAACAGTATTTCCCGATTTTCCCAGCGCGATATCCAAGCAAGAAACAAAAAAAGAAACGATTGGATTCGTGCCTTCATTTTTGACAATATACTGCACGCTGATTAAATCGCCGTTAAAAGTAAAATTCTTTTTTAGGCTGAGCGGGTTTTGATCAAACAGGTATACAGCTTTTAACAGAAGTGTCTTTTTAAGAACCGAACATTTTACTGTTTGATAAAAAACATTTCCTAAACAAGCTTTCGGCGGAGCATCAAAAATAGTTTTTATTTCATCATCGTGGGCAAAATAATCAACAAACAAAACAGCTTCGGCAAAAGGCAACGCACAGTAATTTTTATTCGCCGGTAAAAAATCATACTCAACAATTTTTCCGCCGATTGAATCAATATACGCATTTAAATTTTTAGTTTGCGAAATATAATCCCCTACCCCATCCAGATTAAAATCAAAGGCTACCAACGAATCAGTAAACTTCGAATCACGAGAAGCTTTTTCGGCAAGTAAAAGATTTTTATAAAAGTCGAAAATCAAAGAGCGGTTTTCAATCGGCTGCAACGCACCTTTTAAAAAGAATACCGCATTTTGCGCTCTCCACAAATACTGTGAAGCGGATAACTTCCGTTGTTTGTCCCCACGTATTTGATTGATTAAAACCGAAACGTACACCACTTTTTTGTACATTTTATAAGCAAACGTATGTTTTAAAATAAGTTTTTTCACCGAAGAATTTTGTATACCCGCTTCCGTGACGATGTTCGGTTCAATGAAAGATACCGGAAAAATTTTTTTATCTTTTAAGCTCCGGCTAATCGTCGTAATTTCACTATTTTCATTCGCCGAAGCAACTTCAATAAACTCATCAAGCCACGATTTTCCATCATTCCGCTCACTTGCAAGGATTTTTGATAATTCCATGTAAGGGAGAAAAATAACGGCAATCACACTTTCGGAATCAGCTTCGTACCGTTGGATCAGTCGTTGATAAAACTCATGCGGAGTTTCTGTTATTTCGCAATGCTGCATATACGGTACGGCAGTGATTACCTTTCCCGCTTCTTCCATGCAAATCGGTGAAAAGGGCGAAAGTGCATGCCGCAAAAAAAGCCTACTGTCAAGCAAGCAATAATCAACGGTACCGCTTTTTTTCAATGCGGTAACCAGCGAAGAATTCCATGCCGAAAACGGTAAAAACACCGATTTTGACCGTATCGAAAAAAGTTTCCGCAACGCGGTAACATACATATCAATTTGACTGACAATGTCAACCGAACTCAAAAGAGGAAAAAGCGGTGAATAATAGGCACCGCCGATAAGATCGACTTGTTCTTTTTCTACTAATTCTTTGATAATATCATAAAACGCCTGATCTTTATTTTGGAGCATCTGCAAAAAACTACCGGTTAAATGAACGGAAACAGGCACTTTTGTTGCATAAAGATTTGAAAAAAAAGTATTATATGCATTTGTATTTGCCTTACTTTCGTTTTCGATTGAAAGATTTCCTAAAATAGTCGAAAAACAAATCGATATCTTTTTATTCAAAATCAACTCCAATTACCATGCGATTATTTTCTATTATATACTATAATCGTAAAAATTTCTATTCATCGCTAAAAAAAATAAAATAATTATCGAACGAGCGTTAATTTTTATTAGGCGGTAGCTTGACCTTTCCCAGTTGCCCACAGGCTCCTAAAATATCGGCACCGTGTTCCCCTCGCCGCGTTACATTGATACCCGCCTTTTTTAATTCCGATTCAAACTGACGTAGTTCTTTTTCGCTCGGACTTTCAAAGTCAAGCTCGGGAATTTTATTCCATGGAATGATATTCACATGAGCGTTTAAATCACGAGCAAAGACGACTACTTCAGCGGAAAATCGGCGACTCGTGTTAACCTCATGCATCAATGCAAGCTCAAGCGTAATCCGGCGTTTCGTAATTTGTGAAAACTGCTGCAATGTTTTTTTTAACGCAGGCAGCGGATTCGTTTCAGTAATCGGCATCAACGTTTTTCGCAAAGCTTCGTTCGCAGTCGTCAACGAAACCGCAAGGCGCACTTCCGGCAATACGTTGCCGAGTTGTTCAATTCCCGCAATCACGCCTGCAGTTGAAATCGTAATCCGCCGCTTTGAAAAATTTCTCCCTTGCGGATGCGAAAAAATTTTGATTGCTTTTTCCACCTGCGGCAAATTCAAAAGCGGCTCACCCATCCCCATAAACACAATATTGTCAATTGTGCCGCTCATTTTTTCCAGCAAAAAAAACTGCTCGACTATTTCCGCCGCAATTAAATTTCGCGCAAAACCGAGCGAACCCGTTTTACAAAACCGGCATCCGAGCGGACAGCCGACTTGGCTTGAAATACAGGCGGTTTTCCGTCCCTGTTTGTCGGTAAGTAAAACCGCTTCAATTACATTTTTATCAAAAAGTTCGAGCGAAATTTTTTTTGTTCCGTCATTGTCAGTTTCGGTTTCACGTATTTTTGTACAAGAAGTAAAAAAATTATCCTGTAAAAACGTGCGCTCATCCAAACGCAATGTGGTAAAATCACGAATATCAAAAATTCCCTTTGAAATATTTTTAAAAATTTCACGGCACTTGAATGCTTTAAACTGCGGTAATACAAGTGTAAGTTCTTCCGGCAAAAAACCGCCGAGACATCGTTTTTCATACTCGCCGACGGTAGTCGAAAATAAATCGATAGTTGTTTTTTCCATAAGTTTTAGCTGAAGGGTAAAGGCTGATTTTCAATACGGAGTCGGTGATATAAATCCGAAATATAGGAACTACGAATGTCAAACTTGCGGAATCGCTCCAATACTTCCAAAGCTTTATCTCGTTCCCCCGTTTTTATATAGCAATTTGCCAATTCCAAATAAATGCGGTAGTTTTTTTTGTCCTGCGTTAAAAGATACTGCAAGTTCGCAATCGCTTCCTCGTATAAACCCCTTTCCTTTTTCAAAATCGCAAGTCCCAACGCCGCATAGCTATCATAGGCAATATCCAATGCCATGTTATACGTCCGTTCAGCTTCATCAAAATCACCGATATTTCGGTACGCATCACCGAGACGAGTTAAAATTACTTTGTTTTGCGGTTCCAGCGCTAAAATTTTTTTCCAGTAAATAATAGACCGATCATGGCGCCCCAAACCTCGGTAACAATCGGCAATCCCGAACAGCGCGTAAAAATTATCCGCTTCTTGATCGATTGCTTTAAGAAAATACGGCAACGCTTTTTCAAAGTTTTTCAGTTTGCGATAACAATTTCCAATCGAAGTTAAAATACGGATATCAACACGGTGTACCGAAAGCTCCACTACCCGCTGCCAATACGCCAAAGCTTCTCGATATTTTTTAAAATCGTAGTATAAATGCCCCAAACCGGTTAACGCATACATATTGTCGGCACTCAAACCCAATACCTTTTGATAGAGCTTTTTTGCTTCATCAAAATTAGCATTTTTACGATAAGTATCGGCAATTCGCGTCAAAACAGCAATGTTGGTATCATCCACCTTTAAATACCGCTGCCAAATTTCAATTGCTTTTTCATAATCGTGGAGAATTTTATAACAATCGGCAAGTCCGAACAACGCATAGTTATTCGTCGGATGGTAGTGCAAACATTCTTTGTAATAATCGATTGCAATTTCGGTTTTCTTTTCTTTCCGTGCGGCATCACCCAAGCCGACTAAGGCGTAGTTATTATGTGGATCCAAATCTAAAATACGCAAAAATTCAACGACTGCATTTTTAGTGTCGTGCTCTTTTAAAAAAGCATAGCCCTGTTTTGAAATTTCCGATATTTTTTCCAACAAGCGTTCTTCGTCACTTTTTTCGGTGTCGGATTTATTATTAATCGAAAAATCAAAAACCACGTCCAATTCAGGCAAATCTGGTTCAAGATTTTCGTCTTGCAATCCTTCTCGATTTTTTAGCACTGCTTTTCCTCATTCATCATAACCTGTATCACATGAGCAATATCTTGAACGATCAGAGCAACATTGTGGTGATTATGTGCCAGCTTATAATACTTCAAAGCCGTCAATGTATCGTTTTTTTTATAGTAAAAGTCTCCAACCCGAGTTAATCCGTCAGAATATCCGGTGGCGGTAAAAATCTTCGCCGCCATAGCAATGTTTCCGCTATTAAAAAATTCATTTCCCTTGCGGTTTAGCACACTTTTTTGTTCAGCAGAAAGCTGCGGCGATTTCGTCGTTTTTAGAAAAAAATTATCACTCATAAAATGTACCATCAAGATAAACACACATAACAGTGTACTCACATAAGGGAACAACGTTCAAAAAGCGTTTTTAACCATTAAAATATCGGTACATCAACAAACAGAAAATAATGCCGATCTTTCTAAAAGACCGGCAAAAAATAGCAATATGTTATTTTGACAACACATTCGCAATGCGTTCCAGCACTTTTTTACGGTCAAGCGGTTTTACAATATAGTTTTTTGCACCCAACAAAAGTGCTTTTTTTACCAACTCTTCCTTTCCTAAAGCACTGATCATCACCACTTTAGCGTTTTTATCAAATTCAACGATTTTACTCAGTGACGTCAATCCGTCCATCTTGGGCATGGTTATATCCATCGTCACCAAGTCAACATTCGGACAAAGCTGCTTGTACTTTTCGATCGCCTCCAAACCGTCAAGAGCGGTTGCAGCCACTTCATAGCCTTCACTCGTTAAAATTTGAGTAAGCTGTTTTGTAACGAAGATTGAATCATCAACAACCAAAATTTTATAAGGCGTTCCATCCGGCTTTAAACCGCTCGGAGCTTTGTCATTAATATTGGGAAAATCCTGTTTTGAAATCATAATTCATTACCTCTTAATTTGCTCTATCACGGATAGCGACGTTAATTTCGATTCTTCCCTGCGGTACTTCCATCGGGACAATCAAAGCTTCCATATCATTGTTTGAAATTTCCATGTTTTGACCGGTAAAAAGAGCCGGCGGCGTTAAGTCAAAACGGAATCCTAAATCATGCAACTTTGTAACCGCTTGTGCCGTGATGAGATTCGCAAGTTCGGTAATGGTTGCTCGAACCAACTCATCAAATGCAGTCAACTCTTCCGAATTCATTGCCGAAGCAATTTTCAACGCCGTTTCCTGCTTCATGTCAAAAAGAACACGTCCCTCAACATCGCCGGCTAAACCGACCATCGCAGCCACACCCATAACCGGCATACAATTCGACTTTAAATACAAGTCCCCGCGTTTAATTTCACCACCTAACACCTGTGACAAAATGTTGTACGCAGCTTCGGTAAACGGATTAATATACTCTACACGCATGCATTTCTCCTTCTCATATTAAGCATACTAAAACTATACTTTTTTGTCTATAGGAATTTTCAAAAAACTGCGGTTTTTAGAGAATTCCTGCAGTTTTTGTGAAAATAAAACATCTTCACTGTTGCTATTCTTTTGTAAAAAACAATATATCGCCTTCATTAAATCGTGCCCAGCCGCTCTGTTTCGGCATGGTTTCATTACGCCCTAAAAGGACAATACCCGACTGTTTTAAACTTTCGTTAAACTCACTAATCAAGTGATTTTGCATATCAACCGGCACAAACGACAGCACATCGCGCGCTAAAATAATATCAACATCGGGAACCACATTTTGGTGTGAGCAGTCGTGGTACTCAAAAAGTATCATATCTTTGATCTCTTTACTGAACGTATAACTTCCGTCAACACCTTTCACCAAATACGGTTTATAAATCGAGTTAACATGTTCTTCCGGGAATTTCAACATTGACGCAGTCGAAATCAACAGTAAATCATTGTCATTTGCGTAAATGCGTATTCGCGCATTCGGATATTTTAGCTTCAAAATAACGGCAAAACTGTAGGTTTCATACCCTGCCCCGCACCCGACGTTCCAGACATTGATAACCAGTGAATTATTTTCAGGAAGCGCTTTATAAAATGCGTTCATGTATTCTTCACTCCAAAACGCACCCGTAAACGGTGAAATAAAGTCTTCCATAAAATCTTTTGCGTCAATTTCATTTTGAATTTGTAAATTTCCCGCCGGTCGCAAATCCTGCCAAATTTCATACCGTTTTTTGAGCCAATCGTCGTTTACGGCACTGGCATAAAATTTTTTCATAACTTTCAGCGTATCCCCGATAAAGCTCAAATCAAGGCTTTCGTTTGCACGCTGCATTAAACCGCTGCGTTTTTCAACAGGCTGCGGTTCTTGTGCCGTGACCGTAGCCGTGTATGGTGAAGCAACCGTTTTTGTATTTTCGTTTTTATTTCCGCTCCGTGTCGAAAAAATTCGGTCAACATCAAGCAGAATGTACAGCAGCCCCGCATTCTCAACGACGCCTTGAATGTACTTAATATTGATATCGCCAAAAATTGGATGCGGCGGCTTAATCGTGCTTTTAGAAACACCGACCACTTTGTCGATTTTATCAACGACGACGCCAAACCGCTGATCATTAACAATGATAATAATCATATTTTCGACTTGATTTTTTGCTCGAGCCGGTACCGGAATATTAAAAAAGATACGCAAATCAATGACCGGAATAATTTCACCGCGCAAATTGTACACGCCCAACAAAAAAGGGGCGGTATTCGGTACAAAGGTAAAATTACCCGCTTTCGCAATTTCTTTGACCTTCAAGATATCAATGGCATAATCTTTTCCGGCAAGCGAAAAGGTAACCATTTTAAAATCAATAACCGCAAGCTGCTCGTGCGCAAGTTCCGCCGTACCGGCTTCAATTTCCTGATTCAACATAGCTACATCAGACATACTATCTCCTTATTTCTTTTACCATACTGAAGCATCGCGACGCTGGCGGGCATTTATTTCCTGTCGCATTCCCAATTCCAAAAGCTGCGCAACATCAATAATGAGCGACACGGAACCGTCACCTAAAATTGAAGCGCCGGCAATTCCCGGTGAATTGGTAAACTGATCGGTAAGCGGCTTGATAACCACATCTTCTTCACCGATTAAACTGTCAACCATCAGTCCGACTTTCTTTTCATCGGAACCGACAATAACAATATAGTTGCTGTCATCCTCACGTGTTTCAAGAATAGAACCGATACCGAAAAGGCGACTCAAGCGCAATAAACTGATTACCTCATCACGGCAGTTAAATACTTCATAATTGTCAATGGTGTTAATTTCCGAATCGGAAACACGGACGCTTTCTACAACCGACGGAATAGGAATTGAGTAAATTTCTTCGCCGACACGAATCAGTAAGCCCTGAATAATTGCCAAGGTCAACGGCAGCTTGATAATAAAACGGGTACCGACATCCGGCTCACTTTCAACAATAACCGAACCGTTTAAGTTTTCAATATGGGTACGCACAACATCAAGCCCGACACCGCGTCCCGAAACATTTGTCACTTTTTGGCTGGTTGAAAAGCCAGGCTCAAAAATCAACTGATACGCTTCCATATCGGTTAAATTTTTATTCGGATGGATAATTCCTCGCTCAATCGCCTTTTGCTTAACCGCTTCCACGTCAATACCATGTCCATCATCAGTAATTTCGATGATAATCATATTACCTTCATTACTGGCTTTCAAAAGGAGCGACCCTTCCTCCGGCTTATTGGCTTTTTTTCGAACATCCGGTGTTTCAATACCGTGATCAATGGAGTTACGTACACAGTGCATAATCGGATCAAGCAAATCTTCCACAACGGATTTATCCAATTCGGTGTCTTCACCCTCAATAAAAAGCTGGACTTTTTTGTTTAGATCCTTGCACAAATCGCGAACAACACGGGGGAAACGGTTGAAAATCTGACTGATAGGAACCATGCGGATTTTCATAACACCTTCCTGCAATTCGCCGGTAATTCGTCCCAAATTTTGTGCCGAAGATTTAAACTTATTAATTGCTTGTTTAAAGCTACTGTCAACCGGTGAAAACACATCGAACATACCGATATAGTTGTCGCTCAGTTCTTTTTTGATCGCGTTGATATCCGCACCGTTTTGAATCCGCTCCAGATATGACGGTATTTTTTCCATCAAACGGCGTAATTTATCCTTGTAGAGTGCCGTTTGCGTTTGAAAACTACCATATAAATCATTAAATTCAATCGTATTTTGGTTTAGTGAAGCTTTGGTAATAACCGCTTCGCTGACTAAATTGAGTAAGTTATCAATACGCTTTGAATCAACACGCAAAATCGACGAAGTTTGATGCGAACTTGTGTGCGTTCCGGATTTAACGGCGACTGCATTTCCGGTCGACACCGTTTTCGCCGCAGCATCCGTTGCACTCGCCTCATTCGCCGCTTTGCTCGGCACTGTATTCGCTTGCGGTTGCGGCGTTTCGGCAAATGCCGGTTTAGCCGTAACGGCTGCCGTTTTTTTCGGCTGTGCGGCACTGCCCGGCGCAAGTTCAAGCGCTTCAATCTTTGCACCCAAAGTTACATCGGGAATATTAGCGACATCGTGGATTTTTTCGATTGGAACACCTGACGAAACGACATAAATAACTTGCGGATGAAAAATATCCGCATACAAATCATCAAAATCAGGGAGCGTTTTTAACACCGTGCTGCATTGTTTGAGCGCCGCATACACTTGAATGCCGCCGACGCTGTTCATCTGATTGTTTTCATCAAAGTCCACCGTTACTTGGTAGACCGTTTCACCGCTCGGTACGGCTTCGGCAAGCTCTAAAAGCTCATACTCGCTTAAAACATTGCTTGCGTCGGCAAGGGGAGCCGCATTTACCTGTTTTGTAATCGGTTTCGGCGCCATCGGCGCTTTTTTCGTATCCGATTTTGCGGACACATGGGAGCGCAACTCGTTGACCATCGGTGAAACATCTTCGCTGTAAACCGTTCCGTCTTTTCGCGCTTGCAACATCGCTTTAACCACATCGATAGCCGAAAGCAGTAAATCAATAATAGGTTCGGTTACCTGCGCTTTGCCGCTTCGAATTTCATCCAGCAAATCTTCAATCGCATGGGTAAAAGTCGAAAGCTCCGTCATTTCAACCGTTGCCGAACCGCCTTTTAAAGTGTGTGCAGCACGGAAAATTTCATCAATTGCGTCCTTGTTGGACGGATCCTGCTCAATAACAAGCACATTGCTTTCCAGCATTTCAACCTGCTGATCCGCTTCCGAAAAAAAGTCTTTCAAAAGCTCTTCGTTATTTATGTCAAGATAGTCGCTCATACTTTCATTATATAATAGCTCCAAAAAATGGTCAATACCCAAAAAGAAAAAAAACATTTTTTATTGATTTTATTTCCAAATTTTTAACATTTTCTTTTGGAGGCACTGATTAATTCAATCGAGAATTAATCAGTGCCCACCTTTAAAATCT
>ERZ1673752.4573-NODE-4573-length-11358-cov-16.632664_pt1 | contig 11358 bp, 12 predicted proteins | sample MGYA00580195_ERZ1673752 | MGnify/ENA primary metagenome ERZ1673752 (study PRJEB41218, sample SAMN15661744) | gut metagenome | host: Homo sapiens | place: Canada: London | collected 2015-08-20/2019-03-30 | study: EMG produced TPA metagenomics assembly of...
GAAGTTGTCTATTATCTGATACAAGCTTTGGCAGTATAGGATTCAACGTCAATCTTAACCACATTTACTGCACTTGCCATCTTATCGTCGATCTCATGTTCTTCGCCAGTCTGTACTTTCATAAGAACACCAAGCGCTTTACATTTTTCTTTTATGTCTTCCATGATCGTTGCTTTACCTCGACACATAACGCTCTCATACTCTGCTCCATATTTGCAAGGTATATCCGCTGTAATAAGAGATTCACCTCTATCAATTTCTACAAATATATTCCTATTTCCTTTGAGGCACTCCAGCTTGTGTCCTTCTTTCGCACAATGCACATAAAATGTCAGCTTTCCCTTTTCCATTTGGTAGCCATAATGCAATGGTACAATATAAGGGAATTCACCGTCAAACATTCCTAAATGCATATATCTTGCTGACGCAATAATTGCCTCGATTTTATCAATGTCGGTAATCTCTCTATCTTTCCTTCGCATAGTTTTTTACTTCCTTCAAATTCCGATTTGTCAGCCTAAGTATACCAGATTTTCGGCAAATAGCATATCCCTTATCACAAAAAGCGGTGGTTTTTCGGTACGCAGTGCAGGGACTTCGAATTTACAGCGTTTTCAACGCAAGATAAAAAGTATTCACAACGCTCGCGCTCTCAGCCTAGACGCGCCCGCCGCGCTGCAAAGAAAAAGGCAGGTTCTGTAACAAGGTCACATTCAGCGCAGACAGGTTGCGGATTCGAGCGGTTTATGCTATTCTTTAAAGCAAGAGTCAAATACAGGAGGTGAGAGGTGTGCTGCGCATTGGTATCTGCGATGATAACCGGGAGGATATTGCCCGCATCCGGGAGCTGGCGGTCCGCTTCTCTGAGGAGCACCCCGAAACGCCGGTGCAGATACAGGCCTACGGCCAGCCGTATGACCTGCTGGACGAGGTAGAAAAATCAGGCGGGTTTGATCTGTATCTGCTGGATGTCGTTATGCCGCACATGACCGGTGTGGCCCTGGCCAGACGCCTTCGGGAGAGAAAAGAGCGGGCAGAGATCCTGTTTTTGACAGTCTCCAAGGAATATGCGGTGGACGCCTTCAGCGTAAAGGCTGCCGGGTATCTGATCAAGCCGGTGAGCAAGCCGGACTTTGACGGCGCGGTGCTGGACTGCATCCACCGCCTGCTGCCGGAGAACAACCCATCCCTTATGCTCAAATCGAAGGACGGACTCTACCGCGTGCCGGTCGGTGAGCTGGTCTGCGTGGAAAGCTTCAACCACAATCAGGTCTGTACGCTGGCGGACGGCTCGGTGCTGGCCGTGTCAGCCACGATGGCAGAATTGATGGAGGCGCTCAGGGAGCAGCCTGCCTTTGTCCGGCCGCACCGGGCGTATATCGTCAACATGGATTTTATCCGCAAGCTGACGGCCCGCGAGCTGCTGCTGACAAACGGAAAGCATATCCCGATTCCCCAAAGCGGCTATGGCGAGATGAAAAACGCCTATTTTGCCTATATGACCCGTGTATAAATATTTCATGCAGAAAAATATTTCACGCAGAAAAAGCGCTGTTTCACGAAGATAAGCCGCTTATTCTGCGTGTTTCTTTTATCATGGTATAAACGGCATGCACAGAATAGGGGAATCAGTATGAAATGGTTTTGGAAAAGCAGAGAAAAGCGGGCACCGCTCGAATTTGAGGATGCCGTCTGCTTCAACTGGGCACTCGATACGAACCGTGAGCTTCAGGAGGGGCTGCTGAAGCTGGCGGAGCAGTATCCCCACCTGACAGAGGAGCGGTATACCCAAAGGCTGCTGGAGCTGTTTCGGAGGGCCGGTCTGGAGCTGAGCGCGGACGAGCTGAAGATCCTGCTGATGCTGCGCCGGGAAACCGACTGTATGCTGCTGCGCAAAGAACAGGAGAAAACACAAAAGGACTTCCCCAAAGATACTTTGTAGGGGCGAGCCCGCAGGAGCTTTGTGGCGGCGGAAGCTTCCGCGGGTCGTCGAGGACGCCGACCCCTACGCCGTAGGGGCGGATTCCATATCCGCCCGGGCACTTTTCTTTTGCCGCACACGGCCACGGGTGACCAATGCTCGCCCCTACACATTAAAATAGGCCAAGAAAGTGACTCTTTGACCTGCATTTTCTGCGATGAAAATGCGCTTTTTGTTGCCTGTGTGCGGGAACTGCCGTATAATGGTAGCAGAAGCCGGGAAGGCAGATAAAAGGGAGGGAAAACCGGTCATGAATCAGCTGCTGCGTGAGGATGCGGAAAAAATCGTATCGGCGGGTATCCACGCCGTACTGCCGGATGTGGCCGTTATCCGTGCGTTGGAAAGCTATGACTTCGGCACCGGCGGGGTGTATCTGGTTGCGGCGGGCAAGGCGGCATGGCAGATGGCCCATGCTGCGGTATCCTGCCTTAGCGGGCGCATCCGGCGCGGCGTTGTCATCACAAAATACGGCCACAGCGGGGGACCGCTGGCGGGCATTGCATGCTTTGAGGGCGGGCATCCCATTCCGGATGAAGGCTCCTGCCGGGGAACGAGGGCGGCGCTCGAGCTTGTGCGCGATCTCGGTGCGCAGGATACGGTCGTGTTTCTGCTCTCCGGCGGGGGCAGTGCCCTGCTTGAAGAGCCGCTGGTACCGCTGTCTGAATTGCAGGACATCACAGGTCAGCTTCTTGCCTGCGGGGCGGATATTGTCGAGATCAATACGATTCGCAAGCGGCTGTCTGCCGTGAAGGGCGGGCGGTTTGCACAGGCCTGCGCCCCGGCGCGGGTGCTTTGCATCGTGCTGAGTGACATTCTGGGCGATCCGCTCGATATGATCGCCAGCGGCCCGGCCTGTGCAGATTCGTCAACCAGCAGGGATGCGGAGAGAGTTGTGAAAAAGTACGGGCTGCGGTTGTCAGGGGAAGCGCGCGCCTGCTTGCAGCATGAAACGCCAAAGCATCTGGACAATGTAGAGGCTCGGATCACCGGCAGTGTGAGAGAACTTTGTGCGGCAGCTGCGGCTGCGGCAAGCTCGCTCGGCTATGAGCCGATCCTTTTGACGGATCAGCTGAGCTGTCAGGCGCGGGAGGCGGGCGTATTCCTTGCGGATATTGTGCGCACTCACCGCAGCCCGGCCCGACCGCTGGCTTATCTGGCGGGCGGAGAGACTGTGGTAAAGGTTATTGGAGACGGACGCGGCGGACGCAATCAGGAGCTGGCGCTGGCGGCCGCAGCCGGCATAGCGGGGCTGGATGCGGCGGTTTTCAGTGTCGGGTCAGACGGTACGGACGGCCCGACGGATGCCGCCGGCGGCTATGCGGACGGTGACACGCTGGCGGCGCTGCGTGCTGCAGGGCTGGACCCCTTTTCGGTTTTGAACAACAACGACTCTTACACGGCGCTCAAAGCCGTGGGCGGCCTGCTTTTTACCGGCCCGACCGGAACAAATGTGAATGATGTGGCGGTCGCGCTGATCCGATAAGCCCCGGTATGATTTCCCAAACGCAGATTGACTTTTGTGCGCCTGTCTCATAAAATAGAGTTACTGTATAGGGATAGGAACCTATGCAATCTGCTCTATGAGGAAGTGACTGATATGATCCGTTTGGCGCTGGTGGAAGATGACACGCTGTACCGCAGCCAGCTGCGGGAATATATTGATAAATACAGTGCCGCCTCGGGTGAAAAGTTTACTGTTACGGAATTTTCCGATGGTGATGAGATCGCGCTTGGCTACAAGGCGGTTTACGACATTATCCTGATGGATATTGAGATGAAATTCATGGACGGCATGATGGCCGCCGAGGAGATCCGCAAAAAGGACACCGAGGTTATCATCATCTTTATCACCAACTCGCCTCAGTATGCCATCAAGGGCTATGCGGTGGATGCGCTGGACTATGTGCTGAAGCCGGTTTCCTACTATGCGTTCAGCCAGCGGCTGAGCCGCGCCATCGAGCGCGCAGCGCGCCGGGCACGGCACTACCTGCAGATCAACACCCACGGTACGGCCCATAAAATCGACACGGCCGCGCTCTACTGGGTGGAAAGCTGCGGTCATGACCTCGTTTTCCATACGGCGGAGGGGGCGCTGACGGCGTCCGGCTCGATGGCAGAGACGGAGACAAGGCTTGCGCAGGACAGCTTTTTCCGGGTCAACAAGGGCTGCCTTGTCAATCTGGAGCATGTGGACTGCATGGATGGCGAGGATGCCGTGGTCCACGGGGAGCGCGTACCCATCGCCCGGGCGCGGCGCAAGGCCTTTCTGGACGCGCTGAATGACTATATAAACGGGGCGGGGTGAGGATATGCCGTTGAATATCCCATACTATGAGATGGACATTCCCCGTCTGGTCACAGCGGCGGCTGACTGGCTGGCCTGCCTTTTGTATCTGCGGTTTCTGCCGCCGCGCTGCGGCGGTGCAAGGCGGGCGGTGCTCTATACAGGAGCGTTCGCCGTGCTGGTGGTCTATCTGGTTGCAACAGACGGCTTTGACGGCTGGCGGTTCAATGTGCTGTACGCCGTGTCGGTGGCGCTTATGCTGCTCTTTATGACGGCGGCGACCCGCGCCGACTGGTGTCAGGTCGTGTTTTTCTGTACGCGCGCCTTTATACTGGCCGGTTTTGCGGCATCATTGACATGGCAGATGTATGTCTACTTTGCCAAGGATAACCCGCTGCTTCAGGGTCTGCCGGCGCTGGTGCTTTTTATTGCGGCGGGGTTCGGGCTGATCTTCGGGCTGATGTGGCTGGTCGAGGACGGCGGAAACATCGGCAGCGTCCAGCTTGACATCCGCCCCCGCACGGCGGCCATTGCGGCCGGTCTGGCGGCAGCGGTCTATATCCTGAGCAGCATCAGCTATACGACCCTTAAAACGCCCTTCTCGGCCCGCGGCACAATGGAGATCTACACCATGCGCTCGGTCGTTTACTTCGGGGGTGTTGCGCTGCTGTTTGCCTATCAATCGCAGCTGTGCGATCTTTCCACCCAGCGGGAGGCCGATGCCCTGCGCAATATGCTGCATCTGCAGTATGAGAACTATAAGGCCAAGCAGGAGAGCGTTGATCTGATCAACCAGAAATACCACGACCTGAAGCACCAGATCGCGGTGCTGCGGTCGGAGAGCGGGGAGGAGCGCAACGCCGTTCTGGACCGGATGGAGCAGGAGATCAAGGCCTACGAAGCCCAGAACGACACCGGCAACAAGGTGCTGGACACGGTGCTGACCGGCAAAAGCCTGACCTGCCGTGCCCAGAATATCCAGCTGACGGTGGTCGCGGACGGTGCGGCACTCGACTTTATGGATGTGATGGATATCAGCAACCTGTTCGGCAATGCGCTGGACAACGCCATCGAGGGTACAGCCAAGGTCGCTGACCCGGAGCGGCGGCTGATCCATCTGAGTGTGGCGCGGCAAAAGGGCTTTGCAGCCATCCGCATTGAAAACTGCTATGACGGTGAGCTGCAGTTTGAAAACGGCCTGCCCGTGACGACCAAGGCAGACGGGCGCTACCACGGCTTCGGCGTCAAGAGCATCCAGAACACGGCCGCCAAGTACGGCGGCACGGCCACCATCACCACCCATGACGGCTGGTTTGAGCTGAGGGTCCTGATACCGATGCGCCAAAAGAAGGAGCCATCTGCTTGACCCGCTTTGGCGGGGCGGCAGAGGATTCCTGCAAAAAAATACAAAAAAAATCGGACAACCACCTTGCAAAAAACGGAATAGTGTGCTACTGTAAAAACTGTACAGAAATGGGGAGCTTGCGCAAAGCAGGCTGAGAGTGGGCTGTATTGCCCTGACCCGTAACCTGATTTGGATAATGCCAACGTAGGGAAATAGTCGTTTCTGCGCTTTTTTGCGTCTTGATGCGGATGTGCCTCTGCGGGCATGTCCGCATTTTTATTTATAAAGGAGTGCTTTTGTATGCTGGGTACCTGCATCGAAAATGTGCGTAAAGGCGTGCCTCTGGTCCACAATATCACAAACTATGTCACTGTCAATGATGTGGCCAACATTCTGCTGGCCTGCGGCGGCAGCCCCATCATGTCCGATGAGCCGGAGGATGTCGAGGACATCACCGCCATCTGCGGCGGCCTGAACATCAACATCGGCACACTGAACCAGCGCAGCATTGAGGGGATGTTCCGCGCCGGCAAAAAGGCGAACGAGCTGGACCATGTGGTTCTGCTTGACCCCGTGGGCGCGGGTGCCTCTGCGCTGCGCACCAACACCGCTGTGGAGCTGATGGAGAAGATCCGCTTCACCGTCATCCGCGGCAATATCTCGGAGATCAAGACGCTGGCGCTGGGCAGCGGCACTACCAAGGGCGTTGATGCCGATGTAGCTGACGCGGTGACTGAGGAAAATCTTGACAATGCTGTGAAGTTTGTCAAGGATTTTGCCGCCAAGAGCGGCGCCATCGTGGCCGTGACCGGCGCGATCGATCTTGTCAGCGACGGCAAGAGCTGCTATGTCATCCGCAACGGCCGCCCCGAGATGGGCAGGATCACCGGCACGGGCTGCCAGCTCTCCGGCATGATGACAGCTTTTGTTGTGGCTAACCCCGACAACCGGCTGGAGGCTGCCGCTGCCGCCGTCTGCGCCATGGGTCTGGCCGGTGAGATCGGCTGGAGCCATATGGCCGAGGGTGACGGCAACTCCACCTACCGCAACCGCATCATTGACGCCATCTACAACATGGACGGCGAGACGCTGAACGGGGGCGCACGGTATGAACTGCGATAAAAAGGACCTGCTGCTCTACGCTGTCACCGACCGCCACTGGCTGGACGGCCGTAGGCTGGTCGATGTTGTGCGCGAGAGTCTGGACGGCGGTGTCACGATGGTGCAGCTGCGGGAAAAGACACTTGATGAAGCAAACTTTCTTGCAGAGGCAAAGGAACTGCAGGCACTCTGCCGTGAGCGCGGCGTGCCGTTCCTTGTCAATGACAATGTCGAGATTGCCCGCGAGATGGATGCGGACGGTGTGCATGTGGGCCAAAGCGATATGGAGGCGCAGGATGTCCGCGCCCTTCTGGGACCGGACAAGATCCTCGGCGTGTCGGCGCAGACCGTCGAGCAGGCGGTTCTGGCAGAAAAGCACGGCGCAGATTACCTCGGCGTTGGTGCGGTGTTCCCGACCGGCTCCAAGGATGACGCCGATGATGTGAGCTATGAGACGCTCAAGGCCATCTGCGCGGCGGTATCCATTCCGGTCGTGGCCATCGGCGGCATTGCACAATCGAATGTGGCACAGCTTGCGGGCAGCGGCATCTGCGGCGTGGCGGTTATCAGCGCCATCTACGCGGCGAAGGATATTCAAAAGGCCTCTGCAGACCTCAGGCTGGCAACGGAGAAGATGTTGCATGTGTAACGGTGCAATCTTTGATTTGGACGGCGTTGTGCTGGATTCCATGAGCATCTGGAATGATTTGGGGGCGCGGTATCTGCGCCGCCTTGGCGTTGCACCGGAGCCGGGCCTGAATGAGATCCTCTTTTCCATGAGTATGGAGCAGGGGGCGGCCTACCTGCAGACGCGGTACGCCCTGCCCATGACGGCACAGGAGGTCGGCGCGGGCATCGAGGAGATGCTGCAGGACTACTATTACAACGAGGTCCCTGCCAAGGACGGTGCCCCCGAGCTGCTGGCATTTCTGGCAGAGCGGGGCATCGGGATGGCAGCGGCAACCTCCAGCCCGCGGGGCCATGTGACAAGGGCGCTTGCGCGGCTGGGACTGCTCGAATATTTTACCGAGATCTTCACAACAGGGGAGATCGGCGTCAGCAAGCATAAGCCGGACATCTACCGGATGGCTGCCGAGCGTCTGGGCACCGCCCCGTGCGAGACAGTGGTGTTTGAGGATAGCCTCTACGCTCTGCAAACCGCCAAAGCCGCAGGGTTTATCACCGTCGGCGTGTATGATGCCAACGGCGAAGCCGACCAGCCCGGATTGAAAAAGGCGGCGGATCTATATGTGAAGTGCTTGGGGGAAGTTCCCATTACAGAGATGTGAATTTCCGCCGCGCGGCAGGGGCGGGCGTGCCCTGACCCCTGCAAACCAACTTACCCCCCTCGCGGTACATCGGGGGCACCACCTTGTGCCGCGTTATAAAACCTTGCTGTACAGATAGAAAGGAAGTATTACGATGAAAACAGCATTGACCATTGCTGGAAGTGATTCCAGCGGAGGCGCCGGTATCCAGGCAGATATCAAGACGATGACCGCTAACGGCGTTTTTGCCATGAGCGCCATCACGGCCCTGACTGCCCAGAACACGACCGGCGTGACCGACATTTTTGAGACGACCCCGCATTTTCTGGCCGAGCAGCTTGACGCGGTCTTTACCGACATCTACCCCGATGCCGTCAAGATCGGTATGGTATCCTCGGCAGAGCTGATCGGCACGATCGCCGACAAGCTGCAGGAGTACGGCGCCAAGCACATTGTGGTGGACCCCGTTATGGTGGCAACCTCCGGCTCCAAGCTGCTGCGGGACGATGCCGTGGATGCACTGACCGCAAGGCTGCTGCCGATGGCGGAGGTGCTGACCCCGAACATCCCCGAGGCAGAGATACTCTCCGGCATGTCCATCAAAAATGCCGCCGATATGGAGAAGGCCGCGCAGACCATCAGCGAGAAATACGGCTGTGCCGTGCTGTGCAAGGGCGGCCACCAGATCAACGACGCCGATGATCTGCTCTGGCGCAGCGGCGCAGGCAAATGGTTCCGCGGCCGCCGCATTGACAACCCCAATACCCACGGCACCGGCTGCACACTGTCCAGCGCCATTGCGTCCAACCTTGCCAAGGGCTATGACCTCGACACCTCGGTCGAGCGCGCCAAGGCGTACATCTCGGGCGCACTGGCTGCCATGCTCGACCTCGGGCACGGCTCCGGCCCGATGGATCACATGTTCGCACTGAAGGGAGAGTTCACCGAATGAAAAAGACATCTACCCTTCAGAACGGTTTGATCTGGTTCGGTGCCGGTGTTTCGCTGGCGGAGATTTTGACGGGCACGGCCTTTGCCCCGCTGGGCATGGCCAAGGGTCTGGCAGCTATCCTTGTCGGACATATCATCGGCTGCGCCATGATGCTGCTGGCGGGCCTGATCGGCGGCCGCACCGGCCGCAGCGCTATGGAGACCGTCAAGATGAGCTTCGGCCAGAAGGGCGGCCTGCTGTTCACCTTTTTGAATGTGCTGCAGCTTGTCGGCTGGACGGCCATCATGATCTATGACGGCGCACTGGCTGTCGGCGGTATTTTTGACATCGGCCGCTGGGTCTGGTGCCTGGTGATCGGCGCACTGATCATCCTCTGGATCGCGGTGGGCATCACCGATCTGGGCTGGCTCAACAAGCTGACGATGGCAGCATTGTTCGTGCTTACGCTGGTCCTGTGCAAGGTCATCTTCTTCTCCGGCAATGCCATGCCCGACCTTACCGGTGAAAGCCTGACCTTCGGCGCGGCGGTGGAGCTGGCGGTGGCGATGCCTCTGTCGTGGCTGCCGCTGATCAGCGACTATACCCGCGATGCCGAAAAGCCGACACAGGCGACATGGGTCAGCGTGATCGTCTACGGCCTTGTATCCTGCTGGATGTATGTCATCGGCATGGGTGCAGCCATCTTCACCGGTGAGTATGACATTGCCGTCATCATGGTCAAGGCCGGTCTGGGCATTGCCGCACTCGTCATTCTGGTATTTTCGACTGTTACCACGACCTTCCTTGATGCTTGGAGCGCCGGTATCTCTGCCGAGAGCCTGACGCCCAAGCTGGACGGCAAAAAGACCGCCATCGCTGTGACGGTCATCGGTGTCGTGGGGGCGAGCCTCTTCCCGATGGACGACATCACCGGCTTCCTGTATCTGATCGGCTCGGTCTTTGCGCCGATGATCGCCGTGCAGATCGCAGATCATTTTATCCTCAGGCGTGACCGCTTTGCGGTGGCCGCTGATGCGCGGAATCTCGTGATCTGGCTGGTCGGCTTCCTTGCCTACCGCCTGCTGATGGGTGTTGATACCCCCGTGGGCTACACCCTGCCCGCCATGGTGCTGACCGTGCTGCTCTGCATTCTTGCAGAGAAGATTAAGCCGACCGTGAAGGCATAAGCTGAATACAAGCATATACCCTGCGCCCCGCCCGAGCATAGCAGCTTTGGGTGGGGCGCTTTTGCGTGATTTTGCAAAAAAGCAGGCGGCCGCCCTGTAATTGACACGGCGGCGGCCTTGCAGTATACTGAATTTACATTATTATAGAGTGAGCCTGTCGAAAAGCGCTTTTTGCAAACGGCTTATACATTATAAGGAGGCTGGCGCCATGCTGCATCTGTACTGGGGGGACGGCAAGGGCAAGACCACGGCGGCTATGGGGCTGGCACTGCGTGCGCTCGGCCACGGCCACCGCGTGGTGGTGCTGCAATTTTTAAAGGACGGCACCAGCGGGGAGATCGCTCTGCTGCGCCGCTGCGGTGCAGAGGTCCGTGCCTGCCCCAACGCAAAGTTTACATGGCTCATGACCGAGGCCGAGCGCACGGAGGCCCGGCAGCACAATACGGCGGCGCTGCGCGCCGCGCTGGATACCCCCTTTGACCTGCTGGTGCTGGACGAGGCCTGCGCGGCCTGTCGGCATCAGCTTGTGGACGAGGCACTGCTGCGGCAAGCGGCAGCGATGGCAAAGCAGGGCAGAGAGGTCGTGCTGACGGGCCGTGATCCGGCACCGTGGATGCAGGAGGACGCCGACTACTCGACCGAGCTGCGCGCGGTACGCCACCCCTACACCCAGGGCATTCCCGCGCGGGAGGGGATAGAGTATTAAGGGCAACACCGCAGCGCACGAACCTGCGAAGAAGCAAGCGCAATTACCAGATATACCGGCCATTTGTTGTGCATTGTGCACAAACGAACGACCGGTTTTTTTGTTCCTGAAAAACCGAATATGCATGAAATGCGACCGTTTATCGCAAGCTATTGAAATGGCAGTAGCAAATTGTGTACAATAGCGATAACAGATAAACTGTTAAAGAAAAAACAAGGAGAGAATCATGGACGAGATCAAAGCCCAAAAGAAAGCGCTCAAAAAAGCCTACAAAAAGGCAAAGCGCAAGAACGTTCTGGCGTGGAAGATCCTGACGATCCTGTGTGCGGTCGTTATGGTCATTTCTGTGCCTTTGTCCGTGCTTGCCCAGAAATTCGACAACAGCCTCGCCGCTTTTTACGGCGGCACCTTCTGGAAGCTGCAGAACGAGGACACCAACGCCCAGTATTTTACCGGCGACTTTACCTCCGCTGAGGAGATGGTCGATTACGGTCTGGCCCTGACCCAGCAGGTCGAGGCTGAAGGCGCTGCCCTGCTGATGAACAACAACAATGC
>ERZ1673752.4578-NODE-4578-length-11349-cov-7.237914_pt1 | contig 11349 bp, 10 predicted proteins | sample MGYA00580195_ERZ1673752 | MGnify/ENA primary metagenome ERZ1673752 (study PRJEB41218, sample SAMN15661744) | gut metagenome | host: Homo sapiens | place: Canada: London | collected 2015-08-20/2019-03-30 | study: EMG produced TPA metagenomics assembly of...
GCGCAATACAGGATATACTATAGACTATACCGAGGCACGATTAAGTACTATGCAGCGGCTCTCTTTAGGAAGCGCTGTTAAACGGCGTCAAGCCTTTAATCAGCGTTTCCGATCGCATCAATCGTTACAATATTGCCTTTTACATTAATTTTTTTCAGTAATTCAGGGATTGCGGTAATCTCGTTTGACTTTTCATCCGTTGCAATTTGTCCGAGTTACTTCTTTAGCTTTTTCTTTCATGCTCTTGTCGTGGAGCCGCGACGCCTTGACCTTTTCGCGGTTTGGTGTATTATAGTAGTATGAAAAGTATGACCGCATATACCGCTATTGATACGGTGATCGAAGGAACGGCAATCAGTTTTGAAATAAAAAGCTACAACGGGCGTTATTTTGATTTGAAAGTAAACGTCCCCTTTTGGCTGAGCACGTTGGAACCGTTTATCCGTGAATATTTTTCAAGTAAAATTTTACGGGGCAATGTTGAAATTTCAATCCGAACGGCGAAGACGAATGCCCCGACCGATTTTACCGTTGATAGCGACGCCGTTGAACGGTACCATGCGGCATTCAAAAAAATTGCGGATATTCTTCATACGGATTATTCACCGGATGTTGAAACCATTGCCCGGCAGTCCGGCGTTTTAGTGCCCGCTGAATCAAACAACACGGAACAGTGGAAAACCGCGCTGATGTCGGTATTCGATTTAGCTTTTGCCGCATTCGATAAAGCGAAAACGGATGAGGGTGCGGCGTGTCAGGCGAATATTGAAAAGCAACTCGCACTTATCACTACTGCCGTTGCAAAAATTGAAATGGAAAGCGGCAATGCGGAACGGATTTTTGCGGAAACGTTTCGCAAGAAACTGACAGACTTGGTCGGACAGAATTATGATGAAAATCGGATATTGCAGGAAGTCGCCGCAATGCTTGTAAAGTATACTGTCAACGAAGAATTGGTGCGTTTAAAAGCACACTTGCACGCAATGGAAAATGAGATGGGGAAGGACGGGGCTGTTGCGAAACGGTTGGATTTTATTTGTCAGGAAATCAATCGGGAAATAAACACCATCGGTTCAAAAAACCAAAGCTACGATATTGCTGCGCACATCGTTACGGTAAAGGAAGCGCTTGAAAATATTCGAGAACAACTGAAAAACTTGGAATAGCCGGCGCAACAAATTTTGTTGCGCTTATGGAAACGCTGATTAAAGGCTTAACGCCGTTCAACAGTAAAGTATCTCTTTTGTTTCTCAATGTTCAGGATAATTTTAGAATATTTGCGCAACAACGGATTTTAAGGGTGGGCACTGATAAGATAGTCTTTTAAAAATCTAACCCAAGTTTTTGAAAGACGACCGTAATTCTCGATTGAATTAATCAGTGCCTCCTTAAGGGAAAAAGGATTAAAAAGTAATGGAAACAAAAGATGTAAAAATTGCCGTTTCAGGATTTTCCGGTTGCGGAAACACCACGGTTTCAAACATGCTTGCGGAAAAATTATCGCTGCCGTGCATTAACTACACGTTCCGGAATTTAGCCAAGGAACTGAATATGGATTTCAAAGATATTGTTGAAAAGTCAAAAACGGATTTTTCATTTGATAGAATGGTTGACGCAAAGCAAATTGAGTTGGCACAAAAAGGTTCGTGCGTTTTGGGTTCGCGTCTTGCGATTTGGCTTTTATCCGATGCAAGTTTAAAAGTTTTTTTAACGGCATCGCCTGAAGTCCGCGCAAGCAGAATCTCGGAGCGGGAACACGCGAGTGTTGATGAAGTGATGGCATTTACAAAAAAACGAGATGCCCAAGATACGGTCCGTTATTTGCAGCTGTACAATATTGATAATACGAACTACACCTTTGCAGACCTCATCATCGACACGGAAAAATACTTTCCCGAAGAAATTTGCGACATCATCATTGATGTGTTAAAACAAAGGGGACTCGTGTAACCGGTGAGAGTAACACGGTCAAAAAAGTGAGTTAAGCCTATGGGGAAAAAATATACAAACGCACCATTGATTGTAATCGCCGGTCGCCCGAATGTCGGTAAGTCAACGTTGTTTAACCGCCTTGTGGGAAAACGACGCAGCATAACCGACAAAACTGCCGGCGTTACCCGCGATCTCATCGAAGAAACCGTTTTGATTAAAGACAAACCGGTACGGCTGATGGATTCCGGTGGATTTAAACTTTCACGTTCCAAAAACGAAAGCGAAGCAGTGCTGACAAAACTCACGATTGAAAAAACGCTGCAGTCGCTCGAAATGGCTGACCGCATTTTGCTCCTTCTCGATGCAACTTCTCACACAGCCGAAGATGATGAATTCGTGCAGTACCTCCGCCGTTACTGGAATAAAATTATCGTTGCGGTAAATAAAACCGAAGGTGGACGCGGCGAAGCCGAAGGCTATAATTATTTAAAACTCGGCGTTGCACGGATTCATTTTATCAGTGCGGAACACGGCGATAACATCGACGAGTTGCTGGATGCGTTGGTTGACGGACTTGATTTTTCAAAGGTGTGTGAAACCGACGATGAAGACGTAATTCGTCTCACGATTGTCGGAAAACCGAACACGGGAAAATCAACGCTTTCAAATTTTTTAACCAAGAGCAGCGCTTCAATCGTGAGCGACATTGCCGGTACGACGCGCGATATTGTGCGAGGCGAGTTTTCGCACAAGGGGAAAAAATTTATCCTGCAAGATACCGCGGGAATTCGTAAAAAAAGTAAAGTCAACGAAGATATTGAATACTATTCTGTAGTACGTGCAATTAAAAGTTTGGACAACGCAGATGTGGTGCTCCACTTAATCGATGCAGATTCGGGACTCACCGATCAGGATAAAAAAATTTGTGTGCAGGCAGTCAATCGCGGCTTGCCGGTTATTTTTGTGATTAACAAGTGGGATACGGTCGATGCACAAAAAGGAACATTTAAAAATTACGAACGAAACATTAAAGTGATGTTCGGCAAAATGGAATACGCTCCGGTTTGTGCAATTTCAGCGATTGACGGAACCGGTGTCAACAACATGCTTAACATTGTTTTACAAGCGTTTAAGCAGTACACCACACAGGTTGAAACGTCTGCGCTTAATTTAGCTTTAAAAGATTGGCTTGCAAGTTATCCGCCGCCGGGAAATAAATTTACCTTTAAGTACTTGGTGCAAACCGGTACGCGCCCGGTTCGATTTTTGATTTTTACCAACAAAGTGCATAATGTCACGGAGCAATATATGCGCTACTTGCAAAATAAGATTCGTACTGATTTGGGTTTTTCGTTAATTCCGGTGCAACTCACCGTGCGCTCAAACAGAGATAAAAGCGAAAAAAATTTCGGCGGTAAAAAATAAACGACGATGAAAGATGATATGGTAAAGTTTTCGATTGGAGATATCGAAAAGCTCACCGGAATAAAACAGCACATACTGCGGTACTGGGAGGACAACATTCCGCTTTTGAATCCTGAAAAAGATGAGTACGGTCGACGCGTTTATCGACAGCGGGATTTGGACTTTGTGTTTCGGCTCAAATATTTAATCACGGAAAAAAAATTTACCGTTGAAGGCGCCGGTGAAGAATTGATGCGAGAAGTTGAATGCGAACAAACAACCGACGCAATGTTGATTATTTCCAAAATGCGGAATGAGTTGGTAAATATGTATTCGCTCGTTACTAAAAACAAAGGTAAAAACAATTCCGATAATTAATTATCGATATCAAACAACAAGGCATATATAATGAATAAAAAACAATATAGCAAAAAACGAACTCCAAACGACAAGAAAATTTCATTCCATAAAGTAATAAAAAATAAAAACGAAAAAAACCGTATCGATAAAAAACTATTTTTTTTGGAAAAAAAGTTTACCAAAGAATTGGATGAAACGCACATTGCGCTGATTTCGGCACTTCCTGATTTGTTGCAAAATGAGGCGAACATCAGCGCAAAGCATTTTGCGCAAATAAAAAACACCGTCTCCGATTTGTTTAAGCAGCTGACGAGCGAGCGGAATACGCGGTATGCGAATTACTTAAATTCGGACGCGTTTGTTTTTGCGTACGCGTATTATTATTTACCGTGGAATTGTTACAAGATGACAAAATTGTTTTTGCATCTTTCGATTGCAGAATTGATTGCAAAAAAAAACAAACGCTGCGGTGCGGAACATCGTGATGACGCATTAGTCTTTGCCGATTTCGGTTCCGGTCCTCTAACCGTGCCGATTGCACTGTGGATTGCCGAACCGAAACTGCGTGCAAAAAAAATCACTTGGTATTGTTTTGATTTGTCGAATAAAATTTTAGATCTCGGCGAAAAAATTTTTCACGAGCTTGAACGGCGTAACAAAAAAAACGCCGGCAACTGGACGATAAAAAAAGTGCAGTCGGCATTTGGAGCAAAATCAACGGAGCAGTTTTTAAATGAACATCAGCGCATTGATTTTTATTTTTCGTGCAATATGTTTAATGAATTTATTAATCAAAATGCGGAAAACTTTGCTAACGAAACCTATCGTTCCGTTGAAACGATCCGAAAATACCTTGCAGAAGATGCATACGCGTTGATTGTTGAACCGGGAAATCCGCAAGGCGGAAAAATTATTACGAGTATGCGTTCACACTTTTTGGAAAAAAACTTTTCGGTTCTTTCTCCGTGTGTGCATTGCGGAGTTTGTCCGCTCGATGAAGAAACTGCCGTCTGCTCCCGCGGTAACAAAAGCTTTTCAAAAAATAATTTTACGTTTGCACGCGGAAAATGGTGTCATTTTATGGTTACGGCAAAAGAGCAAATTGAAAGTTTACAAACAATTTCGGAACAGGTCAAGCTGCCGAAAGAAAAGCTGGTGTTTTCGTATCTCCTTGCCGCGCAAAAAGATACCATACCGGCACCGCAAAGCGAAAACATATTCCGCGTGATTATTACTTCGGAGTTGATAAAATTGCGGAACGGTTGCGCCGGTCGGTATGCGTGCAGCGAATACGGATTTTTGCTTTTAAAAAGCGAGTCGTCGCAATTTTTGCGGGGGCTGCATTCCGGCGACAGGATTTTGTTGGATAAAAAACTTTTACGTGGATTCGCGCAGGATAAAAAAACCGGTGCGCGCATTATTGAGATGTGAAGCTCTATTTTAGTTTTCCGCTTCCGGGTGCGGAGCGGATTCCGTTTCATCGCTGTTTAATACCATATCCAAAACCGCAAAAAAAATAATGATAGTCATCGGACCGAGAATAACCCCTTTTAAGCCCAGCAGTTTTACTCCACCCAAAAGCGAAAAGAAAATGAGCAGAGGGTGAATTTTAATCGTATCTTTTAAAATGAGTGGACGGAGTACATTGTCGAGTAAGCTGATAACGACGCCCGCGACAACAAAAAAGACGGCGGCTTTAATTTTGCTGCCGCTAAAAAAAAGTGCAATCGCAATCGGCACCCAAATACTGCCGCTTCCGATAAGCGGAATAAAAGATGCAAAAAAAGTGAGCACCGCCAAAAGCAGCGATCCTTTTACGCCGAAAGCCCAAAACACTACGAATGCCGCCGTCGCCTGATAGAGCGCGACAAGCACCAACCCCGCAATTAGCTGCACAAGAGTTTCGGAAAATTTCGTCAGTATCTTTTTCATCGACGAAGATTCAATTGGAATTGCTGAACTGAACATCGTAGCGAGATAGTCCCCATCAACATAAAAAAAGTACAATGAAAAGCTAACAAACACGAGTGAAATAATAAAACGTCCGGCGGATTGCACAAAATTTTTTCCCAGTGAAAGGAGGGTGTTTGAATACTTTGATAAAATATCAATGACGGCGGTTTTTATATCAAGTGTGCGGATATCAATTGCAGAATTGGAAAGTTCATACAACTGATTGGAAAAACTTTCAAAAAAATCGGTCAGAGCACTTTCCGTATTTGACGGTTGCAACATTTTGATAATTAAGTTACTCAGTTCGATAAATTGGCGTATCATTAAAAAGCCGAACACAACGAGGATTGTCGCAATGATTAAAACCGTCCCGATTGAAAAAGCACCTGCAATCAAGTTTTTTTTCACCGTAAAAGTTTTTTTATTCTGATCAAGTCTATTTAAAATAAATTTATAAAGCGGCTGACACAAACTGTAAAGAACAATCGACCAAAAAATGGGCGAGGCATAGGGGGAAAAAATTGCAATGAGCAGGGCTGCAAGCCCTGCCAAAAGTAACAACAGTGATATTGCTTGAATCCGTTGTTTATTCATATCGCTGCAATTCCTTGCCGCTCCGCAAGTTTTCCAATCGTTTGAAGTATTTAACGGTACCGACTTTTAAATCATCGGTTGCCGCATCATCGCAAACGAGCATTCCGTAGCGGTGGAGCTGCAGCGCACTGACTGTCCACAGATGATTGATGCCCTCCTCAACCGCGTGGTACACTGCTTGAGCTTTTGCCGCTCCGGTTGCAACAATAATCACTTCTTCCGAATCCATGACGGTTTTTACACCGACAGTTAAAGCACTAGTCGGCACGGCACTGAGATCATTTTCAAAAAAGCGGGCATTCATTTGGATAGTGCTCAACGCCAATTGCCGATGACCTGTTCTCGATGAAAGCGACGTTGAAGGTTCGTTAAACGCAATATGCCCGTCTGCACCGATACCTCCTAAAAATAAATTAATTTTTCCGTAGCGGGCAATTGCCGCTTCGTAGGCGGTACATTCCGCATCCAAATCTTTTGCCATACCATTTAAAATATGGATATTTTCTTTTTTTATATCAATGTGATTAAATAAATGCTCCATCATAAAATAATGGTAGCTTTCAGGATGATCCGGCGGTAACCCGACATATTCATCCATGTTGAACGTTACGACATTTTGAAACGAAAGCGTTCCCGCTTTATATTTTTCAACAAAGCTTTTGTAAATACCGATGGGTGTCGAACCGGTTGGTAATCCTAACACAAAAGGCTTTTGCGCAGTCGGATTAAAATCGGTAATCCGCTTTGCAATATAATCCGCAACAAACCGACAAGCTGTTTCATAATCATCTTTTATCACAACTCGCATAATTACTCCAATGAAACTTTTCAATGACGCGTACCGTGATAACCTTATGGAAACGCTGGTTAAAAGCTTGGTGCCGTTTAACAGCAACTTTGCTTCGCAAAGTTTTTTACGAAGCAAAGTTTTTTACGAAGCAAAGTTTTTTGCAAAAGCAAAGTATTCCCTTAATTGTTTCTCAATGTTCAGCATAATAAGCTAGAATTCTGAACGTTTTCGAAACAACAGATTTTAAAGGCGGGCACTGAATTGAATTAATCAGTGTCCTCCTTTTGCAGCGCCGTTTGAAAATTTCCAGTTATTTTATAAAAATCAATTAAAAAAATCAAGAGAGCATAAAAACAATCGACGAAGTAAACTTTGATTTGCGGCGATGATATTTTCCGTCAATTCTAAAATATGCCCTTGCAAGACACTTTTATTTTTTGCCAACGATCGATGAGTCTTTCAAGATTCCATGATGCATTTGCGGGGCTGGTCGAGGGAAGTACGGTAATCGGCAAGGGAATATTATTTTTTTGAAAACGGTTATAGAGTTCGCCCGCTTTTTGTCCATTTGCATAAATCACCATTATGCGGCTTGCACGTATCAAGCTCGATAAATCGGTTGGGGTAACATTTTTAATGCTGCTGTCGTCCGAACCGGATATATCACAGCGGGCGATTACGTCCCACAATGCAATGCGATGACGATACAAAAGCGCTTTCTTTTCGGGAATAGTCTCGGGGACGGTTTCACCGAAAATTTGTGCCAGCACTTGCCAAAAACGGTTGCGCGGATGCCCGTAATAAAAGTTTTGTTCGCGGGACTTCACCGAAGGAAAAGTCCCCAATATGAGAATTTCCGAATCGCTTCGATACACAGGCTCAAAAGGATGAACGATTTGCGGGAACCATTTTTCATTTTTGCCGGTCATTATAATTTGTCGACTTACTTTCTTGTTGCGTTTATTACTCAACAAGCGGCGGTAAATCCTGATAGTTGCCGACCGTATTCCAAAACGAAAAACCTTCATCGATTGCATCGTGTAGCGCTTGTATCTGGCTTTTGATATAATATGCTCCGTAAAATTCGCGATCGTATGAAACATTAATAAAAAAGCATTGCGCCCAAGGACGGATAATTGCTTTATTTCGGCTGATGTATTTCGCGCGGTATGAGCCTTGATAGTAGATGCGATACGGACGTTCCCGCCGCGGTTCGTACGCTAAAAAACTTTGCGCGAAATGACTCGGATAGTACATCGGACAAATAACATCAACAAAATCGGTGAGCATTTCGACTTCCTGTCCGGTACGGGCGCCGGTTCGGTACCAGCCGTTCGCTCCGTAAATATCGATTGAAATGGGTGCTTTAATGTGTGTGCGGGCATACGCCAAAAACGACATAATTGCACTTTCTTTATCCATTTCGGGTGCTTTTGCCGGATAGTACGCATTGCGCAAATTATCGCCATCGGTCGGAAACCGAATATAATCAAATTGAATTTCATCAAAGCCGCGGGAAACCAATTCACGTGCGATGGTGGTATTGTATTTCCAAACCGCTTCGTTGTACGGATCCACCCAATACTCATAGTAGTAATCACGCGATCCGTCAGCGTTCACATCGTAGCCGCGCCAGCTTTGTCCGCTCGTATAATCTTTGACGGCATACGCTCCATTTGCATACGAATATAATTCCCGATCCTTAAAAATAACCAATCGTGCAATGAGATAAATATTTTTTTCTTTCGCCCGTCTGACCAAATCTTCCAAGATAATCGTGTTCCGAACAGCTCCCACTTTCAGAATATCGGGGTCTTTTGAATTATAGCGGATAAAGCCCCAGTCATCTTTCATATCAATCACCAAAGCGTTGAGTTGATTTTTATCCATAAGGGCAAAATAACGGTCAAGCTCCGAAATTTTATGCGGCGGCATATAAATCGCTTTTTTTGATATCGCTCGTTTCGCATATTCCGATTTTTTTTCATTGAGCCGCAACGTAAAAAGCTCTTTCAACGCAATATCATCGTGTAACTTAAATACGTCTTTGCCGATATATGCGCATTGCAGTGTATCGAAAATCCCTGACGAGCGCAACTTTATGTCGGTCAGCGATTCGGTAATTTGCTGTGATAACCGCTCGTAAAACTTGTTGGAAAAAACTTGCGGAAACAAAACGGGCGTCACAAACACTTCGTTTTCTTTTACGCCGGTTAAAACCGTTGAAGTGTAATTTAAGCTGTCCAAATATTGTGCCGATGCAATGGTTTTATCTTTGTTATCAATCAAAACGGCGAGTTTATATTTCCAGTTGAACTTATACAAGCGCCCCTTGAATGTTTGCGCTAAAAAAATTTCCTGTCGACCGGTTCCGTCCTTGCACACCAGAATATCGGAAATTTCATCGGGACTTTCCGGCCCTTTTGCAAGCCCGTCATTCGCATCATGCCAGATACTGCTCACCGAAGGCTGCTTCCATGCAAGTCCATACACACCCGTGCCGACAAACACCGTCAGTTGATCGGTACCGTTCGCATCGGGCAAAGTTGCAACCGCGACGGACTTGATTCCGTTTGCATTGCCGTAACTGCCTAAATTTTGCCACGTTTTGCCTCCGTTCACCGTTAAAAAAACGGCGGAGTTCGTCGCCGTCACAAAAATATTTTCATCGGTCGGGTGAAAAGCTAAATCTTTCAATGCTTGTGTTTTTTCAACGAGTTGAAACTTTCCGTTTACTTCCATCTTCAGTATTTTTTTCGGTAAGCCGTTGGACAAAAAAACATAATGCTTTAAGTCGCTGCTTTTCATAATACCTCTATCCGTGATAAAAAAATACGCGCCGCCGTTTTTTTGAATTGAGTACACCGCAATATTGGAAAAAATCTGATATGGAACGCCCGCAACGTTGTATAAACCGGAATCGGTACCGACTAAAAACTCTTGCGCTGCTACGGAGAACAACGCACAAGACAAAATAACACAAAAAAGTAATTTTTTCATGAGACGATACAGCATACCAAAAAATACAAAAAAAAACTAGCTATTATTTTGCAGTTTCAACTGAAAAGGTTTCAGTTCAAAATAATGCAGCACGGACAAAAGTTCCGAGATAATTTTGAGGACGATCGCTTCACAGTCAACGAATGCTGTTTTGCTTGAAAAACCGTAAATGCCGAATACTAAGCCGCGTTCGGTTACTTCAACAATCCGTGCCGTAAACAGTAAATCTTTGCGTAGTTCGGGAACGGTTTTTAAGTATTCTTCGGCGTACCATTTAAAGGCTTGTAAATTGGTAATATGCGGCTGATTTTTTTCACCGGAAAAATCATAATAACTTTCAAGCGACGAAAAATACTGCTGTAAACTTTTAAATTCTTCGAGTTGTGTTTTCAGCTGTTTGTCGATAAATTTTACGGAGTTTACATCGAGATTAATTGATCGCATAATCCTTCTTGCCCCGAGTTCCTGCATATTCCGCCAGTTTTTAAAATTACTATTCAAAATCCCCGTTGTTGTTACCGATGAAACGGAATTGTCCCAGTTTTGGACTTTTATTTCATGGAGCGAAACTTCGATAACTTCACCGTCAACCTCCATATCGGGTATGGAAATCCAGTCGCCCTTGCGGATTAAATCGTAAGCGGAAATTTGCAAGCTCGAAACGAATGATAAAATTGTTTCGCGGAACATGAGCGAAATCACGGCAGCCACGGCACCTAATCCGGCGAGAAGTGCATTCGGAGATTTTTCGGTGATAATGCCTATGATAATAATTCCGCATGCAATATAGGCGAGTATCAAAATAACTTGCGAAAAGCTCCGATAGGATTTACCTTGAAAACGTACATCCGCTTCGCTGTATTTGACGATACTTTCCGACACGCCCGAAAAAATTTTCAGCGTCACGGCAATGAAAAGTATACTCGAGGCTTTGTAAAATAATTTTTCTGTCGTGGCGTTTTGTGTTGAAAGTACATACAACGCAATCACAAAACTCAACATGCTCGCTACACGAAGCTGAGCGTGTTTTGCGATGTAATAGCCGACGCGCTTTTTGTGTACGGTTTCGCATTTTTTTAAAAAGCGATCGGTGATGTGATCAATAACTTTATTTGAAATCGTGTATACAACGAGCGATACACCAATCGTAACGAGAAACATGATAAGATTGCCGTCAATCTTGGTTGTCAGCATGTGTAAAAAATCGGTAAATGTTTGTTTCATAGGAATGTAATCATACCGGATTTTTCACTTTTAGTCAAATCCGTTTCAAGAGTACTATGAAAAAATTATTATAAAGCGGTACTACTCTTTTT
>ERZ1673752.4584-NODE-4584-length-11328-cov-4.556728_pt1 | contig 11328 bp, 2 predicted proteins | sample MGYA00580195_ERZ1673752 | MGnify/ENA primary metagenome ERZ1673752 (study PRJEB41218, sample SAMN15661744) | gut metagenome | host: Homo sapiens | place: Canada: London | collected 2015-08-20/2019-03-30 | study: EMG produced TPA metagenomics assembly of...
TGTTTTTGAAATTATCAAGGTCAATGAGCATAACAGTGCTGTTCTCATCGCTTTCAATAATGCCCTGTATACTCTTATCAAGACTTAATCTGTTAGGAAGACCTGTGAGATTATCGTAAAAGACCTGCTTTTCGATGACCCTCTCATAATTTATCTTTTCTGAGATATCATTAAGTGTGCAAAGTCTGATAGTTCTGCCGTCATGCCATTTTATGAGTTTTTCCGACACATTGAACCATTTGTTCATGATCTCGGAATAATAATCTCCTCCAAAAAGCATTCCTTCCTTATGAGCAGAAAGCTCACACCAAGTCTTGCTGAAAACGTCACTTTCCTTTTTGCCGACCAGTTTTCCCAAATACTGTTCAAAGCTCTTGCTGGCAAAAACTATCTCACCACTGTCCTGTGCCACTGCAAGCACATAGGAATTCATATTATCCATAACGTCAGTAAGCGTACGAGTAGTGCTTTCAGCATGTTCAGCCGCTCTCCTAGTATGGAGCATGCCAGAAAGTATATATGTCAGACGTGAGGCTAGCTGTATCTCCTCAGGTGACCATACTCTCTCAGGATCAGAGGACAAAAGATTGAAATATGCAACATACTTATTGGTGTCCTTGACAGCACAAGTGAGTGAACAAGGATACACCACACCACGCAGGGATATTTCCTCCGCATCTCCATTCGGATGAGCCTTATCCGCAACGTGAATACCAGTTTGCATAAGTGCTTTTTTCATTGCATTGTATCTATTTCTATTAAATTCTTTATCAAAAGCAAATACAGTATATTTATGTGTATCAGCGATCAGTTCATAACTCAAAGGTTCTGAGTTTTCATAGCCTGAAACTGTTACCGTAGCCGCATTGACATAAAGTGCAGAGCAAATACTTTCAAGAAAATTCTTGCACACATTATCAAATCTGTCATCGCTTTCAAGTATTTTCAAAAAGCTCTCGAACTTTTCGTTATAGGTCTTAGCTGGTATTTCCATACAAACAGCCCTCCTCTGCTTATATAAATACGTCTAGCATCATTATAACATATTTTCCGTAAAATCACAAGGGGAATTATAGAAATTTATTTATAATGCACAAAACAAATGACCAAATTTATATATTATTAAAAAACAAGCCCCGTAGTTAAGCTTAAAAAAGTTTAACTGACGGAGCAAATGTGACCGAACCGATAAGCCGAGTTTTGTCGAGTGCGATAATCTATCTGGACTGTACGTCGCCGCACAGCTCTAGCCACCTATAGCCCCAAATCTGACGAGCAGCCATTGACTTGCAAGCTACCATTGGTGTTGCATCGGATAAGGTTTACATAGCAATGACGTCTCCGCCATTCTGGTGGGCTTTTACCCCACCTTTCCACCCTTACCAACAAAAGTTGGCGGTATATTTCTGTTGCACTGGCTCTAAGGTCACCCTCGGCTGACGTTATCAGCTATCCTGCTCTATGATGCTCGGACTTTCCTCATAAACCTAGAACGTTTACGCTATCGCATAGCTCGCTCACACTATGATTATATCACATGAATGACGAAATGTCAAATATGCCTTTAACACAAGCAGCCCACAGAGCTGTTGTCTGTGGGCTGCAAAACGCCAGAGCCGACATCGGCAATCTGATACTCTGCACTATTTCTTTGTTGTAACTGTCTTTACAGCAGACCATGCACCGTAATACTTTATGCCATTCACTGTGGTATAGGTTCTTACTCTTACATAGTATTTTTTATTTCCGCTAAGCTTTGAAACTGTTACTTTATCTGTCTTATTGCTTGTTATTACCGTTTTCTTTGCTCCGCTGAATGAAGAATTTGTAGCATACTGTATCTCATATCCTGTCGCATGACCCTTTGCGGCATAGTCGATATAGAAGCCCTTGCTCTTAGCTGTAAGCTTCTGTATCTCCTGCTTTGCAGGGTTTATCACGAAAGTCCTTGTTATAGTTCCTGCATATAAGCCCTTTCCAGTTATGACAACAGTTGCTTTTCCCACGTTCTTATTATTTCTGTATGAAACAACATAATCAATGCCCTTTCTAAGTGCTGTACTGCCAAGCTTGACAGTCACGGACGGCGTTTTAAACTTGCCGTCAAAAGAATAGGTCGCAATCGAAAGTGATACAGAGGCAGAAGAAATGCTCTTTGGAGAAAGTGCAGGGATATCAGCTGACTCGACAACTGCCCCACATACCATGCAGCTTCTGTGCTTTCTTCCTTTTACGCCCACAGCCGCAGCCTTGTCTGTTATCCAGTCGCCTGCAACGTGACCCTTGGCCTTTATTTCTGTCTGTGCCTTTATGACCTTTCCGCATACTGAACAGTGTGAACCCTCTGTTTTGCCAGCGGTGGTGCAAGTTGCCGCAACAGCTTTGTCTGTAACGATAGTATGACCCTTTGCCCCAACGTAACCTTCCTTGAAGCTGTCATGGCACTCCATACACTCAACAAGCGTGTAGCCGTCTGTTTCACAGTCTGCCGCTACAACTGTTCTCTTGTAAACATGTCCCTTGGTCTTTATGACCTCTGTATATGTATCCCCACAGCGTGTGCAGGTAAACGTTTTTTCTCCGTCTGTTTCGCAGGCTGGCTTTACTGTCTGTGACGTATAGTCATGACCAAGTGGTGAAGTGAAATTATCCTTGTATATATCACCACAGTTTTCGCAAGTATGGAGCGTATAGCCACCCTTATCGCAAGAAGCCGAAACTATCTTATCGTTGTACTTATGACCTGTTGCATTGATCACCTTGCTGTAGCTGTCACCGCATACAGAACAAGTAAACTTTGTATAGCCGTCATTATCGCAGGTCGGCTTTACTACCTCTGAAATGCCATATGTATGACCCAAAGCTTCCAGCTTTTCAGTATACACATCTCCGCAATCTGCACAAGTGAACGTCTTTACTCCGTCTGTATCGCAAGTTGCTTTCTTTGTTACTTCTGCTGAATAGTTGTGACCTTTTGCCTTTATCACTTCTGTGTACTTATCACCGCAATTTGCACAGGTATATGTGATAACCTCATCGTCTGTACAATTTGCTTTCTTTGTTACCTCTGCGGAATAATTGTGTCCCTTTGCCTTTATCACTTCTGTGTATTTATCTCCGCAGATCGCACAAGTATATGTGATAACTCCGTCGTCTGTACAGTTTGCTTTCTTTGTTACCTCAGAAGCATAGATATGACCTTTAGCTTTTATTACTTCGCTATAGCTGTCACCGCAAGTATCGCAAGTGTAAACACTAACTCCGTCTGTATCGCATGAAGGCTGCTTAACTGTCGTCTTTGTATACTTATGTCCTGTAGGAGCGGTGAAATCATCCTTGTATGTATCTCCGCAGTTTGCACAAGTATGGAGCGTATAGCCTCCCTTATCGCAAGAAGCCTCTGTTACTACGTCATTATACTTATGACCCGTTGCAGGTATCTTCTCTGTATAGCTTTCATTACATTCTGTGCAAGTGTATGTAATAACTCCGTCCTCTGTGCAAGTTGCTTTTTTTGTTATCTTTCTTGTGAGATAGTGCGGTACTATAACATTAGGCTCATCAGCCGTGCCACAGTAAACAACATTTGCGCCGTCTGTAGCAGTGATATAGTAGAGTATCTCCTCGTCTGTGACCTCATAAGCCGCAATAGTTGCCTTGTAAACCGAGCCTGTGGTATTTCTCATATCAACAGACTTCCAACTGTCGGCAGACTTATTTTTATAGTAAAGCGTTGCTCCCGCAACCTTAACATTATCCGTAATATCAGCCGTTATAGCTATAGCCTTGTCTGGCGTCAAAGTTTTCACAGGGGTGTGTACAATAACAGGCGGCTCACCCTCTAATGGACAACAGCTTATAACGTTTGAAGCCTTTGACTCGTTAAGGTCAGTATCCACCACTGTGAAATAATAGTAATAATCTGTGCCTGCCCGAACATTTTCGTCAATGAACGAAAGCTCGTCCGCATTAAGAACAGACTTGTTCACTCTTGTGAAATTCTGCTTCTCAGGCTTTTTGTCAGCATCATATTTTGTTGCTCTGTAAATATTGTAGCCTGCAAGGGTATCATAATCGTCCTGCATCCAGCTAAGAAAGTTCTTGCCAAGCTGACCCTCGCCTGTGAGTGACATAGACTGTGCCGAGCTGTTTGTTATCTCAAACTTAAATCTGCCCCAATCGTTTCCTGTTACAAGCCACTTATCATCAGCCGCCGCAGCTCCCTTTACACGGATATACATTGTGCCAAGGTCGATATAAGGGTCTATCTTGAACTCGCCCACCCATTCACGGGCGTTCGCCCAATCACCAGATACTGCGAAATCAGTATAAGGCTCGCTTCCGCCGTATGTCACCATAGGCTGGATATCCGACGCCATATCACGGTTGAACTTAACGTGCATTTTAACTGTCTGAGCGCCGCTGACCTTATCTATCCTGTTGCCGTCCTTATCAGTGAGGTAGGCTTCTGTGACGAACGGGTAGATATCCGACATATCATCATCAAGTGTAAGATAAGGCTCTTGGATAAGGTCATTTCTTGAAACGTCCCAATCGGCGTCATAGCACTGCACCTTCACAAGGTCAGGATTTGTTGTTCCCCAATAGTTGCCGGAGATGTCATAGGTGGTACGTCCGTTATAGTCTTTTGAAGCATCAAATGAACCGATTGCTCTTATATTATCATAATTATTAAGATAAAACGAATTAAGAATGGCATTATTTGCGAACAGTGGATTATACTTATCTGATGCCCCAACTATTATTGACGGTTCATCATCTTTCTTACCGTGATAATTAAGTGCTACATTTTTTTCAAAACGATCATAAGGATATACTCTTTGGTTGTCATAATTGTCAAAAAGAGTAGTTGTAATATCATAAGCACATATACCGTAACTGTTTCGAGATTTCATACTCATATTAGAGAAATGAGAGTTCGCAATACTTTTGGCAAAAAGCACTCCATATCTAAATGAATAGCTATATGTAAAATTACAATGATCTATTATAGTAACATTAAAAGGCTTACCTGCACTCAAAGAATACGGATCACTAGCATAATAAGTCGCATTATATATATTAACATATTTTAATGACGCATATTTCTTATCATAATCATCATCAACCAGCCCACTATCTTTGAAATCAATATAAGAACCCGTTCCGGTAATTGTCACTGCCTTATCTTCAAAACCTTTGCCTGGATACATCTCAATAAGCTGTTCTTCTGTACCCTCAGCAATAAATCTGCCCTCTACCTGCAAATAAACGTTGGCATTTGCACCATACTTATTATTAGGGTCAGCAGACCAGAACTGTATTCTTGTGCCAGGCTCAACTGTTACTGTTACGCCCTCAGGGATAAGCACATTGTTTTCAAGTATCCAAAGCTTATCGTTTGTAAGGGTCATATCTTCATTGATTATTCCGCTGAGTGCAACACCATTTTGAACAGTTAAAGTATAGCTTGCAGATGAGCTATACAAATTGTCGTCCCTTTCATCAAGTCCATTCTTGGCGGTAATGGAGATATTGAAAGTTATCTGAATATCATTAGGTGTACCCTCTTTTATCTTAAAGCGAATAGGGTTTGATATGCCTGTGAGTTTCTCGTCTGTGTATGTAAAGCCATTATTTACAGAAGCGAAAGTACCTACATCAGACAACTTGATTTCATCATTTATGAACTCAACGTATTTGTTTGGTATACCAGCAACAGAGTCTGCGTCAACTTTTACAGTAATGTCAGTTGCCGCACCCCACCTGTTCCATACAGCTATACCCATGTCAATAGTTTCACCAGGCTGTGCAATGCCGTCACCATTATTTAAAGATGAAACATCTTGATAATCAAGAGTGTAGACCTCATCAAGGCTCAGCTCAGGCTGTGCTTGTTTTGTAAGGCTGTCACGAATATTAAGCACAGGATAGCTGTGAAAGTCTCCCTTGGGAGCAATAAAGCCTACGCTGCTTGTAGTGGCGCTACAAAGCTGACCCATTATATATCTTGAACTATACTTTGATTTATCTGTGTATTTGCTTCTTAAAATAGCCGCTGCTGCCGCAACATTTGGTGTTGCCATTGACGTACCGCTCCAACAAGCATATCTGTTGCCAGGAAGTGTGCTATAAATATTAACACCAGGGGCTGCCATTTCATATTCGCAATTTTGTCCCTCTAAGTAGTCCCAGTTTGAAAAAGAAGCAAGGCTCTTATTATTGTCAGTTGCCATTACGCCAAGTACATATTTATATCCTGCTGGATAGATATCTTCTGTATTAAAATAGCCTGCATTAATTGCGTCAGTTGTCGGCAAGCCGTCATTACCTGCCGCCGCAACGAGAACACAGCTTGGGAAAGCGTCCTGCAATGCGCTTTCAACGAGATATGACCTGCCTGTTCCACCGAAGGACATATTGATAACGTCTGCGCCATTGTCAGCGGCATACTTTATCGCCTTGGCGATATCCGAGCTTGCAAAGCTTCCGTTCGCCTGACCTGCCCTTACGCACATTATCTTTGCACCATATGCAACACCGACTCCGCCGCCATTGCCAGGTGTCATTGCGATTATGCCTGCAACGTGTGTGCCGTGACCATGCTCGTCCATAGGGTCGCAATCGCCGTCAACAAAGTCTACGCCATGAACATCGTCAACATAACCATTGCTGTCATCATCAATGCCGTTGCCGGGTATTTCGCCCTCATTCACCCAAATGTTGTCTGCAAGGTCTTTATGGGTATAGTCAACGCCCGTGTCGATAACAGCCACAACAGTACCTTTGCCGGGAGCTTCCTTTTTAGCAGGATCAAAACAATCTTTCCATACGCCTGTTACGTCCATGCAAGGGAAATGAGTTTCAGCGTTTATTTCCTCGTCGGTTGCCGCAACAGTTGTTGTGTCTGTCTTTTCCCACACAAAGTCAGGCTCAGCCGACAGAATGTTTTCATTGTCCGACAGCTTGTCCACAGTTGCCCAAACGTCCTCCGAGGTGGTCGCTTCATAGAACGTCTTATAAGGGGTCATGCCGTCCTTTTCGTCAGTGTTTTCTGCCTTTGTTTCAAGAATAAACTCAACGTCTTTCAGATCATACTCGGCGCAGATATCGCTGTCATCATCAAGATAAGCCGATTCTTCACCCTCTGCATGATAAGAAAGCACCGAGAACAGCACTTTGCCAGGAGTTATCTCCGTGCTGTCACGATATTCCTGTTCAGCCTCCATATCCGAGATAGGGTCATAAGCGTGCTGAGTTTTGTCAGCCTTGTCTGCACTGCTTTCTGGCTGCTGTGCCTTGTTTTCTGACTGCTCAGTACCGCTATAGCTCTCTGCATCAGCCGTTTTGCCGCTTTCTTCAGCCGAAGCTTTCACCACAGCATTTTCGTCATACAACACACCACTCAATGCAGTGGATTGAAAACTCAATCCCAAACACAGAAGCAATGCTACTATCTTCTTACTGTTCATAATTTTTCCCTCCCTAACCTTATTTTATTTTGTATTTTAACTATAACTAATTATCGTTGTATTCATTATAGCACATTAAAAATCAAATTTGTTAAGCTGTCAGCTTAGTTAAACGTTTTCGAAAAATATTTTTTTATTTTAACAATTATTTTGTCCATGATATTTCTCTATGCACTGTTTACAATTTACAAAAAATGTGATAGAATTAAAATAACCAAATCAAGGGAGCGTAAAAAATGAGAACTTGTCCTCACTGTGGCAGCGAGCTTCACGATGATTCTACTTTCTGCTTTGCCTGTATGTCCATCGTCAACGAGCGTAAAGAAATACTTATAAAGGTAAACACGTCACGCAAAAGAGCCATACCTATGGTTTGTGTTGCAGTCGCTATCATAGCCGCATCGTCAGTGTTTGCCGTTGTCAGCAAGAAAAACAATGCCGTAGAAACTAAAACACCTGAGCCTGCAAAAGCTGTGACAACTTCTGACACTGTAACGACCATGCCGCAGACAACGACTGCCGCCACAACAACTGTACCTACTACCACCACCGCACCTGCACCAACGGCTGATGAGATAGACAAAATTTCAGGCGGTATTAGGCAGGCTTCCACAGGCACGGCAGGCACTACTACCACTACAACAACCCTGCCTGAAGAAACTCAGCCCGAAGAACAAAATGACTATCAGCCAAATGAAGCTCAGCAGGAGGAAAATACAGCTCCAGCCGAGCCTGAGCCGTCATATTTTTCCGAGGACGGTGCAAATGAGCTGAGCAGAATATTTGCAGACAAAATAAATAAAAAACGTGAAGGCAGAGGCTATGCACCACTGAGGGTCTGCGGACAGCTTGACGATCTGCTGTCAATGAGTCTTGAAACATTGACTCATGTGCAAAGTGAGGGCGAGATCGATACTTGCTATGAAATAACATTGGATAAGCTAAAAAGCAACCTCAGCGACGTTGGACTTCCCTCAGACAGTGAATTTATAAGGATAAGCTATGTAATGAACTGCTGCAAAAGCTATGATGAAATATTTGAATATGCCAAAAAGGTGAATTTTTCAAACGAGCTTTTCACTGATGAAGAAGGCGTCCTTACAGTTTATTCTCAAAGGCTAGATTACAAATATCTCGGCTGCATAATATATGATAGATGTGATAGTCAGCAAAAGCCTAATGGTGATATTTCATACACGACCGAATACGTCTGCGAAATTTGGCTAATGAAATAAGCAAAATTAAAGTTTACAAATCATCTTATAATTAGCCTTGATATATTGTTTACAATTCACAAAAATTATGCTAAAATAAATGTATGCTTTTAAGCTCTTAGCTTTATCAGTAAATAATATAACAAGGAAAAAACATCTATGAAGTTCAATATCAAAAAGGTCACAGCCGCATTTTTAAGTGCGGCAATGCTCACCACAGGCTCGGCTCAGCTTTCTGTTTTTGCACAGCAGACGCTTAAATACGAAGCCGAAAACGGCACTTTGGGCGGTTCTGCCTATATCCAAACAGACAGCTCCGCATCAGGCTCTAGGTCAGTTCGTTTTTCAGACTCAAGCTGCACATGGTCACAGACTGTTACAGTCAGCGAAAGCGGATACTACAAAATAAAGCTTTACAGCCGCGGAGAAGGCTCGAATAAGATAAACAACCTTTCTGTAAACGGCTCAAATGCAGGCACTTTCAGCAGTGCAAACGGCTCTGCCTATAAAGCGTCCACAGTGAATGGTATTTATCTCAAAAAGGGTCAGAACACTGTCAAAATAACAATGTCGTGGGGATATTTTACTCTCGACTACATAACCATTGAAAAAATGAGCGTTTCAAATGCCTACACCGCCGCTGAAAATCTCGTTGACCCATACGCTTCAAAAAGCACACAGCGCCTTTACAGCTATATGAAAGACGTTTACGGCAAAAAGGTCATAACAGGACAGTATTGCGACGGTGGTCTTAACGGCACTGAGTTCAAAGCTATAAAGTCCGCCACTGGTCAGACCCCTGCTATGTTGGGTCTTGACTTTATGCGCTATACTCCATGCCGTGTCCAGAATGGTGACACCTCCGACGCTGTCGAAAAGGCTATCGAGTTCTCACGGGCAGGTGGAATAGTAACATTCTGCTGGCATTGGAACGTCCCTGACAAATATCTTCTCTCAGGTACAGACGGCGGAAATCCACGTTGGTGGGGTGGTTTTTACACCAAAAACGTTGACCGCTCAAAGTTCTCGCTTACCAAAATAATGAACGGCTCAGACCCTAAGGGCTACAACACTCTTATGAGCGACGTTGACGAGATTGCCAAACAACTCAAACGTCTTTCTGACGCAGACGTTCCGGTACTGTTCAGACCGCTCCACGAGGCAAGCGGTGCGTGGTTCTGGTGGGGTGCAGATGGCTCGGAAGCCTACAAAAAGCTTTGGCAGGCAATATATGACAAGCTCACGAATGAATACAAGCTTGACAATATCATATGGGTATGGAATGGTCAGGCGGCAAATTGGTATCCTGGCGACGAATATGTTGACATAATCGGAGAGGATATCTACCCCGGCACAAGAGATTATTCAGCCCAAAGCTCAAAATATCTTGAAGCCACAGACTATTCACCAAACGGAAAAATAGTTGCCCTTACAGAAAACGGCTGTCTTTTCGACCTTGACAAAGCCTTTGATGCAAACACCGCATGGTCATATTTCGGCACATGGAGCGGTGAGTTTTGCATATCAAGCTCTGAGAAATATACCGAGAAAAGTATGTGGCAAAAGGTCTATAACAGCGACTATGCCGTGACACTTTCAAGTCTGCCCGACCTGAAAAGCTATCCTATCAGCAGTGACAATACACAAATAACTCTTGACTCCACGTCAAAAGAAGTCACATACGGCGACAGCATTACCCTAAAAGCCAGCGTGACCTCAGACACTCCTCAGACAGTAACATGGAAAAGCTCCAACACAGCCGTTGCCACAGTAAAAGACGGCATTGTGACCGCCACGGGCAAAGGCACAGCAAAGATAACAGCCTCCCTGCCTAACGGAAGGTCTGCCGTCTGCACTGTAAAGGTCACCACAAAAAAGCTTCCAACATCAGGCTATTCCTATGCAAGCACTGCACAATACACAGGCAGTGCAATTATTCCGACAGTCACTGTTAAGGACGGAAGCAAAGTTCTACGTCAGAACATCGACTATCGTGTGATAGTCACGAACAATGTTAAAATCGGTCACGCTAACATCACTATCTCAGGCATGGGCAACTACTACGGCAGTTATACCGCAGGCTTTGACATTATCCCTGCCAAGCAGACCATACAAAAGCTTGAAACAAGATACAAAGGCTTCTTTGTAGATTGGGCGCAGAAAGGCTCTGCCACAGGCTATGACATTCAGTATTCCACCAGTGCAAACATGAGCGGTGCGGCTTCCAAACACCTCACTGCCAACAAGCCAGATAACCTGACAATAAGTGGTCTGACAGCCGATAAGACATACTACGTCCGTGTGCGTTCCTACACAAACGTTGGAAGCAAGACCTATTATAGCCCATGGTCTGACATAAAAAGCATAAAGACCGCAAAATATGATATCACAAAAGCTTCCGTTTCTGGCATTTCCACCAAGGCATACACAGGCAAGGCTATAACGCAGAACATTACTGTGAAATACAACGGCACTGCCCTGAAAAACGGAACTGATTACACAACTTCCTACTCAAACAACAAAAAGATCGGCAAGGCAATTGTCAAGATAACAGGCAAAGGCAAATATGGTGGCATTATCACAAAGAACTTTACCATAAACCCTGCCAAGCAGGAGATACAGAAGCTTACGTCTAAATCCAA
>ERZ1673752.4588-NODE-4588-length-11305-cov-4.826044_pt1 | contig 11305 bp, 10 predicted proteins | sample MGYA00580195_ERZ1673752 | MGnify/ENA primary metagenome ERZ1673752 (study PRJEB41218, sample SAMN15661744) | gut metagenome | host: Homo sapiens | place: Canada: London | collected 2015-08-20/2019-03-30 | study: EMG produced TPA metagenomics assembly of...
TTGAAAGATAGGATTTCCCCTTCATTGTAGCCACAGCTATACCTGCACGGGCAAAGCGCAACAGTTTTTCCTTTACGTCTCCCGGTATCTCCATATTGGTTACTTCCTGTACATCACGTCCATAAATGCCAAAAGTAGGTAATCCTTTCTGTGTATGACCAGCCAATGCAGAAGCCAAATAAACTGCCCCCGGACGCTCTGTACCATTAAATCCCCAAATAGCTTTTGGCATTTCTCCATCCATATCAATAGTCTCAAATCCATAACACCAGCAAGGTGTTACAGAGAGCACTACACCTACTCCATTATTACGGAACTTCTCAGCTGCCATAGCAGCTTCTGCAACTCCGCCAATAGTAGTATCAGCAATGATACACTCCACAGGAGTACCATCACTATGATACAACTCCGAAGAATAAAGTTCTGCTACTTTGCGAGCCATAGTCATAGTCATATCTTCCAATGACTCACGAATACCTCCACGACGACCATCAATTATAGGTCGTATACCAATTTTCGGTTTTCCACCAATTAATCTTGAATTTTTCATGGTTCAACTAATTTAGTTCAATATACATAAATGGTTAAATCGTTTAAGCAGCCATATAAAAAAAATGACTCTCCTAAGGAGCCATTTCTATAAACTCTCCCTCTGCAAGAACAGACTGTACTGTATTACCATTAGAGATATTATCCACTAATATACCAAGTGCCTTTTGCACCAAAACATCTATTGGTTGTCGAATGTAAGATATAGGTGAATAAAAAAAGTCAAATACAGGATTGCCATCAAATCCCACTAAACCGATTTTACTAATAACCTCTTGTCCCATATCCTTAATCGTATATAAACAAGCCAACGAAATCATATTAGTTCCAAAAAGGAATGCATCCACTCCAGACTCAACCATCTTAGGGAGCAAACGGTCTGCAGATTTTTTAGGAGAGTCCTGCTTCAGAAAGACTACATTTATCATTTTTTTCTTACCTGCATCACTCATAGCCTTCTTATACCCACGTACGCGTTCCTTCATATGAATAAGATTAACATCATAAGCTACCATACATGGAGCATTATATCCAGAATCCAACAGATATTTTGTTGAGACATAAGCAGCATTAAAATTATTCAAAGCTACATAACTAACATTTATTTCAGGGAAATACCTATCAAATAAGACCACAGGTATATTGTCATTAACAAGTGAAGCTATAAATTTCTCTGAGTTTTCACAGGGACCGATCATCAGTCCATCAACACCTTTATTAAGAAGACTACCTACGATATGATTCATTTTACTCGCATCTTCATCGGAACTGCCAAAAAGTACAGTATACCCTTGTTTGGTGGCTTCATCTTCCAACACACGCGTTAATTGAGAAAAGAAAGGATTCGAAATATCAGAGACTACTAACCCAATTGTCTTGGTTTTACCACTACGAAGGCTTTTGGCCGCAAGATTGGGCTGATAATTCATTTCATTCGCAATTTTCAATATGCGCTGAGCAGTCTCTTCACCTACACGATACTCTTTTTTCTTCCCATTCAACACAAATGAAACCAATGCCGTTGAAACTCCTGCAGCTTCAGCAATATCTTTTAGCGATATTTTTTTTAATGATGACATATATTTATATATAACGTTTTTGCAAATAACGATATGATAATTTGAGATTATTATCTTGTAATCATACTATTTACCATATTAGTACGATGCAAATATAGACATTATATTTAAATTAGCAAACTATTTTTGCTAATTCGTTATAATATATTATATTTGCATTATGATTTCACAGTAAAAGCGCCATTATCACATTATAGCTTGAGATCAACCATAATAAATCATAGTATATAAAAGGCGTTATTCGACCAATTAATCCAAGTAATTATTGAAATTTTAAATAAATGTTTCACTTAAACTAATAAAAGATGGATATACATAAAAAACATGTCATTATTTCCTGCACATTATTATTCTTAGGGATTATCTTTCCGTTTACAATATCAGCACAGAAATCTTTTAAGAACTCCTTTCAAGATTTAGATCCTATTCAAGCTCCTCTTATACCAGCACCATCAGATACCACTCAATGGAAGCATTTTAAAAAGTCTCTTCTAAAATGGAGAGAACAAATTCATGAGAAAGTCAACTATAATGCATCTCTTTATGACAGAGAAGACTTCCAATGGATAAGATCATCATTCAACTGCTGTTTTTTAATGATGTACGATCAAAGATTCTATGACCGGAACAATAATTGTTATACAATAGACAAGATACTGGTTGAAGGGCAAAAAAGATTTGGAGGGTATGATATTGTTGTATTGTGGCATGCCTACCCTCGTATTGGTCTTGACCCAAGAAATCAATTTGATTTCTATCGAGATATGCCGGGTGGATTGAATGCTTTAAAGGAAGTAGCAAATAAACTACATGAAAAAGGAGTAAAAGTATATATCAATTATAACCCATGGGATACAGGGACACGCAGAGAAAGCATAGGAGATATTGATGCATTGGCAATGGTCATTAAGGCTATAGGGGCCGATGGCATCTTCTTAGATACCATGGACCGTGGTTCAGAGGAATTCCGCCAAAAGCTGGATATGTCTCGAAAAGGGGTGGTTCTTGAAAGTGAATTAGCCCTTCCTGTCGAAGATATATCAAGGCATCACATGTCTTGGGCACAATGGTTTTATGATTCTCCCGTGCCTGGAATATTACGTAACAAATGGATTGAGCCTCGCCATATGCAACATGGCATTAGTCGTTGGACAGAAGATAAATCAAAAGAGCTACAGACAGCATGGATGAATGGTAGTGGCATAATGATCTGGGAAAATGTTTTTGGCCAATGGGTTGGCTGGTCTCCCCGTGATTCTTATATACTTAAAACAATGTATGGAATCCAGCACTACTTCTCAGAAATGTTCACATCGGATCAGTGGGAACCTTTAGTTAATAATACATTAGCAACAGATGTCTACGCCAGTCTTTGGTATGATGACAATTGCCAGTTATGGACATTAGTGAATCGATCATATATACAAAAAGACGGTCCTCTATTACAAATAACACTAAATAAGGACTGGGCTTATTATGATTTAGTAAAAGGAGAAGAGGTGTTTCCTGACAAATCAGGTGTGATTGAAGGACAAATTATACCACGTGGTATTGGTTGTATAGTTGCATTCCCCAAAGATAAAACACTTAAAGATTTTGACAAACTCCTCTCATCTCAATCTCTTATAGCACAAGAGAAAACATATAATACTAAGTCTGTCCAGATTAAAGCCTCCTTAAAGCCTGTTTCTCCAACCAAACTATATAAGAGCATACCTCAGAATATGGTTGAAATAGACAATTATGAAGGAGAAATTCCTGTTGTTTTTAACTGTAGAGAAATTGGCTATTACCAGTCTTTAGAACATGATTTTATAAATAGAGGCCCTGCTATCCCCCATCAGAAAATAACTTTTTCGCGCCACATTAAAGTGAATCATGTTGCAATAGATGCAACGCCTGTCACTAACGCCCAGTACAAAGAATTCCTTGAGGCCACAGGTTACAAGCCTCGTTTTCCCGAGAATTTCTTAAAACATTGGAAGAATGGAGAAATACCAGTAGGTTCAGAGCAACACCCTGTTGTATATGTTGATCTGGATGACGCAAGAGCCTATGCTAAATGGGCCGGCAAGCGCCTACCTCGCGAAGAAGAGTGGCAATTAGCCGCTGCTGGAAAAGAGATGTATAAGTATCCTTGGGGAAATAATATACAAGCCGGACACTGCAACGAACATACAAATGGTATAACCACTCCTGTAAAAGCGTATCCTTTGGGCAGAGCTACATGTGGAGCATGGGACATGTGTTCCAATACATGGGAAATGACTGAAAGTGAATATAATGATGAACGTAATCGTTTTTGTATTCTTAAAGGTGGCAGCAGTTATAAAGCAGAAGGATCTGATTGGTATTTTGACGGAGGTATTCAAACAACAGATTTCGCCGCAAAGCAATTATTACTATATCCTGGCATTGATCGTTGTAGCACAGTAGGCTTTCGCTGCGTTATAGACCTTAAAAAATAAAAAACACAAAGTGCATCGTAAAAGTTCTTATTCAACTTTCGTGATGCACTTTATACTCCCAAAAACAGTTTCTACCTTTAATAGAGAGCTACTCCAAATAAAGCGGCTCCACCTCCGTCACATTATCATGGAACCACTCGTCGAGCTTTGCCTCTACCTTATCCTTTATCTGCGGTGTGATATATTTCTTCACTTTTTTATAAGCATAAACAGCAGCAAATCCTTTACCTACCATAAAAATCTGTCCCAGAACATCCTCTATACTGGTAGGAAACACAATGGCCACCAAAGCAAGCATTATATTGGTCCGCTCATTATCGGGAGTCGTATCGGCAGTCATTACATAATAAGCCGTAAGTACGGGGCGACCGGTAGCACGACCTGCCTTTTTAATATACTCTTCTACTTTCGTACGGATATCATCCATGGATAAATTTACTTTCATAGTTCTTATTATTATTTATTCATTTACTTATTAGACGCAAGAAGATAAAGTTTGGTTGCAGAATATTGCTGTTTTTTTATCATATAGTTCTATTTCACCATCCGAATTCACCGATTCATACCCGGAACTCATCGGCTTTTCTACCGGAAATCAGCCGGAAAGGCTATATGGAGAGGAATAATTCGCTTACCTTTGAGCCATCAACCCATGACAATGAAATATGAATCAATAACAATAGAAACAATGGAAAAGAAACAAAACTTCCCGTCTCATGCAGGCTTATCAGGTAAGGCACTGATAGCTTCGCTCTTCATCATCTCCGGAATATTACTGTTTGCCCGTAACGTAGGGTGGATTACGTATGACCTATTCAATGTAGTGGTATCCTGGCATAGTCTTCTTATTATATTAGGTATTTATACGATGACACGCCGCCATTATCTGAGCGGAGCCACCCTAACCTTAATAGGTGTTTATTTCCTGATCGGAGGATTATCATGGCTACCGGAAAATTCACAGACCATCGTCTGGCCTGTTGCACTGATTGTAGCGGGTATCCTGTTTTTTGTAAAGGCTCGTCGCAGAGAACGCTGGATGAAAAGCCACATGAACGGCCATTACCGGGATTGGGCCAAAAGAGGAGGCGGACACATGCACATGAATATGGAAAACAATGAGCAACAATGCGAATCGGAAAACGGGTATCTGCGCTCCGACAATGCTTTTGGCTCTGTACGCCATGTCGTTCTGGACGAATTATTTAAAGGCGCCAGCATCCGGGCTTCATTCGGAGGAACTGTCATTGACCTGCGCCACACGCATCTTGCACCGGGAGAAACCTACATCGATATCGACTGCACCTGTAGTGGAATAGAACTGTACATTCCTTCAGACTGGAACGTTCTACCCCAATGCAATGCTTTTGCCGGCGGATGCGAGGATAAGCGTTGGCAGGGAGCGAATATTAATAAAGAAAGTACATTAATAATCCGTGGAAACATTTCCTTCGGCGGATTAGAAATAAAAGACTAATCCTATGAGAGCACATCCAATCATAGATTACCCTTACCGTTGGTTTCCGATGCTTGTGCTGGCATTGGTTCTGGCAATCATCCAGGCGACTTTGTCGTGGGGATATGCCGGATCTGACTGGTTGCCGGCCATCATAGACGGAATCACGACCATCGGATGGCTTGCAGCACTGGCATACCTGGCCTGGTTTGTGGTGGGCTACGTATCCATACTCCAGACAAAGGTCATCACGGTCGCAGCAGGAATATTACTCTGGATTGCGGGCAGCTTCATGATTTGTGACATTATGGCAAGAATAGCGGGAATACCTTATATATCTTTTGCTTCTACCATACCTTTCCGCCTGTTGTTTGGCGTACCAACCTGGATCGCTATCATTTTGTGGTATCAACTGATAGTAGTGAAAGATCCCGCACAGGAAGAAGAATTCATAGCACCGCAAGCAGCAGAAGAAGAAGAAAAGCCGGAAGCACAAGAGGAAATCATCGACCGCATTACGGTAAAGGACGGTTCACGTATACACATAATCAAAGTGGACGAACTACTCTACATCCAGGCATGCGGAGATTACGCAACCCTGGTTACCCCAACAGGCGAATACATCAAGGAACAAACCATGAAGTATTTCGAAGGGCATCTGCCGACAAACAATTTTGTACGTATCCACCGTTCCACTATTGTAAACGTGACACAAATATCCCGGGTTGAATTATTCGGGAAAGAGACTTATCAAGTATTATTGAAAAACGGAACTAAATTACGGGTTAGCCTGACAGGCTACCGGCTATTGAAGGAACGGCTGGGAATATAACCTTAACTATCTTAATTGAGGGTGTGTCGAAACTCTCATAAACTAAAAATCTCCCTCGCTACAACTATCTGTGGCGAGGGGGATTTCGATAAAAGGGGAGTTTTGGCACATTCCCTACCCGAAGGGCGGGGTGGTAGGTAAAAAAACTCTTGTTTTAAATTAATAGGTATTCTGTTATTTCACCTACCACCTCCCCCTTTCAGGGTACTCCACCCCCTCCGACTCCCCCGTTATCGGGGGAGAGCAATTCCCGAAAGGAGGAGAGTTCAGATAGTCTGATTATTTCTTCTTTTCGTCTTTCTTCGGTTCTTCATTCTTGGTTTCCTGCTTGTCTTCCTTTCCTTCCGGATGGAGGATTCCCTTCACAGTCTCACCAATAGGCAACTTATCCAATACACCCAGACTTGGAGCAACCGTCTTCACCAATGAACTCAAAAAGTTACTCGTCCCTCCGTTTCCACCATCGAATACAGTGATGTTTCCTAAGTTCATGTGTTCGAATGCCTTCACCTGTTCTCCGGCGATTTCCTTCCACTGGTCTACCATCTTATACTGGATGGCGATAGCCGGATTGGATTCCGCGGCACGTACCATGGCCTCAAAACCTTCAGCCTCGGCAAGCAATGATTTCTTCTTACCTTCAGCTTCAGCTTCCAGTTTCATCCGGATAGCTTTTGCTTCAGCTTCAGCCTGCGCCAGAGTAGCCTTTGCACGAGCTTCCGCCTCACGGGTAATCTTCTCGGCAACAGCATCAGCCTGAAGAATGGCTTCCTGTTTTGCAACCTCAGCAGGCACAATCTTTTCAGCTTTCAAAGAAGACTCCACCTTGCGTGCTTTAGCTTCTTCCACTTCCTTCTGTGCTATTTCACGGGCAGTCTGCACGGCAGCTTCCGAACGTGCTTCAGCTTCACCGGCCTGCTTGTCAGCATTGGCGCGAGTCACAGCCAGTTCAGCGTCAGACTGTGCCACAGCTTTCTGAGCTTCATTTCGTCCGATAGCAGCTTTCTTTCCGGCTTCTGCCTGTTTGATTTCCATGTCGGAGTTCAATTCGGCAATGCGGCTTTCCTTCTCGGTGTTGGCCTGTTCAATTTTGATATTCTTTTCGGCTTCCGCCTTTGCCACCTGTGATTCTTTTTCAGCATTGGCAATGGCTACCTGTGAGATTCTATCCTTATCCGCATTAGCCACAGAAATCTCCTGCAACTTCTTCGTCTCAGCAATGGCGATATCCTGGTCTTTGCGTGTTTCGGCAACTTTCGTTTCACGTTCCTTTATCTGGTTGGCAATCTTGATGGCACCCAGTTTCTCCTGTTCTTCTATATTTGCCTGAGCCTCATTCAACGCCTTACTTTCAGCTTCCTTACCCAAGTTGACAATATAATTGGCAGCATCACGGATATCACTGATATTGATGTTCATCAGATACAAACCGAATTTACGGAGTTCCGTATCGATGTTGTCCTTTACTTTGGAAAGGAATTTGTCACGGTCGGAGTTCAACTCTTCAATCGTCATATCGGCAATAACCAGACGCATCTGGCCGTATACAACATCCGTAATCAGATTCTGCTTATCATCTATTGATAGCCCCAACATACGTTCGGCGGCATTCTGCATGACGTCGTGATCGGTACTGATAGCTACAGTAATAGTAGTCGGCACATCCACACGGATATTTTGAGCAGACAAAGCTCCGGTTAGTTTACAGTCTATCTGCATCGGCTTCATGGACAGGAATTCGTAACCCTGAATAATCGGCCATACAAACGCAGCACCACCATGATACAACTTGGCAGACTTCTTATCACCGCCCGTTTTACCATATACTACCAGTACTTCGTCACTTTTACATTTCCGGTAACGGGAAAGGATACCAATGAAGGTAAGCAAAATAACCGCCACGAGTATGGCGGCCATAATCATCATTTCTTGTGTCATAAATCTATGTTTTTGAGTTTCGTTTTTATTGAATATACAGTGTTCCTTCCTTGTAAGTCATGATAATGGTTTTGTCGCCCGTCTGATAAGACTTACTTGCTTCTGATATTACATCTATCTCTCGCATGGCTCCATCGCGGCTCACCTGTACAGTATATCTGCCATCCCCCTGTTTAAAGTAGATGGTACATTCTCGCCCTACAAGCTGTTCCGTCTTTTCCGTCTTATTCACCTGCTGCAACTGATAGGCTTTCTTATAGAGAAACCACACGGCAAATACGAAAAACAGACCAATCAGAATGGCAATGACATAACTCTGAATGTCAGTATTTCCAATCAGATACATGTACCAGCCGAAACCGATACCGAAATGTGTCAGTCCCTTAAAAGACACCATGCTGCTGATGTCGGCATCCACGTCTACATCCGCATCAATGTCTCCGAAGAAGATGGAAAGGATAAACTGTATCACAAAAATACCAGTTGTGACTACAGCGATAATCAGAAATATGTTACTGCTCATAGGAATTTGAGTTATTGTGGTTTACGATATATTTAGATATATTATTCCAAATATACACATTTGCAGAACATGTGCAAAGAAACCGTTCTCTATTTAACAAAATTTTCTTGAAGGGGAACACAACATTACACAAAGATATTTGTTATGTTTGCGGACGCTATGATGAAACATCTGCACTATATATTCTTGTTTATGTGCCTCGCATTAGGAATGTCCGCCATTCTGCAAGAGGAACAGCCGGCACTTCGGATGCTTACCGAAGCCTCGGCAGATGCTTCTGTCACTCCTGCCCCAACGGGATGTTTCATCTCAATGTCAACCGATTACTTCTCGACCATTGCCCACCGCCCCTTCTTCAACGATGAAAATAATGAGCGTAAAATCAATGGTGTCCTTTTTCAGGAGAATTTCTACAATCAGGCCAGTGCTCCCTCAAAGCTGCTGAAACTAAAGATCCATCCATCTGTAGAACAGATGCAACGTATATTTTCCACCCATTTACCGGTGGAACAGAATGCCAGTCTTTCTTTCACTCCCAGCGCTATCCGTTATTCTTACGGGTATTACGTCTACGAGCTGAAACATATTCTGATTTAAACCGCCACCTTACTTATTACCAATCATTTTTCCGGAGGCATGCCATTGGCGTGTCTTTGGTCAGTCTATTGTTTATTCACTTCTAAATTAATGCAATAACTATGCTCGATTTATTAATAGCCACCCTCGAAATGATGGGGCTTACATTCGTAATCGGCTTCTTCGTGGCCTTCATCATCAAAATGATTGCCTTTGCCGCCGACTCATTCGACTTCTACAGCTCACACCAGAAAGAGCTGCTTCGCCTGCGACGTCTGCGCAAACTGCGCCAGAAGGTAGAACTCATGATACGGGACATCCCCATGGAAGATAACGGACTTCTCGATGACAAACGCGAAGAGTTCAGCCGGGGAGTAAACCGGGAACTCACCGACTATCACGGATATTACCACGGAGTAAGCACCGGAGTTTCCAAGACCAACCTGGTAGATTACTACTACCCCGAAGATACACACATGATGTACCTGAATCAACAAGAAGAGATGCTATATCAAAAAAACAAGAAACACTCCGGCAAATCAGCCGATAAAACCAAATAAGAAACAATATGGAAAATATAGATTTCGCAACCCTGTTCCAAGGTTTTGGAACGATGATGGAAAGTGGCTACCTGCTCGCGTCAGCCCGTGTATTTTTAATCCTTTTAGGTTTGCTGCTTATATATCTGGGCTGGAAGGGAGTGCTCGAACCTATGGTAATGATTCCGATGGGACTGGGTATGGTCGCCATCAATTGTGGAACACTTTTTATGCCGGACGGCACATTGGGCAACCTCTTTCTCGACCCGATGCTTTCGGACACGGACGACCTGATGAATACGATGCAGATAGACTTTCTGCAACCTGTCTATACGCTCACCTTCAGCAACGGATTAATAGCCTGCTTTGTGTTTATGGGTATAGGCACATTGCTGGATGTAGGCTTTCTGTTACAGAAACCTTTCGTCAGTCTTTTCCTGGCTTTATGCGCCGAACTGGGTACTTTCCTGACTATCCCCGTAGCTTCGGCTCTGGGACTGACCTTGCAGGAAAGTGCTTCCGTAGCCATGGTAGGCGGTGCAGACGGCCCTATGGTTCTGTTCACGTCACTGGCTCTTGCCAAACATTTGTTTGTACCTATCACCGTAGTGGCTTACCTGTATCTCGGACTGACTTATGGCGGTTACCCATATCTGGTGAAACTCCTGGTTCCGAAACGTCTGCGTGCCATCAAGATGACTTCAAAGAAAGCTCCCAAGAATTATGATGCCAAAGTGAAACTGGCATTTTCGGCTGTACTGTGTGCGGTGCTGTGTTTCCTGTTCCCGGTAGCTTCACCGCTGTTCTTCTCCCTCTTCTTGGGAGTGGCTGTACGTGAATCGGGTATGAAGCATATCTATGATTTCGTCAGTGGTCCGCTGCTTTACGGTTCTACATTTATGCTGGGTGTATTGCTGGGTGTGCTTTGTGACGCGCACTTGTTACTTGATCCGAAGATTCTGAAACTGCTGGTATTGGGTATAGTGGCATTATTACTTTCCGGTATCGGCGGCATCATGGGTGGATACATCATGTACTTTATCAAGAAGGGAAATTATAATCCGGTGATCGGAATTGCCGCCGTCAGTTGTGTACCCACTACGGCTAAAGTGGCTCAGAAGTTGGTGAGCAAAGATAATCCGGACTCGTTTATCCTGGGAGATGCCTTGGGAGCGAATATTTCCGGGGTTATCACTTCGGCCATTATTACGGGTATTTATATTACGATTATCCCATATCTTTAAAGAGGTGAGGGAAAGTTGAACAGAGAGCAACTTGTTCATTTCGGACGGGTTATGAACTAAATGATAAATAATCTTTTAGACGCAGATGACACGGATGACGC
>ERZ1673752.4592-NODE-4592-length-11295-cov-26.852847_pt1 | contig 11295 bp, 9 predicted proteins | sample MGYA00580195_ERZ1673752 | MGnify/ENA primary metagenome ERZ1673752 (study PRJEB41218, sample SAMN15661744) | gut metagenome | host: Homo sapiens | place: Canada: London | collected 2015-08-20/2019-03-30 | study: EMG produced TPA metagenomics assembly of...
TCTACCTGATGGCGTGGGGCGGCAGAGAAGAGGATGCCGAGCAGTACCAACGCATACTGTACCGCTACATTTACCATGTTCCCGATTCGCTGACGCCGCCCGGCGGATCGCTGTAAGCAACCCGCTGCAGAATGCCCAACAAAGGGGGAGATGCCATACCGCACGCTACGAAAGAAGGCATGTGGTTGCTTCATCTCCCTTTTCTCTTCTTGGCCACGCGTAGGAGGATGAGGGCGGCAAGCGTTGCGAGCAGCACGCCGAGGAACACGCCAAGCGGCGCGCGCCCCGAGCGCGATTCGCTGCGAGCGATAGCCTCGGTAGCGGTGTTGTGCCGCATTGTGCTGTCCGTTTGCTCGGTACGCACCTCTCCGGTGGTGTGCCGTTGTTGCCGCGTGATGCGGTAGGCAATGCCGCGCACCGCCGTCGGTTGTCCGCCGTTATTGGCGCGCAGCGTATCCCCCGTAGCGGGTGGATGCGTCGGCGGTAGCCATCGGCTCCAATCGGGCAGGAGGGTTTGCCGCAGTGTATCCGCGTCCGCAGCTCCCAGGAGCAGCACCACACCGTTTTCCTCATACGCCGCTTCGCTTGCGATTTGCGTTTGGGCGCGTAGCTCTGTATGGAGCGAATCGCGTTCCGCGTAGCTGCTCTGTACCGTCCTCCGCCTTGCCCGACAGCCCCCGAGGAGGCTTATCGGGAGAAGCGCGGCGAGCAGTAGGAGCCGCAACGCCTTAGAGCTTGTTTCCATAGCGGTAGCGGTAATCAATCCCAACCAGAGCGCCGGTAAAGGTCATCACCTCACCGAAGGCAATCAATACAGAGGCATCGATCACCCCGAGGGGCGGTGCCGCAAAGCCGCAAAAGAGCAGTGCCACGCCGCTCAGCGTGAGCATATAGGCAAGGATCAGTTGCCAGAGTGCGTGCTGCCGGTTCATAGCTGCGCATACTCTTTAACCGCATCAAAGCAGGGGCACGCTTTGAGCCACTCGTAGCTGCTCACTTTGCCGTCGCCGTTGCGGTCCGGGCTCAAATCCCGATGCCCCACCACCATCGCGAGCGGATAACGCGCCTTCAGTTGGCGCAGCAACCGCTCCAACGAACGTTTTTGCGAGGCGGTGCGCGTATCGCAGGGGTAGCCGTCCGCAGCCAGTCCGCCTTCGTAGCAAACACCTATGGAACAATAGTTATAACCGCGGACGTGCGCGCCCGGCATACTGAGCGGACGCATCGGCACTATGCTGCCGTTCCGCCCTATGTAGTAATGGTAGCCGGCGCATTTATAGCCGCGCTTGATGTGGTCGCTCTCCAAGAGCCATGCCGGATATGAGGCATTGCAGCGGGTGGCGGAGCAGTGCACCACGATGTATCGTATGTTTTCAGGATTCATCATAATTCTCAATTCTCAATTCACTATTTATCGGTTTTGTTTACTTATTTAGGAGTTTGTTTGGGGGGACGCGCCCACACCGATTGCCGGTGTAGGCACATCCGTACGTTTAATGGTTACTGCCCGGTGTGGACGAGGGATCGCCTCCTTGCGATGCATTGCCCGGAGTGCCGTTCGGATCGGCAGGGTTATTCGATTCCGGCTTTTGCGTAGGATCGAAAAAGCTGTAGGAGGCTTGCGCAGCGGCTAACTTAACCGCCTTGCCGGGCACGTATACGGTGCGGGGCGGCTGCAGGTTGGAGCGGCTGAACGCATCCCCGCCCTCTTTGGCTGCTTGGGAGCGCGCCGTAAAGCGGAACCTGCCCAAGTCGCCCAAATCCATAATACGTCCGGCGGCAAGCTGACGCGCCATCACGTCGCTCAGCGTATCCAGTACGCTCTTCACGTCACCGCTCGATACGGCGGAGATCTTTTCTACCAAGGCGATGGTTTCTGCCAAGCTGCATACATTTTGTTTGGTTGCTACCGCATAGGTGTAGTTCTTTTCTTCGCCTTTTACGGTAAACTTGCGGGTTACTAATTTGTAGGTTAATGCCATAATGTCAATTCAATCTAATTCAATTTTTCTTTGTTCATTTATTTTCTGCTGTTGCTTTTGAGGAGGTGCCTCGCTCACTGCTCCGGGGAGCAGACAGGCGCGCCGTGCCTGCAAGGAGCCGCTTGCGAGTGCGAAGCCTGAGCGAATCGGTCGATTCGGGGGAGGGGACGGGGAGGAACGCGCGTAACGGCTATCGCGAATCACCGTTTACTCTGGGGGCGACCAACCGCGCCTCACCTTTCTTTCTCGGTCCGCTCTGCTTCTTTCTCAAAAGCAACGATGCAAAGGTACAACATGCCGCAACCCTCAAATGTATTAAAGTGTATCGAAGTGTATTAAACTGTATCGTAACGTATCCTAACGTATCGAAACGTATCGAAGTGTATTAAACTGTATCGTAACGTATCAAACTGTATCGAAGTGTATCGAACTGTATCGAACTGTATCGAAACGTATTAAAGTGTACTATAGTGTATCGTAGGCTACCCGAACTTATCAGAGTTTATCCGAATTAATCTGATTAGCTCCGATTGCTTCTGATTGCTTCCGATATTATCATATCCTTAGGTGGCACTGCTATTCAGCGCCCACTGCGAGCGAAGCAGCAACGGCACGTCGTTTGCTATCCGCTCATTGGCTTTTCGTTATTCCCTTTTCCCAAAAACATCTTTCAACTATGATTTACGGATACATCAGGGTAAGCAGCGACAAGCAAACGGTAGAAAATCAACGCTTCGAAATTAACCGCTTTTGCAAGCAACGGAATCTTTTCATTGACGATTGGATCGATATGTGTGCATTTAACAAGCTTTGATTTGCATCTTCCACGTGAAAGTAATCTTATACGCTTCTTAATTCCTATTGCCCTCTATATCGTAAGGTTGAACTCAATTGTGCGATAAATCATAATTTACCGACACCTGTCCATTCATCAGGAGTGGTAATATTTCGTCTCTCTGCTTAGCCAAATATTCGATTTCAGCCCCTATTACCATCTGCTTGTCAAAGATGGGCCTGCAAATAGAATCAAAGCGTTCAATTACATTATCAGAAGGGACAACAACGGGCAGATTAAAGAGTTCTTCTTTGGTTATCGAACCGAAGGTTGTCCCTGCCATATTAAGATTGTCAAAACGAACTTTCAGATAATATACTACATAATAGATGTAAGTTATAGACCCAATTTTGGGATTGATTGCTGAAAGACCACGCCCAATGCAACAGTCGGTGTTGGCTATATTGACAGCACCCACTGGGGCACGAACACTCATTAGAATATCTCCTTGTTTTGCAAATCTTGATGGGAAAGTAGTAAACATGCGCACCGATGGGAATCGCAACCCGAAATCTGTACTTCCTTGATAAAAGATAGAACCGACTCCTTCTTCATTATAACTTGAACCATCTGGAGATTGTCCCATTGTAATATTGGCAATATCAGCAAAAATACCATCATCCCAGTCCTTTGGAATATATCTTTTTGTGTTCTCGTTATACACCATCTTACCACCACCTGACTTGTAGGGCCTGCCGTTCTCATCGGGAAAGTCGAACTGCACGAACCAGTAGTCGTAGAGTTGCTTTGCCATGGCCTCTAAATTATGATTTATCGCACGATTGAGTTCAATCTTGCGGTTGAGATTATCTATGAAAAAAGAGGTTGCTCTTTGAATTTCGAATGTTGGGAAATCGAATTCTAAATTAGCTATATCTGAGGGTAGGAGAGCAGGATAGGACGATACTGCACCCTCTGCAATAGTTTGTAAATGCTCTGTCATGTCATCTTGAGTCAACATAGCATACAAGTATAACGGATCTATTGTACAATGGTATTCAGGCTTTACATCTATGGTAACAAAACCTGTTGATACTACTAGGTTTTCTTGAGGAAATGAAAGAATACCGTAATGTTTTTGATTGGGGCGAACCAAGGAGTACAATATTGTGTGGTGCCTTACTTGTCTCTGAGCTCTACTTGGGGCATCTAACAAACAGACGGATTGCACATTAGTAATCTGTCCTTTGATAAGATTACTTGTTTCTAAGTAGTCTATAAGTATATTTTCTGTTCGGCTTATAGTTTTTGCATTGAAAATACAAATATCTCCCAGCTTATATTTCTTCATTTCTTTCTTTCTTTGTTTTATAGGCCATCTTCCAATCTGTGAATTGCAATTCACAAATGAAAAGAACCGCCTTCGAGAATAGTATTTCGGTAATTGCAATTACCGAAAAGGCGACTTAGTCACTTCTAAACGGCTAAGATAAATGACTAAGATAAAGCCCGTACATACTTTTGATTTCTACTATTGGGCTTTTCAGGTATTGTCATTTCAAGAAATCCATTCTCTATCAATGGATCGATATATCGAATTTTGGCGTTATTACGGTGTTTTAGTCCCAAGTGCGCCATAATCTCTGTGAGACTTTTGGGACGTTCACAGAAAGCCAACACCTCGTTCATCGTTTCTGTTGATTTGGTCACTGACTTAGTCACTTTTTCTCCGTCAGTGACTAAGTTAAGTGACAAAGATGGTTGTACCATTACTTCGAAAGCTGTAATTTTACCCACATTGAAGACTGGTTCTGGATTTCCGTTGTCTCTTAGCATGGTTTTGACACGCTGAATGCCTCGGTTGAACATATTAACGTATTTCATTCCACGCATAGCTTCTGCGATGATAGGGTTTCGATAATCGTTGACTGTAGGGAAGTTTTCGGGACGAGCTTCTCCATACAAGCCTCCTGCATTAAGAATTTCAATCCGATTACTGAACTGGTATATTCTGATAGGCATGTTAGACTGATAGTCACGGTGCATGCAGGCGTTCATCAGCAACTCCCGAAGAGCTAACTCAGGGTAGTTAAACACAATCTGTTCTCGCAGTATACTCACAGGCATCGGACGTGCTGTGACGATAGCATCTTTCACAAAGCTTTCCAGCTTAGGCAGTATTGAACACAGACTGCCACGAATCTGCCTTTCGTTAAGAATTTCACTTCCTGTGTCCTCTCCTTCGAAATGCACATATTGAACATAACAACCATGCAGGAAGAAAGAGGCATTTTTCCCGAAAAGAATAATGGCAGCATTTGTAGGACAATCATTGGCAACGTCATAAAGATGGATTGCGGCCAATTGTTCTTGTAAAGACCGATTATCCGTCATTAGGATACCAGTATCTATTATCTGTGGAAGATATTCCTGCTTTATAAACTGGACATCAATATCCTTTAGTGATGAACCGAAACAAGGCATAGCATCGAATGTAGCCATGTAAGATGTCCTTTTTTCCCAAAGCACTCTTTCTTCTGACTCTGTGGCAATGTCCCTGCGTGGACCTATTCGAATGAAGGTTCTTCCACGATAGCGCACTGGCGGAATCAAAGCGGGCGACACCTCTACGACAAGCAAATCGCCTTCGGCAAACTCAAACTTTTCTACAGACATAATCGGTAAAGGCAGTATATTGCCGTCAGAACGAATCGCCGCTATTTTCTTCATCAAGGCATCATCTACCCTTAGCCCGGATAAAGTTCCATTGTCATAAGCACCCAAAATAAGATAACCTTTTTCCCGGCAGTTTGGTAAATCATTTGAAAATGCACAAATAGCCTCCTGAAACTTATCCATGTCGCCGGTAGAAATCGTACGTTCTATTCTGTAGGTCTCTGTGCTACGTAAAAGTTCAAGTACTTCATCTTTTGTTACCATATCCGTTACTGTATATTCTCATTGAATTTCAAGCTATCAAGCTGGCGCATTATTTCTGCTTCCAATCGGGCGCTCTCGGCAAACTGTTCTGTAAGCGTCTGGCGGAACGAAGCCATACGAGCCTTGAATTCCTCTTCAGTAATATCTACATAATCAATTTTGATGTCGAAATATTGCCCTGCGGAGAGCGAATAGCCTTTCTCCTTGATCTCGTCGTAGGTTACGGCAACGGAGAAAGCGTCTACAGACTTACGCTCACGAAATGTGGAAACGATTTGCTCTATTTCAAAATCACGCAATCGCTTCTTTTGATTGTTTCCTTCTTTATATTCTTCGCCTAACTTGCTGGCATCAATCAGCACCACCTTTTCGGCTGATGCCGACTTATCAAAAAACAATACCGAAACATTAGTGCCTGTGTTGGCAAACACATTACTTGGCATAGACACGCAACCATAAACCCAACGCTCATCAACAATGCGCATGAGGATTTTCTTTTCGATGCCATTCTTAGCTGTAATAAAACCTGTTGGGATAACAATAGCTCCTTTGCCAGTATCTTTCAAAGAATTGATAACATGCTGAATAAAACAGGTGTAGATAGCCATTGATTCCTTTTTCTTGGCAGGAATTTTAGGAACACCAGCCCAAAAGCGCGCTGGTTGGGCAGCTATCTTTTCGCGTGTACCGGAGAAATCCATCTTAAATGGAGGATTACTCACAACAAAATCAAATTGGCGCAAACTTTGCCCGTCATCACTCTTATGATAAGGCGAAACAAGGGTATCTCCCTGAATGGCATAATCTAAAGATGAAACAAGCCCGTTGAGAAGCAAGTTCAGTTTCAACATTTTGTTGGAACGTTGGGAGATATCTTGTGAGAAGATCGTACATCGCTCTTCTCCTATCTGATGGCTAAGTGCCATAAGGAGTGTTCCTGTTCCAGCTGATGGGTCGTAACATTCTTGACTATGCAAGTCGGTATCATCGCCCACGAGCAAACGTGCCATAATGGTAGCAATAGCATGCGGCGTGTAATATTCTGCGTACTTGCCTCCCCCGGCAGTATTATAATCTTTAATGAGGTATTCAAAGATAGAAGCAAAGAAATCGTAATGCCTCTCAAATGCAGCTTCAAAAGAGAAATTAACCAATTTATCAACCAACGCACGTGCAAAATCTGCACGATGAGCCGTGTCGGTAACAAAGTTTGTCAGGGTTTCAAAGAGTGGTATTTTGGTATTATCGGTGGTCTGTGTAGAGAATATATCTGCGTTCTTTTCGGCAATATCCGTCATTGTATTGTCGAAAATAGTATCAAAGTCGCCTTTTTTCTGCTGATTCCAAAGATTGGAAATAAGATGATAAGGTTCAAGAATAGGTACATCGGCACTCAATGAACTTTGCAGCAACATTCGCTCCTCATCAGAGAGAGCAGCATATGCCACCTCCCATTTATCTGCTTCCTTGATTTTCTTGGCAATCTCGCTACGTGCATTCTTCAGTTCGTACCCAAATTTATCGTTCAGAAACTTATATAAGAAAACCTGTGTAATGATTTTATACTCGTTGCCATCGTTACCCATGCCATAGTTGGCACAAGTAGCTTTCAACTCGTCAATAAGACGAATGGTTTGTTCTTTTATATCCATTGTTATGAATGTCCGTAAGTTGCGTTATACTGATTGAGATATTGCTGGGCTACTCGATCTTTGATGAACTTATAATCGTCCATTTCAGGCTTTATTTGTGGGAACTGGAACAAGCAACCACTAATAAGTGATAGTACAGTACGTGAAAAATAAGCATCCTTTTTCAAGATGTCATTTCTGTCGTATACTTTAGAGTCAATATCTTCCTTGATTATTTTCAAGATAACCATTATTTCCTCATCCTTGAATGAGAACATCGGGGCTTTATGCTCTGTTTCTCTTTTCTTGTTCACCTCACGTATGCGCTTGTGTACACGTGCAAACTTTGCATCTCCATTATACTTTTTCAAGAGCGCATTGTTCCTTACTTGAATCTCCTGCAAACGCTTCATTACATCATCAAGAGCCTTGGTTTCTTCATTAAATTTCGCCACCGTATCAACAACAAATCCATGTTCTTTGAAACGCTGTGTAAATGCTTCTCTCAGTGTAACAAACTCGGGGTCGTCTTGGTCGAAATTGTTGGTAAAAGCGGTAATGGCACGTTGCCATTTTTCCTTTAATGCTCCTGTTCCACCAATGATATGTAATTCTTCTGTTCCAATCTTTGAAAAGTCAAATTCAATATCAAGCATAGCTTCATTGATCAGCAACTTTGTTTCATCGCTCATCTTAAAAGCCTCCTTTTGGTTAATGATGTTGATGCGGTGTTGTACCTCAGACAACAACTCGGGAAGTTTGGTTAATTCCAGTTTGGAGAACTGTTCTCTCATCTTGTCATCGCCAAAGGTGCGAACGATATTTGCCATATTCTTGGCAGAAACAAGTGCATGCTTCAGGTCGAGCAATACGGCTTTATCTTCTTGGGTAGAAATTTCTGTAGAGAAATCTTCAGCATTGTCGTATGAATAATCAAACAACACTTGTCTGATTTCTTTCATCTGCTCAAATATTTCGTCCTTGCTTTCTATTACTTGTGCAAATGTCTCAGTATTATTGCCTTCACCCGTTTCCCTTACATCATTGAAACGATTTAACTCTTGCAGATAGGCCTCGTTAGTTTCTTCAAAATTACGTTTGATGTCAGCAAAATCTATGAGGAAGCCATAGCGCATATCCCCGTAAGGGCGATTTACGCGTGTTATGGCCTGAAGAAGATTATGATCTTTGAGTTTGCGACCAAAGTAAAGCCGCTTTAATCGTGGTGCATCAAAACCCGTCAGCAACATATTGAAGACAATAAGAATATCTATGCTCATATTCTTCTTAAAGTCTTTCACAATCTGCTTACGAGTTTCTTTATCCTCATAATCGTGAAGTATCAAACCTGCACGCAAGTGGAGCTTGTCGCTGATTTCTTTCTGTATCTTATCGAATTGGGCGAAAAGTTTTTCTGCCTGACCGCTGGTCTCGCAAATAATCATTCCTCCCAACGTTTCATCGCCCTGTATCTTGCGAAAATTAACCAAGTCATTGATGATATAACGTAGAAGTTCGTCCACATAAGTATCATGCTCTATAATCTCGCTTTTCTTAACATCTTTTTTTTCAACTAGAGTTTCAAGCTTTTCATGCACTTCGGTAAGTTTCTCCCGATAAGAAGTTTCAATATCTTCACGAATGATTTTAAGCGTATAACCATCAGCTATTGAGCGGTCATAATAATAAGTGTGCAGATAATTTCCAAATACCTTGCATGAAGCACGTTCTTCTTTCAGTAGCGGTGTGCCAGTAAGAGCGATCTTAATGGAGTTTTGGTCGGCATCAAACAGATTGGCAAGGAAACAGCCCCCTGGTCTATATCCCCTATGTGCTTCATCAAGAATAAAGATTCGTTGAAGATTGGTGGCGTAAGAATTAAGTTCAACCTTCTCAGTGTCTTTTTCAAAACGCTGGATATTGACAACAGTTATTTCAGCCTTACCACTCGCACCTTGCTGGGCTTGATTGGTACGGAATTGTTCCATCAGTTCATTTCGAGTATTAGCAGTAGAAACAACCAGCCCTCGCGCTTCGAACTCTTGTGTTGCTTGTTCCAATAAGTCAAGACGATCTACGATGAAATAAAACTTTGCAACCTTATTTTGCCTTGCAAAATGATCGTTGAGTATGTAGGTGAGATAGAAAGCAAGGGCTGTTTTACCACTACCTTGTGTATGCCAAACCAATCCAGATTTAACACCTTCCGAAAGTTTACGCTCGATAGCCAATGCTGCAAACAACTGTTGATAGCGCATGATATGCTTTTGGTCGGTTGTTTCAATCTTACCATCAACTTCACGTTCCATACGAACGTATGCAATACCATACTTTAGGATATAAAGCAGACGTTCAGGGCAACACATTGAAGTCAGGATTCGGTTTGTGGGTGTATATGGACTTAAATTGCTTTTATACTCTGGACTTGTATGTATTACTTGGTTATTGTAATCGACCAATATCTTCCGTTCCTGTTCAGCATCAGCCTTTAAGTAGGGGTATTCTGTATAAAAAGGTGCAACCTTCAACCCCATAGGATTTTCCTCCCTAAAACAATTGAATACCGCAGATTTTCTTGCTCCTGTGCAGTAGAATGCTCCTTCGATAGGCACGACACCTCCTAGAGTATCATACTCCATATTATTGGAGAAAATCATTAGTTGGGTAATATTTACGAACCTGCGAAATCTCTTATTAGGGAAACGTTCCTTGGTCATTCGTTTGCTTTCAGCAACAATGCCACCATGATTGTTAGGTTTCTTTACCTCAACAAAACAAAGGGGAAGTCCATTAACAAAGAGTGTTATATCAGGGCGGAATTCGTCTTGTCCATTCTTACAAGTAAATTCTGCCGTAAAATGAAAAGTATTATTGTAGGGATGATCAAAATCTATCAACCTAACAGGCGATACTGCTTTAAGACGTTGATAAAATCCTCGACCCAAATCATCGTCATTGAGTTCTTTGCGAATATCTTTCAATGTTTGCTCATACTCGCCTGCGTATTCTGGATTGAGTCTTTTGAACTGACTCTTGAAAACGTCCAACAAGATGTTAGTATCAGCATCATAGACTGTACCAGCTTCGTTTTCATAAATTCTGCCCCAATATTTATATCGCAATCGGGTTAGATGCACCATTGCCGGCATCTGTACTCGAGTGGCTTCATTGAAATTTCCCATAGCCCTTCTACTTAATTATTAATGTGGGTCTAAACAAATCACAAATATCTACTTCCAAAACTTTGGCACCCCTGACAAGCTCTTCAAGAGAAGGCTGCACTGTGTTGGAGCACCACCGAGAAACGGTATTCTCCGCACGACCGATCTCTTTTGCCGGCCATTTACCTGACACCTGCTTTCCTGCAAGCACGGCTGTATTTCTATTTATTGCCTTCATCTGTTTATTTACTTTACTACATTGTAGAATACATTGATACAAAGATACGGTTTTAGCAGTGTTGTTCCAAGCAAACTCAGGATTTATTATTTGCAACGCTTAAGGTTCTTGTGTTTCACTCATTATCCACAAAATAAATACATACTTTGCGAAAAGAAACAAGAGTTTTTTTGAAGCATTGCAGAATAAAGAATGGGAAAAACACTCGCTCGTTTCGTATTCATTCCTTTGGGTGATTATACTTATACTTTCGCATAATAATCAGCAAATTACGAGCTGAATTATACTTCTATACGGATGTGCACGCAACTCTAACTTGCCCTCTCTATTGGTGTATATATGTGTGTTTGTATACTGTTTTCGTTCATAATTACATTCTATTGCTATCTCCTGTACAAAGATAGGACTAAACAGAGAAAAACGATACCGGTTATTTGCTCGTCACCGTTTGCTTCCGCTGCTTGCCCTTTCTCCGACAAGGAACGATGCAAAGGTACAACGCGGTGCAACCCCCAGATGTATTAAAGTGTATCGAAGTGTATTAAACTGTATCGTAACGTATCCTAAC
>ERZ1673752.4594-NODE-4594-length-11287-cov-12.696136_pt1 | contig 11287 bp, 9 predicted proteins | sample MGYA00580195_ERZ1673752 | MGnify/ENA primary metagenome ERZ1673752 (study PRJEB41218, sample SAMN15661744) | gut metagenome | host: Homo sapiens | place: Canada: London | collected 2015-08-20/2019-03-30 | study: EMG produced TPA metagenomics assembly of...
GATGAGATCGACAAGATCACCCGCAAGAGCGAGAACCCCTCCATCACCCGCGATGTGGGCGGTGAGGGTGTGCAGCAGGCCCTGCTGAAGATCGTGGAGGGTACGGTCAGCAATGTGCCGCCCAACGGCGGCCGCAAGCACCCGCAGCAGGAGTTCATCCAGATCAACACCAAAAATATCCTCTTTATCTGCGGCGGTGCCTTTGACGGGCTGGAAAAGCTCATCCAGAAGCGCACCGACAATGCCTCGCTGGGCTTTGGCAGCCAGCTGCGTACCACGCTCGACAAGGACGAGACCCGCCAGAAGCTGCTGAAAAAGGTCGAGCCGGACGATCTGGTCAAGTTCGGCCTGATCCCGGAGCTGATCGGCCGTCTGCCGGTCGTGACGGTGCTGGATCCGCTGGACGAGGAGGCGCTGGTTCGCGTGCTGCTTGAGCCGAAGAACAGCATTGTGCGCCAGTACAAGGAGCTGCTGCATCTGGACAATGCCGAGTTGGTCTTTACCGATGCGGCCCTGCACGCCATCGCCAGAAAGACGGTGGAGCGCAAGAGCGGTGCGCGCGGCCTGCGCAGCGTTGTCGAGGAACTGCTGATTCCGATCATGTACGACATCCCGTCCGATGCCACCATCACCAAAGTGACGATTGACGCCGACACGGTCGAGGGCGGCCAGCCTCATATCGAGCATGGCGCCATGCGCCCGCGTTATAAAAGTTTGACGGAACAGCAATAAAAACGATCTGCACCGGAGCCAATGCGGCCCGGTGCATTTTTGTTCACAAAAATTTTATATAGAAAACACTTGATTTTTCGGTGCAAAGTGGCTATTATATATTTAGCACTCAGAGAGATTGAGTGCTAAACCAAAAATCACCAAAAATTCAAAAGAGAAATCTTTTATAAGGAGGAACTTTCACTATGAAAATCAAACCTCTTGCAGACCGTGTTGTCATTAAAATGGTCGAGGAAGAAGAAACCACCAAGGGCGGCCTGATCCTGTCCGGCTCCGCCAAGGAAAAGCCGCAGGTTGCTGAGGTCGTTGCTGTCGGCCCCGGCGGCAATGTGGATGGCAAGGATGTCGAGATGATCGTCAAGGTCGGCGATAAGGTCCTGACCAGCAAGTATTCCGGCACCGAGGTCAAGGTCGATGGTGAGGAATGCACCATCGTCCGCCAGAGCGACATCCTCGCGGTTGTGGAATAATTTGATTTTTCAGTAATTCTTTCAGATAAAAGGAGAGATCTATTATGGCTAAACAGATCAAGCAGGGCGAGGACGCCCGCAAGGCCCTTTGCGCTGGCATCGACCAGCTGGCCAACACCGTTAAGGTTACCCTCGGCCCCAAGGGCCGCAATGTCGTGCTGAGCAAGAAGTTCGGCAGCCCGCTCATCACCAATGACGGTGTCACCATCGCCAAGGAGATCGAGCTGAAGGACGAGTTCGAGAACATGGGCGCACAGCTCGTTCGCGAGGTCGCCACCAAGACCAACGATGCTGCCGGTGACGGCACCACCACCGCCACCGTGCTGGCACAGGCCTTCGTCAATGAGGGCATGAAGAATGTCACCGCCGGTGCCAACCCCATGGACATCAAGCGCGGCATGCAGAAGGCCGTCGCCGCTGCTGTCGATGCTGTCAAGCAGCACAGCCAGAAGGTCAACGGCAGCAAGGACATCGCCCGTGTCGGCACTGTTTCTGCCGGTGATGCCGAGATCGGCCAGCTGATTGCTGACGCGATGGAGAAGGTCACGGCCGATGGCGTTATCACCATCGAGGAGAACAAGACCACTGCCGAGACCTACACCGAGGTCGTTGAGGGCATGCAGTTTGACCGCGGCTATGTGACCCCCTACATGGTCACCGACACCGAGAAGATGGAGACCGTCTATGACGACTGCTCCGTCCTGATCACCGACAAGAAGATCAGCGTCTTTCAGGATGTGGTTCCCCTGCTTGAGCAGGTCATCCAGTCCGGCCGCAAGCTGCTCATCATTGCTGAGGATGTCGAGGGCGATGCCCTGTCCAACCTCATCATCAACCGTCTGCGCGGCGGCTTGAATGTTGTTGCCGTTAAGGCCCCCGGCTTCGGCGATCGCCGCAAGGAGATGCTGCAGGATATTGCTACCCTGACCGGCGGCACTGTCATCAGCAGCGACCTCGGTTATGAACTGAAGGATGCTACCATGCAGCTGCTGGGCAGCGCCCGTCAGGTCAAGGTCACCAAGGAGAACACCACCATTGTCGGCGGTGCCGGTGACAAGCAGGCCATCGCTGACCGCGTGGCTCAGATCCGCAGCCAGATCGCAACGGCAACCTCTGACTTTGACCGTGAGAAGCTGCAGGAGCGTCTGGCCAAGATGGCCGGCGGTGTTGCCGTCATCAAGGTCGGTGCTGCTACCGAGGTCGAGATGAAGGACAAGAAGCTCCGCATCGAGGATGCTCTGAACGCGACCAAGGCCGCTGTAGAGGAAGGCATCGTTGCCGGCGGCGGCACGGCCACCATCAATGCTATTCCGGCTGTCGATAAGCTGGTTGGCGAGCTGGAGGGCGACGAGCGCACCGGCGCCAAGATCGTCCGCAAGGCTCTGGAGGCTCCTCTGCGCCAGATCGCTGCCAATGCCGGTCTGGAGGGCAGCGTTGTTATCGACAACATCCTGAAGGCCAACAAGCCCAACTACGGCTTTGATGCCCAGAAGGAAGAGTATGTTGAGGATATGATCGAGGCCGGTATCGTTGACCCGACCAAGGTCACCCGTTCCGCTCTGGAGAACGCTGCCAGCGTTGCTGCGATGGTTCTGACCACCGAGAGTCTCGTTGCCGATCTGCCCGAGCCGCCGGCTCCGGCTGCCCCGGCCCCTGATATGGGCGGTATGTACTAATTCGGTACACCCAAAAGCAACTACAAGGTCGAAGTCTTGGCGACAAGGCTTCGGCCTTTTTGTATAAGGCGCTGCGGCCATAGACCTGCGGCGGGAAAGCGTGCTATAATAAAGGTACGGCCGCATGACGCCGACTGCTTATACAGTAGTTGCGCAACGGTGCGGCGGTAATAAGCAAAAACAGCGGGGGAGCCGCCATGAAGAAATATGCAAAATATATGGCGCTGGCCGTGACGCTGGCGCTGCTGGGACTGATTTTCTACTTTTCTGCCCAGCCGGGGGCGGTTTCCTACAAGGTCAGCGAGACTGTGATGAACACAGTTCAATCCGGTAAAGCAAAGGCCATCACGCCGCAATGGTTCAGCACCACAAACCTCAATGTCAATGTTCGCAAATGGGCACATGTTTATATCTACTGCGCGCTGGGGGTCAGCATGGCGGTGACGGTGCATCTGTGGACGGTCAGCCTTGCCCTGTGGCAGAGGGCGCTGCTGTCTGCGGCACTGTGTATGCTGTGTGCCGCCGGGGACGAGCTGCACCAGTTCTTTGTCCCGGGCCGTGCCATGCTGCTGAGCGATGTCGGCATAGATGCAATGGGCTTTCTGCCCTGCATCGCGGCGGTCTTTCTCTGCATCCGGGTGTATCGTGGCTGCCGGAAGTGAGCATACTCCCCGTGGGGTGATGCTATGTCTTTGCGCCGCTTTTACGGCCTGTGTGCAGTGCTTGTGCTGCTGGCGGGTATTGTGCTGTGCCGAACCTACTGGGTGGGGCAGCAGACGGCCTATGCGGCCAACGCGGGCGGGCAGACCGTCCAGACGGTGGCGCTGCCGCGCGCGCGGGGGGATTTTTATGACCGGAGCGGCCGCAGGCTGACCGGCACGGCGCAGCGCTATTATGCGCTCTGCATGCCCGGTGAGGCAGGCTACACCGCACTGTTTCCCTATGTCTCCTATGAGGCGCAGGGCCTTTTGTATGAGCGGCGCAATCTTTCGACCCCGTTTTTGGTACAGACCGACCGGGACCTGACAGGGCAGGGTATACCCACCTGCACGGTGCCGGAGCATTTCACCGGCACGACTGCCGCCCATCTGCTGGGGTATCTTGACGGGGAGGGCCACGGCGTTGCCGGACTGGAACGTGCCTATGACGACCTGCTGGTGGCCTGCGGCGATAAGCGCAGCATCACCTGCATCATGACGGCGCGGGGGCGTCTGCTGGCAGACACAGCCCCTGCCGTCACGGTTGAGGAGACCGGTACGGGGCAGGGGGTACAGCTGACACTGGATGCCGATCTGCAGCGCGCCTGCGAGGCGTTAGCGGCGCAGGTCATGCCGCGCGGGTGCATTCTGGTCATGGACACAGCCACAGGTGAGGTGCTGGCCAGCGTAAGTATGCCAACCTTTGACCCGCGAAATATTGTGGCCAGCATCCGCGCAGATGACACCTCCCTGATCAACCGGCCGCTGCGCGCCTTCAGCGCGGGCTCGGTGTTCAAGGTCGTGCTGGCGGCTGCTGCCTATGAGAGCGGGCTGGACTGGTATACCCACGACTGTACCGGCGAGCTGGAACTGGCCGGGCAGACCTACCGCTGCGCGCAGGGCCGTGCGCATGGCGAGGTAAATCTGCGCGGTGCGCTGGAGCAGAGCTGCAACACCTATTTTATTGAACTGGGGCAGCTGCTGGGGGCTGCGCGCATCTTGTCAACGGCGGAACGATTCGGCTTCGGCACAGCGGTACAGCTTGCCCCGAGCCTGCGGAGCGCGGCGGGTACACTGCCCGATGCGCAGACCCTTGCAAATGACGGACAGCTGGCAAGCTTCAGCTTCGGGCAGGGGGCGCTGACCGTGACGCCGCTGCAGATCACGGCTATGATGAACACCGTGGCCAATGGTGGGGTGTACCGCGCGCCGGCATTTGTGAAAGGCATCGCCGATTCGACCGGGGCAGTTGCAGCGCCGTTGGAACCGTCCGCGCCGCGCACGGTTTGTGATGAAAAAACGGCAAAGATCCTGCGCAGTATGCTTGTGTCGGTGGTGACGGAAGGCATCGGTGCCGAGGCCCGACCCGCTGCAGGCATGGCGGGTGGCAAGACCGGCACGGCGCAGACCGGCCAATATGATGAAAACGGGGAGGAACTGCTGAACTACTGGTTCAGCGGCTTCTACCCGGCACAGACACCCCGCTATACTGTAACGGTGCTGCAGGACGGCATATTGAAGCCCGAGCTGTCAAGCGCAGCAATTTTTGAGAAGATCACCGAGATACTGCATGTCTGGGATGCAGCCCTGTAAAAGACGGCAGAATAGGATTTTCGGCTTTCATTTTGCCGCAGGGTATTGCACTTTTGCCTTAAAAAAGATAAAATAATAGCTATCTATAGACCGTAACGAATCCATGCTGAAAGGGACAGGCCAATGCAGCATATCTTTATCATAAATCCTACAGCGGGCAAAGTGGATGCCAGTGTGGCGCTGATCCCTCAGATCCATGCTGCCGCCAGCCGCGCCGGTGTGCGCCCCACCATTGAGGTGACCCGCCGCGCCGGGCAGGCGCGGGACCTTGCCGCAAAATATGCGTCCTCCGGGCAGGAGGCTTTCCTTTATGCCTGCGGCGGCGACGGTACGCTGAACGAGGTTTTGCAGGGGGCTGCCGGCTATGACAATGCGGCGGTGGGCTGCGTCCCCTGCGGCAGCGGCAATGATTATGTGCGCAACTTCGGTACGCAGGCGCAGTTCCTTGATCTGGATGCCCAGCTGGCGGCGCGCCCCTTTACGGTGGATATGATCCGCACGCCGCAGGGCTGCGGCATTGACATCTACGCTGCGGGCATTGACGCCCAGGTGGCCAACGGCATCCCCAAGTGGAGACGGGTGCCGCTGTGCGGAGGCACCACGGCCTACACACTGTCGATCCTTGAGGCGGTGTGCAGCACCTTCCGCCATCGGCTGCGCATCACGGCAGATGACCGGCAGATGGAGGATGTCTACATGATGCTGGCGATCTGCAACGGCCAGCAGTACGGCGGCGGCTACTGTGCCGCGCCCCACGCCAGCATGACGGACGGCCTGCTGGATGTTGTCCTTCTCAAGCCTGTGCCGCGCCTGAAGCTGCCCGGGTTGCTGGGTGCTTACAAAAAAGGAGAGCATCTGTTGGAGGATGATGCTGTGGCGGAGAAATTCAAGCCCTACATGACCTTTTTCCGCACAAGCCAAATTGATATAGAGGTGCTGGACGGCAACCCGCTCATCACAACACTGGATGGCGAATGCTCGCCCCAGATGCAGATGCATGCGGAAGCAGTGCGCAGTGCGGCGCACATTCTGCTGCCGCCCGAGTTGGCCGCCAATGCAAACGAGACGCCTGTTCTGCAGGCTATGGGAGAGTAAGCAATGTCTGAAAAAGTCAAAATCAAGATCGCCCGCAATGTGGTGCATCTTCCGGCCATCGCCCTGCGCGGGCTGGTGGTGTTCCCCAACAATGTGGTCCATTTTGAGGTGGGCCGCACCAAGTCCATCGCAGCGATCGAGGCTGCCATGCACAATAACAGCAGCGTATTCCTTGTGGCCCAGCGCGAGATGGATGTCGAGGAGCCTGCACTGCGGGACCTGTACGGCTACGGCGTGATTGCGGAGATCAAGCAGGTGCTGCGCGTTTCCGAGGATATCGTAAAGGTGCTGGTCGAGGGCAAGACCCGCGCGCGCCTGCTGGAGCTGGACAGCGAGGATAAATACCTGCAGGCCACGGTGCGCCCGGTGCCGGTACGCGGCATTGCCGCCGACAAGCGCACGCAGGTCGAGGCACTGGTCCGCAGCCTGAAGGACTGCTTTGAGGAGTACCTCTCCTACAGTCCGCAGATCTCCAAAGATGTTGTCTATAACATTATCTCGTCGGATTCGCCGCTCTACCTCAGCGAGTATATGCCCGCCAATCTGCTGCTCAAGTATGAGGACAAGCAGGTCATTCTGAACGAGTCCACGCTGCTGGGCCGTCTGGAAAAGCTGCTGACCCTGCTGCGTCAGGAATGCCAGGTCCTTGAGATCGAGCGCGATCTGGACGACAAGGTCAATGCCCAGATGGACAAGGGTCAGCGGGAATACTACCTGCGTGAGCAGATGCACATTATCAGCGAGGAACTGGGCGATTCCGAGGATACCCGCGCCGAGGCCGATACATACCGTGAGAAGATCCGGGCGCTGGCGCTGGATGAGGAATCCACTGAGAAGCTGCTCAAGGAGTGTGACCGTCTGGCCCGTATGCAGGGCAGCAGCGCCGAGAGCGGTGTGATCCGCAGCTATCTGGACGCATGCCTTGCCCTGCCGTGGCATACCGCGACCGAGGATGACCTTGATCAGGCCCATGCCCGCAAGGTGCTGGATCGTGAGCATTACGGCCTGCAGAAGGTCAAGGAGCGTATTCTGGAGCTGCTGGCCGTGCGCAAGCTGAATCAGGATGTCAAGGGACAGATCATCTGCCTTGTCGGCCCTCCGGGTGTCGGCAAGACGAGTATCGCACATTCCATCGCCGAGTGCATGAACCGAAAGTTCGCCCGCATGAGTCTGGGCGGTGTCCATGATGAGGCTGAGATCCGCGGCCACCGCCGCACCTATATCGGCGCCATGCCCGGGCGCATCATCAGCGCCATTACAACCGCCAAGTCCACAAATCCGGTCATTCTGCTGGACGAGATCGACAAGCTGGCAGGCGATTACAAGGGTGACCCCTCCAGCGCACTGCTGGAGGTGCTGGACCCCGAGCAGAACCGCACCTTTAAAGATAACTACCTCGACATCCCGTTCGATCTGAGCGAGGTGCTGTTTATCACGACGGCCAACGATGCCTCGACCATCCCCGGCCCGCTCTATGACCGTATGGATGTGATCGAGCTGCCCAGCTATACCCGCACTGAGAAGTTCAACATTGCCAAACGCCACCTGCTGCCCAAGCAGCTGAAAAACAACGGCCTTGACGGCCGCGTGACCCTGACGGCCAGCGCACTGTACGCCATTATTGACGGCTACACCCGCGAGGCCGGTGTGCGCAATCTCGAGCGCACCATCACGGCAGTGCTGCGCAAATGCGCCCAGAAGGTCGCCGCCGGGGAGGAGGAGAAGATCAGCGTCTCCGCCGCCTCGGTCAAGGCGCTGCTCGGCCCCGAAAAGGTCAAGCCGACCTTTATCTCCCGCAGGGATGCCGTTGGCATCGCCAACGGTCTGGCATGGACCAGCGTCGGGGGTGAGATGCTGCCCGTGGAGGTAGCTGTCATCCCGAGCGGCACCGGCAAGATCGAAATCACCGGCAGTCTGGGCGATGTCATGAAAGAGAGCGCCCAGCTGGCCGTGACCTACGCCCGCGTCCATGCCGAGGAATACGGTATTGCGGCGGATAAATTTAAAAACACTGACCTGCACATCCATGCTCCGGAGGGCGCTGTCCCCAAGGACGGCCCCTCTGCCGGCGTTACGCTGACCACGGCATTGATCTCGGCGCTGTCCGGCATCCCCGTGAACCACGATCTGGCCATGACCGGTGAGATCACGCTGCACGGGAATGTGCTGCCAATCGGCGGCCTGAAGGAAAAGAGCATGGCTGCCTTCCGCGAGGGCATCTCCACCGTGCTGATCCCCAGAGACAACGAGAGCGACCTGTATGAGGTGGATGCCGAGGTGAAGGAGAAGGTTCATTTTATCCCGGTCGGCAGCCTGTCCGAGGTGCTCAAGCATGCGCTGGTGCGCCCCGGCCGCACCCCTGCCCGGGCTGCCCGCAGCGTGCCGCAGGCAACCTCCCTCATCGCCAATGAAAAGCCCGCCGACAGCCATAAAGAGCCCGCAGCGGTGATGTGATTCATCTTGAACGCTACGCTGTAGGGGCGGATTCCATATCCGCCCGCGTGCAACCAGAAACATAAAGGAAAACCCATGAACTATAACAACAGCGAGTTTCTCGCGTCCTACGGCCTGTCCCGCCAGCTGCCGGTCAGCGACCGGCCGGAGATCGTTTTCTCCGGCCGCTCCAATGTGGGCAAGTCGAGCCTTATCAACAAGCTCTGCAACCGCAAAAAGCTCGCCCGCGTCAGTGCTACGCCGGGCAAAACGGCCACCATCAACTTCTACCGCGTGGATACCGCCTATCTTGTGGACCTGCCCGGTTACGGCTACGCCAAGGTCTCCAATGTGGAGCGCGAGCGGTGGGATGATCTGATCAACAGCTATTTTGAGGCGGATCGCTCAGTCTGCCTGCTGGTTCAGCTGCTGGACAGCCGCCATGCCCCGAGCGCGGACGATCTGCAGATGCTGGAATACCTGCACTACCACCGCATCCCGTTTGTGGCTGCACTGACCAAGGGCGACAAGCTGAAAAAAAGCGAGATGGCCGCCTGCAAGGAAGAATTTGAGAAGATCTGCGAGGCCTACGGCTGCCGGGCTGTTGTGCTGACCAGCGCTGAGAACGGCTTGGGCTGTGACGAGCTGCGCGCCCTGCTGGAAGCCAGCATGGCCGGGGAGTGAGCGATGGCCTACAACGAGTTTGCTTATTTTTACGATGAGTTCAACGGCGAGGCCGACTACGATGCGCTCTACCGCTACATCACGGCAGAGCTGCAGGCTCACGGCATCCGGGACGGCATTCTGGCCGACCTTGGCTGTGGCACCGGGGATCTGACGCTGATGCTGACTCAGGCAGGCTATGATGTCATCGGTATCGACCGGTCGGAGGAGATGCTAAGCGTCCTGCGTGAAAAGGCGGATGAGCTGGGCTTGACCGGGCGTCTGCTGCTGCTTCGGCAGGATCTGCTCGAGTTGGACCTCTACGGCACCATCCGCGCGGCGGTATCCACCTTTGATACCTACAGCCATATCGGCCCGCTGGACAGCTTTGAAAAGGCCATACGCAAGGCGGCCTATTTTATGGAGAAGGGCGGCGTGTTCCTTTTTGATTTGAACACGCCCTATAAGCACCGGGAAATTCTGGCAGGGCAGACCTTTGATATTGAGGCCGAGGACGCCGACTGCCATTGGTCCAACCGCTATGCGGAGGACGCGCAGCGGGTGGATATCACCATCGACATTGACTACCATGAAACGGGCGAGCATTTCCGTGAGCAATTCAGCGAGTACAGCTACACGCTGGACACCGTCCGCACCTTGCTGGAGAAGTACGGCTTTGCCGTAGCAAGGGTCGCTGACGGCGAGGATTTCGGCCCTGTGCGCGCCGACAGCCCGCGCTGGATCATTACGGCTGTCAAGCAATACACACAAGAGGATGAAAGCAATGGAACAGAATCATAACATGCTGCGCGGCATTTCCGAGAACGGCGGCATTGTATTTTACGGCGTGGACTCTACCGAGATCGTCCGCGATATGGAGCGTCTGCACAAGACGAGCGCTGTCACCACGGCGGCGCTGGGCCGCCTGCTGACGGCTGCCTCAATGATGGGCATCATGCTGAAAAACACGCAGGACTCGGTGACGCTGCAGATCAAGGGCGGCGGCCCGGCGGGCCGTCTGCTGGCGGTTTCTGACGGTACAGGCAATGTCAAGGGCTATGTGGAGCATCCGGTCGTAGAGCTGCCCCCGCGGGCGGACGGCCATCTGGATGTAGGCACTGCTGTCGGCAAGGACGGCACCCTTGATGTTATCCGCGACCTCGGTATGCGCGAGCCTTATATCGGGCAGGTACCGCTGACCTCCGGCGAGATTGCCGAGGATGTAACCACTTACTTTGCCATCAGCGAGCAGATCCCCACGGTCTGCGCTCTTGGTGTGCTGGTGGATAAAGACCTGAGCGTCCGCTGCGCAGGCGGTTTTGTCGTGCAGCTGCTGCCCGGTGCCACCGAGGAGGAGATCGAGCATCTTGAAAAGAACATCAAGGCCATGCCCAGCGTGACGACGATGCTGGAGCAGGGCATGAGCGTGCGCGATATACTGGAGCTGGCGCTGCAGGGCTTTCAGCCGGATATTCTGGACAGCTACCATGTGACCTATAAGTGCGACTGCAGTCTCGAGCGCGTTGAAAAAATGATCCGCAGCCTTGGCAAAAAAGAGGTCGAAAAAATGCGCGATGAGGACCCCATCGCGGAGGTGAACTGCCAGTTCTGCAACAAAAATTACAGGGTCGATCTGAATGATCTGCTGAAAAACTGGCCGGACATCGTTGAAAACGAGGGTGCCAAAAAAGTTTGAAAAAACTTGTAAAAAACGCTTGACTTTTCTGCTCATATAGTCTATAATAACACCTGTCGCCCGGAGAGAGCGACTGAGCAAAAACCTCTCCAACATGCGGCCGTAGCTCATCTGGTAGAGCGCCACCTTGCCAAGGTGGAGGTAGCGAGTTCGAGCCTCGTCGGCCGCTCCATTAGGGGGAAGTTTAGCTCAGCTGGGAGAGCATCTGCCTTACAAGCAGAGGGTCAGCGG
>ERZ1673752.4598-NODE-4598-length-11281-cov-12.302334_pt1 | contig 11281 bp, 5 predicted proteins | sample MGYA00580195_ERZ1673752 | MGnify/ENA primary metagenome ERZ1673752 (study PRJEB41218, sample SAMN15661744) | gut metagenome | host: Homo sapiens | place: Canada: London | collected 2015-08-20/2019-03-30 | study: EMG produced TPA metagenomics assembly of...
AAGAATTCTTTGGTACTTCGCAGCTGTCCCAGTTCATGGATCAAAACAACCCGCTTTCGGGGCTAACCCACAAGCGGCGTCTGTCCGCGCTAGGGCCTGGCGGCCTGTCTCGTGATCGCGCGGGCATGGAAGTTCGTGACGTGCACCCGTCCCACTATGGCCGGATGTGTCCGATTGAATCTCCGGAAGGTCCGAACATTGGTCTGATCGGCTCGCTGGCAACCTACGCCCGGTTAAACTCCTTCGGGTTTATTGAAACCCCCTATCGGGTAGTTAAAGACGGGAAAGTCACCGACGAGGTTCACTACCTAAGCGCCGATGAAGAGGCCGGCTACAATATCGCCCAGGCTTCCGCTCCGTTAAATGATGACGGTTCTTTTGCTGAAGAGTTGGTTCTGTGCCGGATTGCTGGGGAAGACCCTCAGGAAATGCACCGCGACGAAGTGGACTTCATGGACGTTTCGGCGCGGCAAATGACTTCAGTCGCCGCCGCCCTGATTCCGTTCCTAGAACACGATGACGCTAACCGCGCCCTCATGGGTGCCAACATGCAGCGCCAAGCAGTTCCGCTGCTGACCACCGAAGCTCCACTAGTGGGTACCGGTATGGAACGGCGTACCGCAATGGATGCCGGCGAAGCCATCGTTAGTGACCATGCCGGGGTAGTTGTGGAAGCCGATGCGGCGCATGTACAGCTCATGTGCGATGACGGTTCCTACTTCACCTATAACCTAGACAAATTCCACCGCTCCAACCCCGGTAACTGCTACAACCAGCATGTACGGGTGGCTGCCGGTGACCGGGTAGAGATCGGGGATCTGATCGCTGACGGCCCGGCAACCGATCATGGTGAACTGGCCTTAGGTAAGAACCTGCTGGTTGCCTACATGTCTTGGGAAGGTCTGAACTACGAGGACGCGATTATTCTGTCCCGCCGGGTAGTCCAAGATGACGTGCTCACTTCGATCCATATCGAAGAGCACGAAATTGATGCCCGTGAAACCAAGCTGGGTCTAGAAGAAATCACTCGCGATATTCCTAATATTTCCGAGGACGCCCTATCTGACCTGGACGAACGCGGTATTATCCGTATCGGCGCCGAGGTACAGGCTGGCGATATTTTGGTCGGGAAAGTAACCCCGAAGGGTGAAACCGAGCTGACCAGTGAGGAGCGCCTGCTGCGCGCCATCTTCGGTGAGAAAGCCCGCGAAGTTCGCGACACTTCACTGCGCGTGCCGCACGGCGAAACCGGGATTGTGATCGGGGTTCGCGAGTTTAACGATGAAGACGACGAACTACCTCCCGGGGTAAAACACATGGTGCGCGTCTATGTCGCGCAGCGCCGTAAGATCACCATTGGCGATAAGATGGCTGGTCGTCACGGTAACAAGGGTGTGGTTTCCAAGATTCTGCCGATCGAAGATATGCCTTTCCTAGAGGACGGCACCCCGGTTGACATTATTTTGAACCCCATGGGCGTGCCTGGCCGTATGAACATCGGGCAGGTTCTGGAGTTCCACTTGGGCTGGATCGCTCACCAGGGTTGGGATACTTCCCTGCTGGCAGAAGAAGGCGCCAAGTGGATTGAGAAACTCCCCAAGGAGGGGCTATCGGCTCCTGCCGGTCAAAAGGTTGCCACCCCGGTATTCGACGGTGTGGAAGAAGACGTGCTGACCGGTCTGCTCAGTTGCACCCGCCCGAACGCGGATGGGGATCGCCTCATCAATGCGGACGGCAAAGCACAACTATTTGATGGGCGCAGCGGTGAACCGTTCCCCTACCCGATTTCAGTAGGCTACAAGTACATGCTGAAGCTACACCACCTGGTAGATGACAAGATTCACGCTCGTTCCACCGGTCCTTACTCGATGATTACGCAGCAGCCGCTGGGCGGTAAAGCCCAGTTCGGTGGCCAGCGTTTCGGGGAGATGGAAGTGTGGGCGATGGAGGCCTATGGCGCCGCCTATTCGCTACAGGAACTGCTCACTGTGAAATCGGATGATATTACCGGCCGCGTGAAGGTCTATGAGGCGATTGTTAAGGGCGAGGATATTCCGCAGCCTGGTATTCCGGAATCCTTCCGCGTCCTCATACAAGAAATGCGCTCCCTCTGCCTGAATGTGGAGGCCTTAGACGCCGAAGACAATGTGGTGTCCCTGGCTGAAGACGATGACGGTGCTGAGCGCGCCAGCGAAGAGTTGGGGATCAATATTGGCTCGCGGCCAAACCCCAATGTTTCTTTGGAAGAAATCTAGGCAGCAGGGAAGAGAAGGTAAGAGTCGATTATGGATGCAAATAAATTCGATCAACTACATATCGGCATGGCGACCGCCGAGGGCGTGGCTGAATGGTCATTCGGGGAAGTCAAGAAGCCGGAAACTATTAACTACCGCACCCTGAAGCCCGAAAAGGATGGCCTGTTCTGTGAACGCATATTCGGTCCCACCCGGGATTGGGAATGTGCTTGCGGTAAATACAAGCGAGTGCGTTATAAGGGCATCGTTTGTGAACGCTGTGGGGTAGAGGTTACTCGCTCTAAGGTGCGCCGCGAACGCATGGGTCATATTGAGTTGGCCGCCCCGGTTACCCATATTTGGTATTTCAAGGGTGTGCCCTCTCGTCTGGGTTACCTCCTGGATCTCGCGCCCAAAGACCTAGAAAAGGTCATTTATTTCGCGGCCTATATGATTACTGAGGTCGACGAGGACGCCCGTCACCAGGATCTGCCAAATCTGGAAAATGAGCTCAGCCTGGAAAAACAGCGTTTGTCTGAACGCTTCGAGGCACAAATTGTGGCTCGCCAGGAAAAACTGGAAAAAGATCTGGCGGCCTTAGAAGCTAAAGATGCTAAGAACGCCGAAAAGGAAAAGATCCGCAAAGCCGCCGATAAAGAGGTCACTCAAATGCGGCGCAAGCTGGATCGCGAGCTGACGCGTCGGGACGAGGTATTCACCCGCTTCAAAGAACTGCAGGTAGGCGACCTGGAGGGTGATGAGCGGCTTTACCGCGACTTGGAGATGCGCTATGGCATTTACTTTAAGGGTGATAAGGGCGCGCAAGCAGTCCAAAAGCGCTTGCAGGACTTTGATCTAAAAGCAGAGGCCGAAAAGCTGAAAGAGGAAGTGGAAACCGGTACCGGTCAGCGCAAGACTCGTGCTTTGAAACGGCTGAAAGTGGTTTCTGCTTTCTTGCAGACCGGGAATAAACCGGATTCGATGGTGCTAGATCGCATCCCGGTGATTCCTCCGGATCTGCGTCCGATGGTTCAGCTAGACGGAGGCCGGTTTGCGACCTCTGACCTGAACGATCTGTATCGCCGGGTGATTAACCGTAATAACCGTTTAAAGCGACTGCTAGATTTGGGTGCTCCCCAGATCATCGTGAATAACGAGAAGCGGATGCTGCAAGAATCGGTGGATGCCCTGTTCGATAATGGTCGCCGCGGACGTCCAGTGACTGGCCCGGGTAACCGTGCGCTGAAGTCACTGTCCGATATGCTCAAGGGTAAACAGGGACGTTTCCGTCAGAACCTACTGGGGAAGCGGGTTGACTATTCTGGCCGGTCTGTGATCGTGGTAGGTCCGCAGCTCAGGCTGCACCAGTGCGGTCTGCCTAAGCAGATGGCTTTGGAGCTGTTCAAGCCGTTCGTAATGAAACGGTTGGTGGAACGCCAGGAAGCCCAGAACGTTAAGGCTGCAAAGCGGATGGTGGAACGCCAGCGTCCGCAGGTGTGGGACGTCCTCGATGAGGTCATCACCGAACATCCAGTGTTGCTGAACCGGGCACCTACTTTGCACCGCCTAGGTATTCAGGCTTTCGAGCCGATCTTGATTGAGGGTAAAGCTATCCAGTTGCACCCGCTAGCTTGTGGCGCGTTCAACGCGGACTTCGATGGTGACCAGATGGCTGTTCACCTGCCGCTGGGTGCGGAAGCTCAAGCGGAGGCCCGGATTTTGATGCTGTCTTCGAATAACATTTTGAAGCCGGCTGATGGCCGCCCGGTTACTATGCCCTCCCAGGATATGGTGATTGGGATTTACCACTTGACTTCGGATCCGGATCCGGCGCTACCGGTTCCAACCGACGAGGACGGAAACCCGATTACCCCCAAGTTCTCTTCTCTGGGTGAAGCCATTATGGCTTATGACCAGAACCGTCTGGATATTAACGCTAAGGCGCTGATCCGTTTTGAGCCGGGCACAGTCCCGCCGAAGGATTGGCAGGCTCCGGAGGGCTTCGAAGAGGGCGATCCGGTAGAGTTTGAAACTTCTATTGGGCGTTGCTTCTTCAATGAGGCGCTGCCGGTTTCTTACCCGTTCGTAAACGAGCAGGTTGACAAGAAGGGGCTGTCCCGGATTGTTAATACCTTGGCGGAACGTTACGACAAAGGTAATGTGGCGGCCTCTTTGGATGCTTTGAAAGAGACCGGTTTCCACTGGGCAACCTGGTCGGGTACTACTATCGGTTTCGCTGACGTGGTAGAACCCCCGGTCAAGGCGAAGATTCTAGCCGAGTATGATGAAAAAGCTACCCAGGTACAAGAGGACGCCGATCTCGGTTTGATTACCGCCCAGGATCGCTACAACGAACTAGTGGATTTGTGGACTGAATGTACGGCCAAAGTTGCCCAGGCAATGCGGGAAAACTTCCCGGCTCGTAACCAGGTGAACCGGATGGTTTCTTCTGGTGCTCGTGGTAACTGGGATCAGATCCGGCAGATTTCCGGTATGCGTGGCCTAGTGGCTGACCCGAAGCAGAAGCTGATTGAGCAGCCGATTAAATCGAATTACCGTTCCGGTCTGTCGGTGCTCGAATACTTCATCGCGACTCACGGTGCCCGTAAAGGTTTGGCCGATACCGCGTTGCGTACTGCCGACTCGGGTTATTTGACTCGTCGTCTGGTGGACGTTTCGCAGGACGTTATTGTGCGCGAACAGGATTGCGGTACTCGCCGCGGCCTAGTGCTGCCGATTGGTAGCGCCGGTGAAGATGGCCAGGTTTACAAGCTGGATATCGTAGAGACCACTGCCTATGGTCGTACCTTGTCTAAGGATGTTACCGATAAGGACGGCAACTTGGTGTTTGCTAAAGGCACCGACGTGGGCGATGCCGAGATTGACGTTTTGATCGAGGCGGGAATCACCGAGATTCCGGTGCGTTCCGTATTGACCTGCGAATCTGAGGCCGGTACTTGTGCGTCTTGCTATGGGCGTTCTCTGGCAACCGGTAAACGGGTTGATATTGGCGAGGCCGTGGGGATTATTGCTGCCCAGTCGATTGGGGAGCCCGGTACCCAGCTGACGATGCGTACCTTCCACACCGGTGGTGCAGCGGGCGCTGCTGATATTACCCAGGGTTTGCCGCGTGTACAGGAGCTATTCGAGGCTCGTACCCCCAAGGGTGAAGCTTTGATTACCGAGGCCGCTGGCCGCGTCAAAGTAGTTGACGAACCGGGTGAACCTCGCCATTTGATAGTGGTGCGTGATGATGGTCAAGATGATCTGATTATTGACGCTCCGCGCCGGATGAAGCTGATTATCTCTGACGGTGACCATGTAGAGGTAGGCGAGCAGCTGACTGAGGGTCGTCTAGATCCGAAGAAGGTACTGCGCATCTTGGGCGTTAACTCCACCCAAAAACAGCTGGTAACCGAGGTGCAAGAGGTTTACCGTTCGCAGGGCGTAGATATTCACTCCAAGCACATTGAAGTGATCGTGCGCCAGATGTTGCGGCGGGTAACCGTACTGAAGTCGGGAGATACTGACCTGTTGCCGGGTACTTTGGTGGATTCGATTCGCTTCCGCTCGATTAACCGCAAGGTAGTTTCCGAGGGCGGAGAGCCGGCTGCGGCGCGTCCGGAACTGATGGGGATTACCAAGGCTTCGCTAGCTACCGATTCTTGGTTGTCGGCAGCTTCCTTCCAGGAAACTACGAAAGTGTTAACTGATGCCGCGATGGCGGCGAAGAAGGATCCGCTGGTAGGCCTGAAGGAGAACGTGATTATCGGTAAGCTGATTCCGGCTGGTACCGGTCTGTCGATGTTCCGCGATGCCAGTGTGGAGCCTACTGAGGAAGCGATGGCTAAGATGGGTTGGTCTGCTGATGACTTTAAGATTCCCGATATTGATGACGACTTCTTGGCGGGTATTAATTTCGAAGACTCTTTTGGTCTGAATCTCTAATCTAAATAGTTGAGTTCCTTGCGGGGGCTTGCCTAGCAAATTGAGCTAGGCAAGCCCCCGCAGCTTTTAACGCGCCGCTTTTGGATTCGGAGCTCAGTTAGCCGCCAGATATGTCAAAGTTCTCAATAAAAACTTAATTATCACTTTGTTTTAATGTTCCTGGTTGGTACGATTTCACTATGGGTATGAGTCAAAAAAAGAATATTTTGGTGTCCACTCTTTCGATGGCCAGCCTGGCGTTAGCGGGGCTGTTCGCGGTTGCGGGGAGCCAGAACGTACAGGCAGCAGAGCGCACTCCTACGGTTCGTGAATGCCGGGTAATGCATAATCAGGTAGCAAAAGGACAGCCGATCACCAATCTAGATACCTTTTTAATTGGTGCTACCAGCGCCGATTCTTATACTTTGTCGCTGTATTTGGGGAATACTAAGTTCCGTCCAGCGATTGACGCCGCCACGAAGATGTGGACCGAACGTAGCGGCGGGAAAATCAAGTTTAAATACGTGGACTCGATGGCTGATCGCCCAGTGCAGGTAATTGATTCTCCCTACGCTGAAGGCAAAGCGCTTGGCACCGCCTATGCTGCGCAGAGGCTTCTGTATCTGCGTCTAGATCGCAGCGGTTGGCTTACCCAGGTTTCTACGGTTGCCCATGAGCTGGGGCATCTTTTGGGGGTAGACCATACTTGTAAGGGTGATTTAATGGCCGCCGGAATGGCGGGAGTTAAAGACTTCAACAACCCGATTAGTGACGCTGACGTGGCCTTGGCATTGCAGGGTTTGGAGAAGCATCTAGGATACCCGGCGGGGTCTGAACCGGCTGAACCGACCCCGGATCCCACTACGGAGGCGCCTCAGCCCACCGAGGATCCGACAACTCCGGCTCCCGAGCCGACCGCAGATCCAGATCCTAGTGAAACTGTTCAGCCTAGCCAGGATCCGGCTACGGCTGCTCCTGAGCCTAGCCAAAGCGAAGATCCCACCACCGAACCAACGACTGAACCGACTCAGCCGGAGGTTCCCAGTGAAACCGCGCAGCCAACCCCAGATCCGACCACTGGGGAACCCCAGCTAACTGAGGATCCGACTCCTCCGGCTCCCGAGCCCACCACAGATCCTGAGCCGAGCGTAGAACCTACCACCCCGGAACCTACCTTTACGGAGGCTCCGCTTCCGGATGAGCCCCCTACTGCGGTACCAGAGCCGACTGTCCAGCCGGATGAACAAGCCGATGACTCCGATAGCTTCGTAGTGAAAGTTCGGGTGTTCTTCGTGCGAGTATTCTCTTGGATCGGCGGATTCTTCCGCTCAATCTTCTCCTAGAGTTCTAGATATTAGTTGAGCCCGCCGGATTTCCGGCGGGCTCAACTTGTGTCATTAGCTAGCGTCTAAACTTCCTATCGCTAGTTTGTGCTCCCAGTTCGGCTTCAATCTCGTGGGTGCCATCTTGGCGTAGCACCGTGAGTTTTACTTTGTCTCCCGGGTTGTACCAGCGCACATAGCCAGTCAGCGCCACTCCTGATCCCACCTGGTAGTCATCAATCTTGGTGATCAAATCGCCTTCTTTCAGACCCGCCCGATCGGCGCCCGAGCCACGAACTACCGTGGAAACCCGCGCACCCATTCGGGACTCGCCCCCGATCTTGGCGACCGCGGTATCAATGGTGACTCCCAACATGGCGTGAGTTACTTTTCCGGAAGTAATGATCTGGTCGGCAACGTTACGTACTAGATTTACTGGGATAGCGAAACCGATCCCAATCGAGCCCGCCTGACCGCCATTGGAGGATCCTAGGGAGGCAATTGAGGAGGTAATCCCAATAACCTTCCCGGAGGCATCAAAAAGGGGGCCGCCAGAGTTACCGGGGTTGATTGCGGCATCGACTTGGATAGCGTTAGTAACTACTTGCTGGCCAGCACCGGAACGGTCATTCAGGCCGGGAATCTGCACTCCCGAACCTTCGGATGATTGGGTGACGACTACCGGACGGTCGAGGGCAGAAATAATTCCGGTAGTTACGGTATTTTCTAGTCCTAGCGGAGAGCCGATGGCCGCTACCGGCTGGGCTACCCGCAAACCGGTAGAACTACCTAGTGCTGCCATCTGTAAATCCTTGGGAGGACTCACGAACTCTAGTACCGCCAGATCGGTAGAAGCATCGGATCCTAAAACTTTGGCGTCATAGATTTTCCCGTTAAATAGCTCGATCTGGACTTTTGCATTGCCCGAAATCGCGGAGGCTACTACGTGGTAGTTGGTAATCACATGTCCGGCCTCATCAAAAATCACCCCGGATCCGGTCTCTCCCGAATTACCGGAAGCTACCTGGATAGCCACCACTGAGGGCTGAACCGCTTTGGCGACTGTCTCCCAGTTCGTGTTCTTAGCGCTGGCCTGGACTACCGGAGCCTCGGTTGCCACTTTCACCGGAGATTTCCCCAGAGAGGTAGTACCCGAACCCCAATCGGAAGGTAGTAACCATACGCACAAGGCAGCTGCGAGCGCAATGGCGATAGTTGCCAGCCAGCCAGGGCCGCGCTTAGTTTTTTGTTTGCGTTTAGCAGGCATGGGGGATGGTTCCCAAGCAGGCTGTTCCGGGGGTAAAAATGATCCCTGAGAAGAGGGGGAGTAGTGGAAATCGGCAGTATCTGCCGCCTGCTGCGCGCCAAAGCCATTAGCGAAGGAACTTGTGGTTTGCGAGGGGGATGACTGGTTAATCCCGAAGCTGTAAGGGGAGGAGTATTCCTCAGAAGAAGTCTGTCCAGTGGGGAAAGCCGGATCTGTTTGGGAACTGATCTCACTGTACGAGGAGGTCGCCTCGCCGCTAATCGCCGGGTTGCCAGGTTGAATATCGGTGATCCTGCCGGTTAATTCGGGACGCGCTTCCTCGGGCTCACTGGCATCAAAGTTGCCGGTGTTCCCGGGGCTTAGCGGCGGAAAACTGTCGCCGCTCGGTTCTGGGATTTCGCCGGGCCAGCCGGCGCTTTGCCAATCGTCCATTTCCCAGTCGTCAATCGGATTACTACCGTTTTGGGGTTGGGTCGAATCATTGCTATTAGTCATGAATCTCGATCTCCTCTTATCTATTGTGTCCCCATATTGACACCAGCAACTGTTTTCACTCTGGATGTTTTCTGGGTGTTTTCTGGATACCTAGCTATGTCCTATTTAGGTGCAGCAAGTTAAGTATTGGCTGCTACCTGCGGTTTTAGTGGGGGCGCCGTTTCTTGCGGTTTTGCCGGCTGGGGCGAGTATTTTTCGGTTTTTCCTCGCCCGTAGCGATCTGGTTTTGGTCTTTCGGATTCTCGCGGGGATTCTCGAACTTATCATCTTGCAGCTGCTTGCGGTACCAGGCCGGTGCCAAACGAGTACCGCGGGAAGGTGCAAATCCTAGCTGCCGATAGTAGGCGCGCAGCCAAGCGGGCCGCAGCCCCTCCGGATAATACAGGTTGGTTAATCCCCAAATAATCCCCACCAGTCCGATAAATGCGCTGACTAGACAGATTGTCAGTAGCAGGTAGTTGACAGGTTTCGGCGTGGCGTTTGCGGGCAGGGTCGCTCCGATCGCCAAAAAGAACAAACCCAGAGCCGGCAGGAACACTAATACCCACCGTTCATCCATAATCAGGATGCCGGAGCGAGAAACATCTTTCTTTTTCTTCGGTATCCAAAAACGCGCCCTCGCACTGCCGTGACGTATCCAGGCAGAACCGGCTAACAGTAGCACTCCCATAAGTAAGGCAATGATGTGATTCATGAAACTAGCCTAACCCGTTTGCCAGCTACGCAAAGATTGCGCCCGAAATCTGCCCCATGTCTTTGCGTAAACAAAAACACGCAGATCTTACCCGCGGCTCTATCCGGTTTTACAGATATTGGCTGGCTAGCTGCACCGTGTGGGGACCGTAAGATCCTCCGAACAGGTTAGCGTGTACCGCCAGCATATGGATTTGATGCAAACCGATACGTTCTTGCCACCCGGACGCCAGCGGTGAGACCTGGTTGTAGCCCTGGTAGATCTCTTCCAGATAGGGCTGGCCGAATACTCCCAGCGCCGCTAAATCAGTCTCCGCATGCCCGCCGGAAGGAGCCGGGTCGATAAGCACTCCCACCACCTCAGGAAGGGGCTGATCTAACTTATCGCCCAGTCCCGCACTAGCAGGAAAATGCTTTAAAGCTCTCGAGGGCGCCCACATTACGTTCCCGGTCCACAGGTCACCGTGAATCCGAGCGGCCTTGGTTTTTACTAGCTCCGGTTCGGGAACGTCGAAGATTCCATCCCGCAAACGCTCGGCCAACCGCTCTAAAACTGTCGCTCCGGCCGAATCGATCGAACCATTATCGAGGGCAGGCGGCAGGTTAGGCATGATCCTATGATCAGCGAAAAACTCACCCCAGTTTTGCCCGGCGTCCTCATAAATTAATTCTAGGCGGGAGCGACCCATGTAGCCGGGGCCGGAATAACCTAGCGGAGGCTGACCAAACCAATCAGCTCCCCCCGCATGGGTAATCGCCAGTGCCGCCCCGAAAGCCCGCGCCGCTTCGCTGGTGATAGCGGTAGAGGGGATTAGTTCGGTGTCTAAAAACCCGTGTCCGGAAGCCGCAACTCGTACTACGTGCGCCCCGCCTTTATCCATTGGCTCCGCCAGCCACTTTAGCCCTAGTTCTTCAAGCTCCAGAGCTTCGGGATGGCGATTATCAACCTTGTGGTAAACCTGCTCACTCATACCCCCCATTGTGCCAGCTGGCTACCATTGTGGGCTAGCTCGCCAGATTTGGCGAGAAATACGCCTGGCAGTCTAGGCTTAAAGTATGACTCCAGAAGAACTAAGTGCCCTAATCCGCCAGATTCTTGTTACGCAGGCAACCGAAATCGGTTTAGACCCGGATGTTATCCCGGAAACCGTGAAAGTTGAGCGTCCGCGTTCACGCGATAATGGCGATTGGTCAACTAACGTGGCTATGCAGCTGGCAAAGAAAGCAGGTATGGCTCCGCGCGACCTTGCCACCAAGATTACCGACCAGCTTGACCAGGTTACAGGCGTCTCGAAAACCGAGGTGGCCGGGCCGGGATTCGTAAATATCTGGCTGGGAGCCGC
>ERZ1673752.4599-NODE-4599-length-11281-cov-10.155621_pt1 | contig 11281 bp, 17 predicted proteins | sample MGYA00580195_ERZ1673752 | MGnify/ENA primary metagenome ERZ1673752 (study PRJEB41218, sample SAMN15661744) | gut metagenome | host: Homo sapiens | place: Canada: London | collected 2015-08-20/2019-03-30 | study: EMG produced TPA metagenomics assembly of...
TGACATTTTCAATGTCGCTCAGCCAGTCGCCAATCTGCTTTGTTTCGAATTCACTTAGCATGGCATTATCTCCTTCTTGAATAGCTTACCTGATTTCCCATTATGGTTTCTGCTGAGCCTCTGATCACATCGCCAATCCCGGCCGCGATCTGAGCGCCGACGCTTCTCAGATTTTCTTCTGCATATCCTTCCACTGCCTGGATAGCTTCCTCCGGCCAGCGTACAAAGAGCGCGGTACCGCCGGCAGCAGTGATCTTCCGGATCGTTTCCTCCTGGAGCTTTGACGGTACGCCAACCACCGGACGTTTTACCTCAAATCCGAAATAGTGACCGCAATAGATCATCATGATATCCGGGATTCCAGCTTGGCTGTACATGCTCTGGCTGATCTTTACCACGTAGGCTTTTGGATATTTTGCCTTCAGGGCTTTCTTGATCTTATCCTGATAGTACGGTTCCTTTTTGATTTCTTTTCTTAAGATGGCCAGTGCCTCTTTTTTAGTCCGGAGGCCTCTTGCCTCCATGAAAGATTTTATAAATGAACTCTCGTCGAAGTTTGGCTCGTATCTCTCTAGCATGTTTCTTATCCTCCTGCTTTCGCTTCCATTCATTCAGGAATTCAATCTGTTCCTGATCATCTTTTTCGGTGTTCATGGACATCACCTCAACATTCCATGAATACATCCTGGCTGGCCGGAGCTGCTGCCGGTTCCGCTGCTTCCTTAAATATCTGTTTAATTCCATCCGCATCCTCCATGAAGTGACTCGCTTCCTGGTCTGCGTTATGAAGAAGAAGAACCAGAGGGTAGAGTTCGCAGCTGGCATTGAACGCCTGGATCTGGTTATAGCTGCAGTCTCCCATTCCCATATGCCATCTGATTGCATAGCGTTCTTCCATAGACAGCTTCATGAATTCCTCTGTCATCATGACGGACTTTTCTCCATGGCCGTATGGATTCTTATCTTCCACTGCATATGCTGGCACCACCTGCCAGTCAAACCGGCCGCCGGCGTCTCTCTTGGATCCTTTGTCGCTATACACTTTTTTGTTCCGATATTCGACTGTATAGAAGTTGGTTTTGCAGATATCATGGAGCAGAGCTGTCACGACCAGAGTTCCCTGGCCGAATGAAGCGACACTCTTTCCTGCTACCATGTAGTGATATTCTCCGTCCTCCTGCAGCTGAAGTCTTCCGATCAGCGCATCGTATACGTCCAGGCTGTGCTGCAGGAGCCCGCCTTCGCAGGACAGGTGAAACCTTGTACTTGCCGGAGCTGTGTAAAAATCACTTTTTCTGATATAGTTCATTAAACGGTCGAACCCTGGCCGATCTGCTACGGCCCGCATCAATTCTTCAAATCTTTCTTTGTTTTCCATGTCATTTCCTCCCTTAAATATATTCTTCAATCAACCATCGAAGTATTTCTACCAGGTCTTCTTTTCTCACGCTCCTGGGTATATTATCCAGCTCCACGATGTCCTGAATAGCTGTCAGCTTATCTTCCACTTCGATTTCCTCGTTATGTATATCCCTGGCTATTTCAATAGCTTTCTTCGTCATCATCGACGCTTTCCTCCCTGCCTGTTTTCTGAACGGGTGACTTTTCAGCTCGTTTTCTCTCTTTGGCTTCGATCTTTCTTTTTAACATCGACTCTTTTCTGATCAGGATTCTTTCTTCAGTTTTATGTCTGTCTTTCACGCAGTCTGTGATCATTGATACGATCAGTGCTATTGTTACTGCGATGATTATAGTTGTAATTGTGTCCTGTGGCATTTTGCTTCTTCCTCCTGTTCTTTTACCATTTCCATTGTTGGCGGCAGCATGGCCGTAAACTCCCATGTGCCATTCTTTTCTTTTATCCATATCTGACAGCTTTCGTCCCAGTGATATTCCGGAAGCAATTCGCACCGGATCACATTATCCGGGCCCTTCCTGCATTTCGACACCCAATACGGAGCGTACGCCTGGTACCAAGCCGGAAGATGCAGCCTTTCAACCGCTATGTCCAGCATCTTTTCCGGATTGTACTCCTGGAATATTGCCTTGCGGAGTTCTTTTCCTACTCCGGCTTTTCCTTCTGAATCAATAATCTGATTTATCCGGTCTGCAAGCTCTTTTCTTTCTACCGTATCGCAGGTCATGGTCAGCATTCCATTGCTGATTACCTCTCTTAAGATTTCCGCAGCCATTTCATACAAATCTGAAACAAGTTTGTTGTATCCCTTTGCATATTTTGTCTTCAGCTCCTGCAATGGTACGTTTTCCCTGTTTTTACGGTATATTCGGAGCTTTTCAGTGAATTCTTGCCATGTACATTTCATTTTTGTTACTCCTTTTGATTTTAAAAAGGAGTAACACGGAAACCCTTGATTTTACTAGGGTTCCGGGCATTGTTACTCCTGTTACTCCTTTTTTTAAATACACAATGATTTTTTTAAGAATTTGTACAGTGCGTACCGTTTTCGTGTACAAATGGTACAAATTTCCATAAAAACACTATATATCTCTATTTTAGGAGTAACAGGAGTAACATACCCTCTAAAGCCGCATAAATACTGGCTTTTTTTGTTACTCCTTTTGTTACTCCAATGTTACCCCTTTTAAAAAGGAGTAACATTTCGGAGCTAATTGAATGGGAGATCGTAGTTCTCATCAACCGGAACAAACCCATCTTTTCCGATCAGGCTTTCTTGTTTGTACTGCTGCTTTTTCTCTGCTGGCTTTGTTTCATCTTCTTCGTCATCAATGTCGATTGCTTCTTCTTTTTCAGAGAGCTTTCCGACGAAGAACTCCACAAACTTACAGAGACGGTTGTCGAATCGCTTCACCACCTGATAGGTCTTTCCTTTGTGGTCAGAGCGTTCCTGGGATGTGATCAGTCCGTTATCGGCCATATATTTTAGCGTCTTCCTGGCGCTGTATCCTGCTTTCGTGAGTGCCTGATTCAGAGCTGATGGGAAAATGTAGGCAGTGTTTCCTGACTCCGAAAATGTCCCAAGGCAGGTTCCGATGGCTTTCTCTCCGAAATAGAGCCGGTTCTGCAGAACCCAATCCACAACAAACTGGACTGCATTCTCATTTACATCTCCGACGTCTGCATTCATCTGCTCCTGAAGAATAGACGCGGCCATCTTCTTTGCTCGCTCCCATGAAGAATCTAAAATGTTCAGGTTATCCACATTCATTTCATTCCCGGAAAAGTTACCCACATTGTTTTCCACTGTTTGTGCAAAAAACCAGGTATCTATCATGGCATCTGCCAGAGCTACCGCGCTGACTCCTGCCACATGGCTTCCGGATTTTCCGTTTGCAATTCCTGAAACGTATTTCACCATTTCTTCATATTTCTCGCAGATAGATCTTTCTGAGATACCGATCACATGCTCGATGAATTCCGGGCCAGCCCATCCGCAGTTCGACCCTGCGTCCTGGTGCATCTTACTGGCTGCTTTTTCGTCATTAAATGGCCCGCCGTAGATTTCCAGCACACGGGTACTAACGCCGGTCTGTGAGGTTTCCGTGGACAGTGGTTCTTCTCCTGTGGCCAGGGCGACTGTTCGCCATTGGTGTGTTGCCTGAAGGCCTCCGCCCTTGCTTCCTCTTATCTTTCCGGTACCGGATGCGATCATGTAGATGGTCTTCTCCAGGCCTTCCTGATTCTTTCCAGCCAGCTGCCTCTCATCGATTCCCAGCGGAAGATCACAGAAGAAGCTGGCGGTACGTTCCAGGCCGACCTGTGTTGCATTGAAATTGACCATCAATCGTTCCGGATCGCCCCAGGCCGACAGTGCTGCTTTAAGCGCTGCAGTCTTTCCACCTTTGGAGCCTCCCCAGTTGTATACGAAGAATATTCTCTGCTTCAGGATCCGCAGGAGCGGAGCTGCGAAGCTGGCCGCCAGGATGAATCTGAACTTGTCCCTGTCCCGGTGGGGTTTCATGGTTTCCACCCACTTTTCCATCTCTCCGACCTGGCAATAGGCCATGGCTGTTCCCTTCTGGCTTGGATCAATGTCCAGCACGATTCCCTGTTCCCTTCCTGGAATGAACCGTTTTCCTGGTTGCCATCCGAATGTTGACGTCGCATCCGCTTTCTGAATGATATCGATGTTCTCCGCTTCCAGAGCTGCCAGGAACCGGACGACCTGCTTTGCATTTTCCGATGTGACGGTGCATCCAAGATCAGCCAGGACGGTGATACCTCTTGCTGTGAATATTGTTGATCGAGGGAAGATAGCCCTGTGCCAGGACCCATCTCTCTTGAAGGCGATCTCTATCTTTTCCTCTCCGGACTCAATACTCCGGAGACGCTGAGTTAATATGATCGGAGTCCTGCAGACCATCTTTGGAGTGTATTGCTTCTCATCTATGTGACTGATCCCTTTGTCTGAATATATCCAGCTCTCTGGCTGTCTTAAATTCACCGGGGCTCCCTGTATAGCTTCCGGGATTTCTTCCGGAGCATCCAGGTCTATCTTCTCTGCATTTTTGATCAGCTGCAGAATCTTCTTCTGCGCTTCCTCTTTTCCGAATTTGACATAAACGTCTGACGGGTCCTTGCATCCCTGGATTCTGCTGCAGGAAAAGCGGTATACTTCTCCGATGAATCCGCCTTCTCTTAATCCTGCCAGCATTTTCCGGAGGAACGTCTCGCCGCCCCGATCCGGTTCAACGTGCAGGTAAATCTTTAAGTCCTGCAGCATGGCCGCCTGGTGCGGTTTGAACATCGAAGCTCCTGGAACTCCCAGGCAGCTGATACCCATGTACCACATGGACTGCGAGTCTGACTCTCCTTCCACCATGGCTGCATACCCTACGCCGCGGATTTCCGGAAGTTTCCATTCCCCGTAGAGTCCGATTTTTCCGGACGACCCATATTTCCATCTGAAGTCCTTATGTGCAAATCTTTTTCTGTATGTAGATTCTTTTCGGTTTTCGTCCAGGTACGGGATTTTCATATATGAAGCCCCGGTCCGCCTGTCTTTTACCGTACTCAAAAAGCACTCACTGGCCAGCCATTCTTCTGGCAGCTTCTTTTCGAAGGCGTACTGCGTCAGACTGTAACTTTTTTTCTGCGCTTCCAGTTTCTTCTGTTCTCCGGTTTCGACGCCATACTTTTCCATGATCTTCGCATAGGCTTCCTTGGTATCGCATCCATTCAGCTCTGCATAGAAGTCCAGGAAGTTGCCGCCACGGTCTTCTGCGAAGCAGTGCCACTGGCCGGTCTTTAAATTCACCGAGAAGCTGTTGTTGCTGTCATCATGGAAAGGGCAGAGACCTATTAATTGATCACCAGTGATCTTTGCTTTCTTAATGACGCCGTATTCACTTCTGTAATCGACTATGCTGTCGAGGTCCGCCATTTCCGTGTTCATGTTGTCCTCCTACAAATCGAGGGGGTCAGGGGCCTGAGCCCCCCCCTGTTATTTATTAGTTAAAAGGTACGTCTTCTGTGATTGCTCCATCCACGTCCATGAATCCTTCTTTGTCTACCGGTGCGGAGCTGCTTCCTTGGTTGTAATCGTCTGAAGTGATCGCTACGTCTCTGTATTTTTCCTTCAGTTCTTTTCTCATGGCTGAGGTTGTTGGCCAGGCTTCCTTGGGAAGTGTGCCGGCCTTCTCGATGACCACCTTGCTGTATTTGATTCCGCCGCGGTTTACTGCAGTCTCCAGTTTCAGGCGAACCACCATCTTGCTATACGGGATCTTCTGAATTCCCATGATCTTGGCCAGCTGCTTATTTACATCTTTGATAGATGTCGGCGGAACGCTGAGGAGATAAACGCCCGGTTTCCCGGAAATGAGAAGGTACAGACGGCGGATATTCTTGCATGGTTTTCCGGATCCGTCGTCTGCGTACTGGTTCAGAGGGCAGTTTTCGCAAGTCTTAACTTCTCCGGTATCCAAATCGACGCCAGTCTTTCCGTCCATGCTGCTGCATTTCGGAATGTTCGGGGAACCGTCTTCTGCAGTAGCTCCGAATTCTCCCTCCCAGTAAGAGTTCATCCTGTGGGTAAAAATGATCACCGCTTCGATCTCTTTCTCGATATCCGGATCATCCGGATCATCTCCCTCAACCTCGTAAGCCTTGCCGCCTCCGGACGGGATTTTGATGTGCTTGCAGGAGATCCCCTTCACATCGTCCAGATCGTCCATCTCATCTTCCAGCTCTGCCAGGAGTTCCTCGTCCATGCCTTCCATGCCGGTTACGATCTGAAATGAATCAACAGTTGCCAGTGCTGTGCTTTTCTTTTCTGCTGCCATCATTCTTCATCCTCCACTTTCTTTAATTTGATACCCTCTACCACCTGGCACTCATTGACGGAGCTTAAGCGGTACTGGTTTAAGAATTTATGATCTACGGTGCTGGTTACCAGATACTGTCCTTTGGTTCCTTTGAATACGCAGAGGACGTTCTCTGTTTTCTCTGCTTTTTTGATACAGAGAAGAAGAAGGTCTCCTTCGTGAATCTCGTTTCCGTAGCTGTCGCTGAATTCCTGAATAACCTGCTGCTTTACGTTAATTCCCGCCATGGCTATTTCCTCCTGTGATTTCTTCTAATCTTGTCGCAAGTACGCCGATTGCCTGGTTGAGGACAATGTATTCGAGTTCTGTGTTTCCTTCGCACATCTCTTTTGTGACCAGAGCGACGCTACTTCCCATCGGGACTCCCATTCTCACCGGATTAAAACGGCCAGTGAAGAAGCTGCGGCAGGCAATTCCGCCTTTTTCCCCGTCCTCTGTGACCGCGCATCCGTATATCGCATCGCTTTCCACTTCTTCAACTCTTCCACCAGCACAGGTGATATTAATCTTTACGCTTTCTTTATTCATCTTCGTTATCCTCCTGCATCTCTTCGGCATCTTCCGGATCCTGATCTTCGGCTTCCTCAAACTCTCCATCCTGGTCTCCCAGGTACTCTTCCATCGGGGTGGTCTCGCTCTGCGCTACCTTGTACAGATCGTTCATGATTTTGTCCGCATTGGCTGCCAGTTTCACTGCCTCGAAGGCCGCCTCGATAGCTGAGTTCTTCAAGCTGCTGGCCGCGCTGATTGCCTCGCTGCTGCCTGCCGGAAGGATGCGGAGGAAGAGCTTCATGTCATCACTGACTTTCTTCATTGCGGAATCCAGGGCTACCTTGCCTTCTGCTGCGATTCCGTATCCTTCGTGGTTACTTTCTACGACCTTCTGATTCTGTGCAGCTATCTGGCGGCACGCAAACTCTACGGCCAGGCCTACGTTGTCTTTTAACTCTCTGTCGCAGGTCAGAGTTACATCGAGTTCCATCTGTTCGTATCCCATTTTACTTTCCTCCCTTTGCTTTCTTCAGTGCGCTGCTTGTCTGTTTTCTTCTTAAGATATCCGTCTGATCATACTGGCTGATTACTTCGGCCAGTTCTTCCGGAAGCTCACCGTTCTCTTCTACCAGGGCTTTCATGGCGCTCTGAAGGGAACGAGGATTAACTGTCTCTTTGATCAGATCAGCGAAGCCCTGCTCTCTTAAGACCTCGAAGAAGTCCAGGTCATTTGCAGCCAGATATTCCTCCGATCTCTTTGCATAATTACTCTTGATCTGAAGGCTGAACATATAATCACCGGCCGCGATCCGCGGGCAGTCATCATCGATCATCTGCTGCGCGATCTCCTGCTTCAGTGCTTCGATCTGTTCGTTGTTCTTTTTGGTTTCTTCTGCCAGGGATTCTTTTTTCTCAAGAAGTTCCTGGTAATTATTCACCATGTCAATAAGTGCCATTGCTCTTGTCCTCTCTTTCTTAATTTCTCTGTTTGCCGAGCTCATTTTGCCCGTCTGGCTCGTACTTCAGTTCTATGGATTTCACGTCCCCGGCGTCATCCGTATGGACTTTCATGTCTGTAAGGTTCATCTGTTCCACAACATCTTTCAGGGACTTCGTATATACGTCATTCAGTTTCATTTTCTCTCCCTCCTGTGAGTTCTATCTCTTGCGTGATAGCCAGCCGCCAGAATACCTTCTGCCATTCTGGTTCCTCCTTATGTTCTGATTTCCAGGGCCAGTGTCACATACTGCGAGTTGAGGCTGTCGAGGAGCTTCAGACACGTCTCCGCTCCGATCAGTTCCAACTCTTTGAGCAGGTAAATCTTCGCCCTCGCAGTTATGTACTTCTGGTTCAATTTCAGGAGCGCATCCTGGCTCTTGGTATTTATTTTTACTGAGTCCATTATCTTCTGGACAACTTCCTGAATGGTTTCTGCAGATATGTTCTTTCCTTCTTCCATGTCTTCCTGCGACCTCCCTTCTCATTGGATATCCATGCATCTTAAGCCAGTTATTGCCTTTCCCTTCCGGAGCTTCCCGGATCCTGCCGGCCGCCCGATGCGCGGTCAGTAATGCATCTAAGGCACCGTTTGCGGATATTCCGCTTTTTGCCATGGTACTAAACACATCAATTGCCGACCTAAACTGATCTGACAACCATTCGCCCATGAGGCTTGCGGCTTCTCTGAACTTTTCGCCCGCCTGCTGTAATTTGTCATTATTCAAAAGAAATCCCTCCAGTTATCCACGACCGTCTTGGCCATGTCTTCTTTTCGGCTCAGAGCCTTGCTAATCAGCTCATCGATGGTTCCTTCAATCTCCAAGTCTATGTATGTGCAGCAGTTTCTCTGGCCGATTCTGTGTATACGGGAGAGGCTCTGGCTATAGGTTGCATAGTTGAAGTTTTTACTGTAATAGACGCAGGTATCTGCAGCTGTCAGCGTGATTCCGGTACCGGCAGTGTCAATCTGTCCGATAAAGAGCACTGTGTTCGGGTCCTCTTGAAACTGCTTCACGATGCCGCCTCGGTCTTCCTTCTTAATGTCTCCGTAGATTGCCACCTGCTTCAGCTCCTTCGGCAGGACCTTGTCGGCCAGCTCCATGATTGCTTTTACCTCTGCGATAAACCTTGCGAAGATCACCAGCTTCTTTCCGGACCCGATCACATAGTCCTCGATGATATCGCCCAGGGCATCCAGCTTAGCTCTACTTACCAGCTGCGGCTTCTGCGCGTCATCCTGAACCAGGAACCCTCCGGCCAACTGCTGCAGGCGGAGCAGCCTTGTCAGGACTGTGGTCGCGGTAATGTGGCCGCCTCCGTCCAGCTCTGCGTAGCTGTCCTTTTTAATTCTCTCGTACAGGTTCTTTTCCTTCTGGTTGAACTGTATCTTCCTGGTCTCGAACGTCTGCTCCGGAAGGTCCAGAGCCTCGTCTTTGGTAACTCTGAAGGCGATGCTGTGTTCTTTCTTGATCAGGCCTTCCAGGTCCTTGTATCCGACGATCTTCTTGTTTCCATAGCCGCCCATGATCGCGTACCGGCCGCGGAACTTGAAGAAGTTATCACCGAATACAGTTTTATCCAGGAAGCGGTACTGTGACCAGATATCAATAGCTGCAGTCTGTACCGGTGTTCCGGATAAGATCAGCTTGTATCTGGCCTGATCTCCCAGTTCATGCATGGCCTTGCTCTGTGCTGCATCGTATGTTTTGATACGCTGGCTCTCATCTGCGATCACCATGTCTGCATCGAATTCTTTGAGCTTTTCCAGAATCTCCGGCCGCCAGGTTGACTCATAGTTGATCACCGCGACCTTTAGAGCCTTGAATGGAAATTTCAGAAGGTCATCGATCTGCTTTATACGCTGCTTCTTTTCTCCCAGGAGTGTCTTGCAGGTATACTTGAATTTCGCGTACTCCTGCAGCTCCTTTGGCCATACAGCCACGACGGAGGTTGGCGCCACGATCAGGAGACGTTCGACTTTTCCCATCTGGTATCCGGCGCCGGCGATCGCGATCGCTGTCAGTGTTTTTCCGCAGCCCATCTCAAATAGCAGGCCGAAGCCTTTGTTTACGTTCTGCATTTATTTCTCCTTGAAATTTTGTTATAATAGTTTTCATCGGGGGGGGGGCTTCGGTGAACTCCACGCCCTGCATCACCTTGTGTCTTGCCAGGACTTCTGAAGGTTTGATGCCATGAATGCCCTGATAGTCCATCGGGACACTTCCCCGGTAATATCTTTGCATGTAAGACGGATTTAGAAGTCGCTCGTATTTTCCCCTGGTGGCCAGCGCTGTTCTCCCTAACTTATCAGCGATCTGTCCCCAGTCGTATCCCTTCTCTGCCATTTCACAGAGCGTTTCGACTTCTTCTTCCGTCCACATCCTTGTCTTATTCCTAACCGGACGTTCTTTCAGTCCGAGGTCTAATATTCTTCGTTTTATAGCTCCCTCTGACCGGCTCAGTTCTTTCGATAAATCCCTGTAAGTGTATTTATGCTGTGAAAGCATCCGCTTCAGTTTCTGGTCTATCGTGGTGGTCCAGACCTCATTGTGCGCTCCCTGAGACTGCAGCTTTTCAAAGTCTGCCCTGCGTTTTACCTTTACCCACGCCGGCTCTTTTCCGAGGCTATATTCCTCAAACCTGGAAAAATCCATGAGGTCCTTGTGATCTTCAGCCCACTTCCAGAATTCTTCCAGGTCAACAACCTGAAAGCGGCAGTGATTTACTCTGTGCCAGTGTACTGGAAGTCCTTCTCGAAGCAATCGCCCGGTTACATACGTTCCCATGTTCTTCACGCCGTACAAAGTAATGATTAACTGGTTTAGCGAAACTCTGTGATCATTCTCCAGGTGTGCTCCGCATCCTAAATGGTACCTGCGGTTATTTATTGCCCCTACGCTCCTGCCTAACTGCTTAGCAATGATCGGAATTGAAAGGGTCCCCCATTTATCCTGAAGAAACGCATCCTCTTCCGGAGTCCAGTTTTTCTTTGCTCTAGGTGCCGGCTTGAGCCTTCGATCTGTTTTTGGTTCAGCTCTTGATTTTTTGGTTGTCTCCATTGTCAAGTCCTCTTTTTACTCTTTCAAGGAAACTTCTAAATCTTCATCAGCTTCTTCGTATTCTTCTCTTGATATGATTCTCACATTCTCCAGTGGAACCTTGCACATATCTGCGGTCGCTTCTCTTTGTCTGTCTGCATATTTAGCAAAGTCCATTTTCTGTAAAGCATTCGCTGTAATCCCTACGATTGTGGCAGCGTATCCGATTGAATCTTTACCGCCATAAAGCTCTGCATCCTTTATCTCGAAGTAAATTCCGAGTGACATTACGTTGTTCATTGGGTGGCTCCTTTCTTCGTGGTCTCAATGAATCCGAAGGTCATCAACGCCATATTGGCCGCTCTTACCTGGTGTTCATAGAGGTTCTTTGTTACCGGGTATTTATACAGGGGTTCCGGATGTTCCCGGGTTCGTTCCTGATCTA